>Ga0207755_100644_pt1 | contig 14706 bp, 13 predicted proteins | sample A23P2SouthBayCA_FD_187734 | JGI IMG/M metagenome (GOLD analysis project Ga0207755, IMG submission 187734) | Aerobic enrichment media microbial communities from Bioluminiscent Bay, La Parguera, Puerto Rico - A23 P2 (SPAdes) | ecosystem: Environmental > Aquatic > Marine > Unclassified ...
TGAGCCAGCAGGCGAACCCGATCCCGACGAAGATCAGAACCTCTTCGACGAAGAAGAACTCGCGACGTTTGGCGACTCAGCACTGAAAGGCGGCGAATATAAGCGGCGTAGTGAGCGCGCTCGCGAGATCGGTAGTGAAGCACAAATCCCGGCGTAGCACGATGGTAGATTCAACTCTTGACGAGACTGTCGGTGACGTTGCCCAATTGATTCAGGATATCGGATACCCCGAACTTGAGGTGGAAGATGTCACCATGCCGGCGTCGGACGGCGAAGAGGACGAACCGCCACTAGACCGACGCGTCATACTAGTCAACGTGCCGGTGGGTCCGAGTTTCGTCGTCTTAGCTGCCGAAGATGACCGCTATTTCCGAGTCCAAACGAGCTATGCTCTCTGGCGAGAGATGGCGGATGCGATCTCCGTTGACCAGGCGAGGGATCTCGTCCCAGGGGAACTCCGTGAGGAGATCCCCGAAGACCATCCTGTCAGACAGACCGTCCACCCTGATGAACTCGAAGAAGAAGAAGACCGGCTTCCCATCTTGGCAGCGTTCAAGGTCCTCGACGATCTTGACGAGGAGGTTCGAAAGGAAGTAACCTACCAGCTGTCGGAAATATTTACGAACGCGGAAGTGAAGCACGTCGTCGACTCGACGGCAGACGACGGTAGCGTCACTGGGTTTACCGCGTATTATCGCATCTTCCCATACGAGTCAGAGTTCGGCATTCGCGAACTCAACGACGTTATAGAGCGCGTTCGGATGGCAGCCCATCGAGGAGAGCTGTTTCTCCGGTACGCGTTCAATCTGGGTGTGGATATCGGCAAGACGACGGCAGGCGACCCGTCAGATCCCACCAACACAGACAGAGATGCCCATCCGAGCACGCTCGGTGAAGATGTCACCATCGGCGGCAACGAACGGTAGTCGTCACGAGCGTGGGTCGTTTTCGAAGACATCTTCGAATACATCGTCGGGGATCTCCCACCCGATATCGTCGATCAAGTCATCGACGGGGTACTCCCAACGTGACTTTTGGAGAGACGACATCGTGATATCACTTTTCAAATCGAAGTAATCGGGCTGGATCGAATATGCGTGATCCAACGCGAGCATGAAATCCCCTCCGATCGAGTTGCTGAAGATCAAAACGAATCCGAATCGCACGTGGTTCTCTTCTTCGACGATCTGATCTCGAATCGCGTCGAGGAAGGTATAGAAGGTCCTATCTCCGTTAATCTCTGTCGAGAACTCTGGCTCGGCCCTGAGTAGTGAAAGCCCTGCTTGTGATGGCAAGAGGCCACCTTTGCCCTTTCGTGGCTCGGTAACCATCCCTTCGACCTCGACGTCGGAAACCCCCGGTAAGACTTCTTGCTCGTCGTCATCTACGTTACAGGAAACGAGACACGCCAGCTGGAGTTGCTCTGCAGTGTCACCGTGATTCTCTGCGAGGACGCTAATCCACTGTTCCCCATCCTCGTCGGCTTCTATCTCTGGAACACCAGAGTCCTGCCCATCTGTTCGGGGCCGCCCTTCGTGGAACTGGACGCCATTAGAGTGTGCGGTCAGCATCGGGACGTGCGTCCCTTGCATAATCTTCGTTTGCCGCTCGTCGAACGAGCGTTGCTGGTCCTGAATCGTAGTCTGCTCGTCAAGAATCTCGTTCTGATTGAGATAGATGTAGACGAGAGCGGCCGAGAGCGCCAAGCTTCCGGCCGCGCCTACGAGGTTCACGAGGATATCCAAGACCGTGAGGATCATGTCCGACTGTTGGGACTCGGAGCCAGAGCCAGGAAAAGTGAAAAGTCCACTGAGAATGGAGGGGAGTGTGAAATCTGGCTGTACCCACACGATGACCATGATGAGACCGCCTGCGAGCGCGGTAACCCCCCAATGGAGAAAGAGAGCAACAAGAATTATCTGCAGATTGCCTCGAAGGCGTGATCGATAGGTCGGTGAGTCTTCTTCGCTATTTTCGTCCGCCATTTGGCAGGTAGTCAGGTGAAGTACTTTTGAATGTTGGTAATTTCCGCGACGTGACTCTCCAACTCGTCGTGTTCGAATGGATACGTGTCAAAAATACGGTTGTATCACAGTGCCCGTAGGTAAAGAAAGTGCGGGCTTTTTGCGAGTCGCAGGTTAGGAGTCGAAATCAAGTATATTCTCGATTTGTGTCTCGAATTGTTGGCGGCTCCGTGCCTCCATTTGATACGTCGATAGCGATTGATTGAATCGGCTCCCGACTTGGTCGATCGTCGTTCCAGACTCGGAGTGGAGAACGTCAACGAATGCGAGCGTCGCTGGTCGGCACCGGCGGAACTCGCTGTCGAGCACGTAGTTCGCGATACGTTGTTTGTTGAAGAGCTTGTGGGCGCCAAAGTAGTGGTCGTTCGTTTCGTCGTACGTGAGGTGGGCTCCCCACCACAGGCGAGCGAATTGGTTGGAGTAGAGGTCTTTTTGCTTTCCCAGGAGCTTTTCTTTGAGCCCGCCGTGTCCGAGCCATCGAGTGACGACGTACTCTGGGAACTGGACGAGCGTAAGGTACTGCCAAACCCCTATTCGGCCCGCAATCCGAGGCGGAATCTCGTAGTTTTCGTACACGAATGGAGCAAGCATTGAGTCCATCGCCGAGCGCTCCGTATCCGTGTCGGTGTCGAAGACGGCCGTCGCCCGCTCTATAGCTTCCCCCAACGCATCGAGATCGATGCTCGCGTCGTCAACGGACACGTCGTCGACGTGGGACTCCAAGTCACTGCTCAACGAAAGGACTTCGTCGCGGGACTCGAATTCGTCGTGCTCTTCCACGAGGTCTCGGCCCGCGTCCGTGAGGTATTTGATGTCGGTCATGGCTGGTACTCGTCTATGAAAGTATTGAGATGTGAGGCTTGCTCGAGGTAGAGTTGTACAGCGACGTTGAGGTCGCGAATAAACGTACGAAGTTCGTTCGGATCGGAAACGGCATCGCCGAGTTCGTCCACGACCGTTTCGTAGGTCGGGTCGTCGTAGAGGTATTCGCCGATCTCTTCGATGACGCCTTCTTGCCATTGGTACTGCGGTTCGTCGGTTTCTGCGATCGTAGTTGCCGTGTGAACGACGAGTTGCATCCACGTCGACGTTCCGAGCTCGGCTTTGATTACTTTCTTAAAATATGGAGTCCATCCGTAGAATCCCTCTGTTTCGAGGACGTCCACGATCGGGTCGTTGCAGCTGTTGACGAGGACAGCTGGGTCTTCTGGGTTCCGTTTCAGGAGGTGGACGCCATCTTCTGGGTAGTCGCCGTCGGAGAAGTCCCGGTAGCGGAACGGGAAGCCAACGCCGCTCTCCTCGGGCTCGTCGACGTGAATCTTCCACGTGTTGCCCCCTGTGATCCGCATCCCCTCTTTTGGGGCGTACGGCAAGCCGCTGATTGCGTCCTCCGTAGTCACGATCCGTGGTGTGAGTGTGACCGTCTCACGGAAGAGGTTACAGTCAAGGTCAATGCTGGTCGTGTACGTGCCAGCCGATAGCTGTGCGTCTTCCACGACGACTTCGTACCGGAGTTGCGTTGCCGCGGAGTCAACGACGACGATCAGCTTCGCGTCGTACGGGCTATCTCCTTCACCGACGTGGTCAAGATCGTCTCCATCCACGGAGAGCGAGAGCGATAGTTCCGCATCGTCCCAGGGCTGGTACGGGAATAGCTCGAGAGTGTCGTCGTCTGTTTGCGGTGGAGCTGCGTCTCCCCCGTCGACTTGATATTCGGTGATCGAAAGATCGATTGTGCTTTCTCGGTAGCGATATGGGAGGTCGTCGGCAGTCGCAGAGGCGCGGCGGACGTTCGACGTCATGCGGTCGATCCCTCCGTGATTTCGGCGGAGACCTTGATTTTCGTTTGGGTTGCTTCCCCGACCTCAAACAGCGTCGCAGGATCGCGAGAGAGCCCGTCGAACTCGTACGAACTACCTTCGAACGCGATCTGGTCGGTGGCAGCATCGATTTCGATGTGAGCCACTCCGTCACTGTCGATCCACTTTTTTTCGGCATTGCCGTCAACGACAACGAACTCGTCCTCGTCGATGGGGACGAGGTCGCCTTCGTGTTCCTGACTGTCCAGACGGACGAGTTCGACCGTTAGAGTCCAGTCGCCATGATCGTCGATACTGGGGCCGCCTCTGGCGAAGAAATACCATTTGTCGTCGTCAAGCCAGACTCCGGGGCGCGTCTCCCAGTCGAGAGCTGAACTGTCGCCGTTCTCCGTAGACTTGCCGTCCATGATCGGAGCGATGTCGTCCATCCCGGGGACGTCGTCACCAGCGTTCACGTCTTCTTGGACGACATTAGTGAGTTCGGCTTGGAGGCGTTCGCCTTTCAAGGCGTTAATTTCTGCGGTAATAGTTCCTATGTAGTGTTCATCGAGGAAGTCGTTGTTCGAGCCGACCCAGTCGTCGTGTTGGGTGGGTTCGGAGCGTTTGAGGAATTCTTCGAGCGCTGCTTGTTCTTTCGACGGATCTGTGCCAGATTTGGCTTGGGCTTCGCCACCGACGAGGACAGCGGCGAAGTCGTTGCCGCGGTTCGCGGCTTGAGACATATCGACGTAGTCGACTACCATCTGTGCGCCACGCAGTCTGGCGATGTGGTTGATTTCGAGGTCGCCATCGTCGGTATCGTCCTCTAGGTGGCTACGATCGGCGGGCGAGAGCTGACGTACGATTAGGTCAAGGGCGGTCTCGTAGCCGTCGTGGGGGTCGTCTTCGACGGTCTCTGGGTCTTCACGAGGAATGGAAATGTCGATATTCCGTTTGGCAAGGGACCCGGCACCGCTTAGTTCCTCGTTCGTGGTGTCGAAGAGCCCGCGATAGCATTCGACAAATGGTTTGACGCCTGGTGCGTCGTCGAATGTAGCTTCGGTGTGTTCACCACTGGGGGTTTTGACGTGGACTTCGAGGTCGTCGCGAACCATTGCTGGCCAGAAGTATTTGACCGAAGCGTGCCGGAACGCGCCAGTGAGTTCGTCCATATCTGGGTCTAGATCTTCCCCCGGGACACGGAATCCGACCAGCCCGATGCTGGTGCCGTGGTTATCAGTCGGGCGGCTGACTGAGAGGGAGTCTGCGATGTCGCCAGCGTCGTCTAAGTCCCCCCAGAGCGATGACGGGCGGCCGATTTCTTCGATTCGGGCGTCGTCGTTCCGACCGTACCAGCCGTGATTCGTGTAGTGCGTGTCTTCGGAGGGATCGGTGTGTGCGGGAACTATCGTTCGGCCGACGAGGCGGGGTGGTTCGTCCCCACCATCGTCCGGGAAGTCGTCTGGATTCGAATTAAATAGAACCGTCGACAGTCCGGAAAAGGCCCAGAGGACGGTTTTTCCGAGGCCTTTGCTACCACCAGAGCTGGAGCCGGACCCAGGTTTGTTGGTGCTACCGAAGTCCTTGACGAGAGATGCGTATGGTTGATCGGTATCGGTTTCGGAGCCGCGGAGCCCCGTCGTATGTTCGTCGTGGATCGTGAGTACAGTGAGTTCGTCTTCGTCGAAAGCGTTCAGGAATCGTTTGAGGCCTGGATCGCGGGCCTGCTCGTTTGCGATTGCGCGTTCGATGTGCCAGCGGAGATCTGACGGTGAGCCGCCGTCTTCGTTCCAGAGGAGCGTCTTTAGGAAGTCGTTGAGATCGTCACCGGTGAGCGTGGTGAAGTCAAACGTCACTTTGACAGGACTGTCGGAGTTGCTCTGATCGTTGGCGTTTTGGAGAACTTCCCGAACGAAGATTTCGAGAGTGCTTTCGAGCGCGCTCTCGGTCGGATTCTTATGGTAGTCAGTGATCCCAGATTTCTGTTCTGGAAATTTCCAAACCGGCTTAGACATCGATGCCCGCACCTAACATAACCACCTACGAATATTTAACGACACCTGATAACTAGTTCACAGGAGACTATTTCGCCGAGAAGATTCGAGAAGTGACCGGCTCGTAGTATGTACATGCCCGCACTTCCATGGATGAAGTATTAAACAAGACGATACCAAATCTCGGGTCGGCTAAGATTCTTCGACGACTTCATCACGGATCTCCGTGATCAACTCGACTGCCTTCGGGTGATCAAGTCCCTCGGCACAGACGACCGTGAGCTTCTCTCGCAGTCTCGTCGTCGTCTCGCTGACGATCTTCGAATTCGACACGTCGTAATCTTCTATCTGGTCCTTGTTGAGCACGTCGACGCAAGCGTACGTGATCGCGTCGTAGCGAGCGAACCACCGGTCTGCAACGTCGTTGGCGAGTTCTTGCATCTCGAAGATCTCCTCGGTTCGGGAGTAGTCGTCACCCTTTCGAGTGATCTCCGCGATCCACCAGAGCCGGTGCAGCGCGTTCGAGTAGATGTCTTCTCCGCCCTCGAGGTACTTCTCTCGGACGTTGCTCACGTGTCCCCACCGATGCTGGACCAGATCGGGGTATTGGACGACGGTCAGGTAGTGCCAGATACCCGTGATTGCGGCTTGTCGCCGAGTCAAATCGAGCGTCTCGCGGACCGTCTGTGCAAGGGCCTGATCTATCTTCGCGTCCCCTTCTTCGAAGTCCTCCTGGACTGCTTGGACAGCTTCGTCTAGCGGCGTTAGATCGACTTCGATCCCGGTGTGATTCAGATACGGACCGAGATCTTCTTCGGTCAACTCCTCGTCACCGCTCAGGAACGCTTCGCCGACTAAGGCCTGACCACCCTCGTCTAACTCCATCAGTTCAGTCATTGTGTAGACCCTCCTGGAAGAGGTCGACAGCACGTTGCGGATGGTCGATGCGGCGTTGGATCGCCAAGTCGACACGACGAACGAGTACGTCTAGATCCTCGCCCGAGTTGGCGTCGGCCGCTATCTTTCGACGGAGTTCGTCGGTCTCGTCGATATCCGGGTAGAGGTCGTCGTCGAACAGTTCGACGACCTCCTCTTGCCACGGATATCTGGCCTCGCCCGTCTCTTCGTCTATATCGTTCGCCGCTCGTAAGAGTAGTTGCTGCCAGATCGACTGCTCGATGTAGTCGTACAGGACGTCACGGAACCGTGGATCGGCACCTCTCGTCCCTTCGTTCTGGAGGACATCGACGAGGCGACCGTGATTCGCGTTGAGATAGAGCTTGGGTGTCGACGGGTCTTCGAAGTGGAGATAGTGGAGGTGTTCGCCGTCGGGGAAGCTGTCGTGTCTGTCGAACGGTTCGATACGTGGATGTAAGAAGCCACCGTCGTCGTCGGTTTCGTCCACCTCTAACGTCCACGAGTCCGTCGAAGCCAAGCGATCGCCTGCTCTCCCAGCGTAGTCTGCGTCGTCCGACTGATGTTCGGATCGAACCAGGAACGGCTCGATCTCCACGTCGCCTCTAGACTCGGCTCGCTCGATCGTGAACGTGAACTCGTACTCACCCTCCCCGTCGACATCGATCCCGAGGTTCGCTTCGGAGATACGCCGTCGAAGGATCGTCTGCGAGCATCTAACGGCGATCACGAGTTCGATAGGTGGGTCTTCACGTTCGTGGTGCGGGAGCGTCCCGTTCAGCACCTTCTCCGGAACGACGACTGTCCCACGAAGCTCGGCTTCTTCCCACTGTGGGACGCTCACGACAGAGATCCGTCGATCCGACCGGACGATTTGGACGCTATCGGCACTCTCGTCAATGTCGTGGTCGCCGGTCACCTGGAGAGAGTCGATCTCGAGCTCCAGCGCGTCGTCGAGGTAATTGTGAGGAAACCCCTCGCTGACGAGGCGGCCTCGCAACTCCTCACTACTCATCGTCGTCCACCTCCACGGAACGGACGGTTCCATCGACGTTCAACCGAGTCTTGACACCCAGTGGATCCGTCTCAGAGTGACCCGCGAACTGGATCTCGTCCTGCTTCCCGTCGACACTGAACACGACGACTTTCCCGTTCTCTCGCCGTGACATCGCACACCCCGATGGGACCTCGTCGAAAGTACCGATCGGGACGAAGTCGTCCTGCATCTGACGTTCCTCTGCCATCCGCGGCAGCGAGATTTCTACCTCGACGAGTTCGTAGTCGTCGTCTGCTGGCGCGACAGTAGCCGAGAACGACCACTGCTCGGAGTCGTTGTTCCGGCGAATGTCGGCGTCACCGTCGATTTTGGCGATCCCATCTGGTTCCTCGGTCGTCCCCTGATTCGTCAATGGGAAGCGATTCGCGAGCCGTTGTGGACCTCGCATCCCACGGTCGAAGTTCGGACCGACGAAGTCACTGATCGCCTCCTCTACGTCACTCTTGAGGTCGTCGATAGTTCGCTTCGTCCCGCGCTTGTAATCGTCTCGTGTCGCGTCGGTCTGCTCCCAGTCGTCGTGGGCTGGGGGTTCTGCGTCTTTCAGAAAGTTCTCGACATCTGTATCGTCACTCGTCGGTTCTTCGTCCTCTAACCACGCACGCGCTTCGCCACCCAGCGTGACGGCGTGGAAGTTGCGATTGCCGTGGACCAGCTTGTTGCGGTCCCAGTAACGGACGACCATCCCTGCGCCGCGGATCAACGCGACGTTGTTGGTGTAGCGCTGTTCGTCTTCGACAGTCAAGCGGACGGCGAGCCCCACGTCACCATCGTCGGTCATCTCCGGATCGTCGCCGTTCTCCCGGTCTGGGACCGAGATATCGATCGACTCCGTCACGACGTCACCCGTCTCCTCCAACTCTTCGACACGTTCGGACTCGAGACAATCTATGTACGGTTCGACATCGGGAACACGATCGATGGTCCCTTCGTACGTCGAGCTCGGTGTCTGTGCCCGCACACGAAGATCTCCTCGCCAGATCGCCGGCCAGAACCACTTCACTGCCTCGTCACGGATCTCTTCGGCTAGCTCTTCGGTCCCACGTCGTTCCTCCCTACTCGGGTCTCGAAACCCGACGACGGTGACACTGGTTCCTGGCGTATCGTGATCCGATCTCGAGACGTGTAGAGATTCGGCCAACGACGCCGCTTCCGCCCCCCACAACGACGCGGGTGGTTCGAACTCACTCTCACACGTCCGAGTGTCGCCGAAGAAGCCCTGTCCGTTGTGACGAGTCTCACCCTTCCAGTGCTGTGGGAGCTTCGTGCGACCGACGAGTCGTGGTGAATCTGGGCGCGGGTCGTTCTCACTCAACACCGAGGTGAATAGGACGGTAGAGGTCCCGGAGAAGATCCGGAGTACCGCCTTTCCGAGACCGAACTTACCACCTGAAGCCTCTTCCTGCTTGTTCGACTCGAGACTGTCTCGGACGAGGGCCGAGAAGTTCGTACTTCCCCTCTCTGGGCTGTCCTCGTCGGGGCCGGTCAGCCCTTGAGTATGCCTGTCTTCGACGGTCAAGAGCCTCAGGGAGTCCTCCTCGTCGACCTTCTCTGCGAAGCGTTCGATCCGCCTGGCGATCTGGCTATTCTCTTCGTCTGCTGCACTCTCGACTTGGGCTTTCCACTTCTCCCACCGAAGTGCCGTCTTGAACTCCGACAACTCTTCGCCCGTGAGCTCTTCGACGTGAAAGTCTCAGTCGATCACATTGACAGCCGCGTAATCTCGTCTGATGGCGGTGAATCAGATCAAACTGTGCTTGGAGTGTCTCCGAAGCGCTGGTGAGCGGACTCTTCGGGATAGACCGTCGCTGTCGGCGGCGGACCGCCGCCGACGACAGCGTCGCCACTCACGACCGCTGTCCCGAGCGGTGGACAGCTACCCGAAGAACCGGTCGTCAAGTGGCTGGTTCGCTGGAACAGCCCTGCGCACACCAAGCGCTCTCCAAGCGGCCCGAAGCACCATCTCACAGAACTCCGTGAACGGCCACTGCCAGAGGCGGCGCCCCCCGCGGCGGGGCGCCGCCACGTACCGCCAGTGAAGATACCGCCAGCTGTTCTGCAGCAGCAGGCTCACCACAAACATCACCAGCCGCAGACCAGCGTCCTGAGAGCTGGTGAACGCGAGGCTCTGCTTGGCTAATCGGTAACTCGACTCGATGCCGAAGCGCTTGCTGTAGTGCTCTCGGGCATCCCGTGGTGTGTCGATAAACGGCGCGTCAGCGGCGTAGCCGTGACGCGCCACCCCGTGTTCGTCGTATCGTCCCTGCTGGTAGACGCAGTCGATGAACACGGGGAAGGTCACCTCGCCGGCGAGATCGTGTTCGATCTCGCGGCTCCAGCCTCTGCTGAGTTCGTTTTGAATCGTCTCACCCCACTTGACGATCGGCATCACGTAGGCGTAGTTGTGTGCGTACAGCAGTCCGAGACAGGTGCTGTTGTAGAATCCGCGATCGAGGTAGACGGCCTTGACCTTGGCGTCAAGGCCGTCGAGGAGTTCGAGGAACTCAGCGAGGACATCGCTGGTGGTGTCGCCAGCGACAAGCTGGCGCACCGCCAGCGTGTACCGCTTGTTGCGTACCCGCACGTACAGCGTCGCGTACGCGTGAAACGTTGTGGTTCCCCGTTTGGCCTGTGAGAAGTACAGCGCTTCTGTCTCGTCTTCGTCGCCGTAGTAGGGGTCCAGGTGGAGGTCTGCACAGACCTCCACCGGTCGATCTGGCAGTGTCTCAAGTGCATCCCGCTGGAGAAGCGTGTCTCCAACCGCCTCAACCGAATCAAGATCGAACTGATCGGTGAGATATCCCCGGACGGTGTTGGCGTGCGGTGAGTCATCGGTCGTTTCGCAGATGTGGTTGATCGAGGTCCCGCCGGCGCTGGCGCCGGCGAGGACCTCGTACAAGGTCTCTGTCGTGACCTCAACGTCCTCACCAAGGTCTATCGCAAGTTCCTCGTCAAGGCTGTTGACGACAAAATTAAGCAGGTGCTCTTCCTCTATCTCCCTGTCTGCTTGGGTTGACTGCACATCTTCACCAAGCAGACGTTTCCTCTAAGCCGATGTGATCGACTGAGACTAAAGCCCAACTATCGGACTTCCAACGAACCGTGCGACCGTCTGAGACTCAAAAAACCGATGACCACCGCCCTCGATACTGCGATCGCCGTTTACACTTATATCTGAGTACAGCGTGTAGAAGCTATGAGTTTCGAGATTGTAGGATTTGAATCGGAACTTGATACGGATTCGGCGCTGCCGCCCGACTGCGAGAGCGACGATCACATCGTACCGATTAGTTTCGAGGCGTTCTTTCTGAGTTCGTTTATGCGACTCTATACGGACGCAGAGACGTTTGCTGAATTTATGCAGGACAGCTCGTGGCAGGTCACGACGCTAGCCGAGTTCGACCAGATCCCGGAACCGGATCTCGATGTCTATGTCGACGATCGGACGGAGTTCAGGTCGTGGACGGAGATGCTCAGAGCAGCGGGTCCGGACTTCATCAAGCGGGTACAGAACCACTAGAGTCTCTCACAGATCAAGAGTTTCAGAAACCCGACTTGATTTTGACCTAAACTCACGGAATGAAGAACGCTCTCGTACAGCGAGCCGAGGGAGCACTTCACGACCGAGTTCACTGCCTTGATCATCGGATGCTGATTGTGACACTATGTGTGTCCTCACGTTGTGTGCCTGATCGGATGGCGCGAAGATACGCTCCTGAACCCACCAACAGCCGGATCGTGAACAAGATTTAGTCTGAATGGCACACAACCACGGCATATGTCGTTCACCGTCAGCTGGCACACACTTCTTGAGGAACTTGACGATCTCCCGGATGGCGCGACACTCGTCACACCGCTGTCACACGACCGATTCCACGTCTCCGACGTACAGGAGCAACGGGTCATCATCGAGTTTCTGGACCGCGACATCGACGAGACACGGCCGCTTCAGCGCGACCAGTTCGAGACGCTGTACCGACGGATCACCGAGGAGCTGGACGGCTTCGACCTCGATAGACTCCCACCCGACGCCGATCCGTATCCAGCCGTCCTGTCGCTTCACCCGCGCTTCGAGATCGACGAGGATCGGGGAGTGATCGGTGAGACAGAGGGTCCGACCACCAGCCAGCTACTCGACTCGGGAGACGACGCTGAGACAACCGAAGAGGAACGGACCGAGCCGGATCTGGACGTGTACGCTGACGCACTATTGCTCATCGACGCGCTCGAACGCCACGAGGTCGAGGTTCTGGAGGACATGGAGACGGACGCGCTGGTGAACCTGTACACCCTGCTCTCGGATGTGCAGCGCAACGCCAACGACCTCCGTCAGGACGTTGCCGACGTGTTGCTCAACCGGCTCCATCACGACCGTCCCGTCAGTGGCCCGTTCGGTTCGGTCCAGCGCACGACCCGGCGCAACCGCTCGCTGAAAGACGAGAACGAGGTGCTGGAGACGCTCCAAGACGCCGGGATCGATCCGGAGCGTGTAATGGGTGTAGACCGTCAGAAAGTAGACGACGCCCTCGACGTGACCGAACTCTCGGAGGGCGATGTATACGAAATCGGGGAGTCCGAGTACGTCCGTAAGGCCGGGGTGGACGAAGAACGCAAGGAGACACGCCTCCAGGGACTCAAAGACCAGCTTGCGGCCGCCGACGGTGACGAACCTGACGAACTGCGCGGGGAGATCGAGGAACTCGAAGACCGGATCGAGGAACTCACGGAGTTCAAATCTGGGTCACAGTTCCACACCCAGGCTGGTGGTGAACCATGACTGAGCGAGACGAAGAGCGAGAAGAGCGCATCGAGATGGAGATTATTGTCGATGCCTACACCCAGGACGAGCAGGCGATGGGGTGGCACATCTATCTGGAGGAGACGATGGACGTTCCCTTCGAGGCACGCTGTATCGAACAGCAGGACGTCTCACCGCTGGATGAAGGGGAGATGGTTCGTGTGGTCGGCAAACCGTCATCGGAGCCGTCGCTCCGCCAGCAGTTCGTGACCATCGAGTGGATGGACCGAGAGTTCGGTGTCCCACTGAGCCAACTGGAGCCGGTTGAAGCCAGTGATGCCACTGAGCAGGCCGTTTCGGACTGGCACTACTGGCTCGACCGATAACATCACCAGCGTCAATGCAAAATAACTCCACAAACATGGCGACCTACCGGTTCCGCGTCAAGTACGAGCACGATCCCCGGTCGCTGTGGCGAGACATCGTCGTCGGGGCGGACCGAACCATCGACGAGTTCCAGTCGATGCTGAACGGCGCGGTCGGACTGGACCAGGACCACCTCTGGTTCTTCGGAACTGACCAGGACTACTGGGACAGCGACGTCCAGTACAAGCGCCCTGGAGAGATCGAACAAGCCCCGGGCGGAATGTTGCGCGGTGGCGAGGAGTATGACGCGAGCGAGACGACGGTCGGTCAGATGGCCCGCCAGTTGGACCTGGACGAACGCGACCGGATCTGCTATCTCTTTGACTACGGTGACGAATGGCGCTTCTATGCCATTCTCAAAGAGATCAACGAGGACGGAGCCAGCGATACAGAGCCGGACGTCGTGAAAGAGAAAGGCGAGCCTGTCGAGCAGTATCCGCCACCCGGCGAAGGCTGGTAGGCATCCTGCGGACTATCTGGAGCGGAGCGGTCCCCGTCAGTGTTGGTGATTAGGGGCGCGTCCGTCGATGGCGTGCGCCTCGGCCAACTCCACCACATCGTAGACATGAATCCCTGATTTGAACCAGAGAACGCGGGCACTCGCCCCCTCAAAGTCGTCCGCTGAGCACTCTAACCGCTCCGAGACTGCGATAAGCAAGTGGTCGAGATCAGCCGCTCGAATTTTCGCCAGCTTCTCGTCGAGGTACTCGGGCGTCCAGAACCCCACGATTTCGAGGATTGCTCGTCGTCCATCCGGATGTTCGATCGCGAAGTCGGGGATCATCACTTCGGCACCGAGGTCGAAGACATCGTCTTCTCTGACGAGTTCCCACTCCGTATTCGCTCGCTCCCATTTGTTGGCGAGCGTCCGCTCGACGTCGCTATCGAACCGGTCGCCGGCGCTGTAATGCGAGTCGAGGCCCTGGGTATGGTCAAGCTCGAACTGTCGCGTCTCGCCGGTCGTCTCGTCGACGAGAATCTCGGCGGTCATTCCCCACCGGTCACAGAGGGGCAACGCCGGCAGGAAGTTCGCCATGCGAATCCCGTACTTCTGCGATTGGGAGAACAGCGATGCGGGCCCGTCCAGCACGGCCTCGTAGCCGGTGGCTTGGTCGGTGCTCGCGACGCGCTTACCGTCGGCGTCGATCGGATAGATCCGGTGCATCAACCCGAACAGCTTCACGTAACTGAACACCGTCCCGAAGTGGTCCCACACCCGAATCCGCATCTCCGTCGCATCGTAGAGCACAGCCTGTGCGAGGGCGAGGTTGTAGCGCGTCAACAGCCAGTCCACGGTGAGGTCGGTGTGTTCGTAGTCCTCGTCGCTACTGCCGGTCAGCGCGGTCGTCGATGTCGAAGCATCATCATCACTGGTGTACTGGTCGGCCGTCCGCGTCCCGATTCGGACGAGTCGCTTGTTGTCCTCGAGATCGGCGTACATTCCTCGATAGCACTCCTCGAGTGAGATCCCTAACTCGTCGGCGACCGCGCTGTATACCTCTAATTTCTGTGTGTCCTCACCAAGCGTAGGCTGACGAACGATCGGATACCGGTCATTGGCTTTCTCGAAGAGTCGCTGGCGGATCTCGCGCGGTTCGACGGAGGCTATGACCTCGAATTCGCACTCGTCTTTGAGGAGCTTCGCGAGGCCCTGAACGATCTTGTAGTCCGTATCCGCGACGGTCAGCTCACCGATGGCGTCCTCGAGATCACCTTTCGGCTCGCCAAGATGGTCCTCGAACAACTGGATGAGTTC
>Ga0207755_100647_pt1 | contig 14563 bp, 13 predicted proteins | sample A23P2SouthBayCA_FD_187734 | JGI IMG/M metagenome (GOLD analysis project Ga0207755, IMG submission 187734) | Aerobic enrichment media microbial communities from Bioluminiscent Bay, La Parguera, Puerto Rico - A23 P2 (SPAdes) | ecosystem: Environmental > Aquatic > Marine > Unclassified ...
CCGGCGGATCGACGCGCTCCACGGCGTCCGTGCCGACGAGCGCGGCCGCGTCCTCGGCCTCGAAGAGCGAAGCGGCCGCGTCGTTCGCGAAGACGCACTCGCCGTCGACGCACACGAGCGTCGCGTGCGGCGCGGCGTCGAGCAGCGCGCGAGCGCGCGCCGTTCTGGCCGTCGCGGCCGCCCGACGATACCGCTCCACGGCCGCGCGGACGCGATTCGCGAGCGCGTCGTCCGGCCCGCGCTCCTCGCGAACGTAGGCCGTGACGCCCACCGCGCCCGCGTCGCTCGCGACCTGCTCGCTCCCGGCGCGCACGAACAGGACGAACGGGAGGGACGGATCCGCGGCCCGGACGCTCTGCAGGAGCGCGAGACCGTCCACGTCGTCCATCGCGTACCTGCTCACGACGCAGTCGGCGTCGTCCAGTCGACCGAACGCCGCCCCGGCACCGACCGCCGTCGTCGCGTCGAACGCGTCGTCGGCGCGTTCGAGGGCGTCGACGATCGACGCCGCGTCGTCCGCGTCGTCACTGACGCAGAGGACACGGAGCACGTCCGACGAAGACATACCTGAGATACGATAGCAGCGCGCATAAGCGTGTGGGAGCCGGACCAGACCATTCATTTGGGGCGGCGTCGTGCCCCGAACCATGACCGACCTCGTGACGTTCGGCGAGACGATGCTTCGGCTCTCCCCGCCCGGCCAGGAGCGTCTGGAGCGCGCGACCGAACTCGAGTTCCGCGCCGCGGGCGCGGAGAGCAACGTCGCCGTGAACGCCGCCCGCCTCGGCGTCGACACCGCGTGGCTCTCGAAACTCCCGGACTCCCCGCTCGGCCGGAAGGTCGTCGCCACCCTCGAAGGACAGGGAACGGAGACGGACGTCGTCTGGAGCGACGAGGGACGACAGGGCGCCTACTACCTCGAACAGGCGTCGAAGCCCCGCGCGACGAACGTCGTCTACGACCGCGCGAACGCCGCCGTCACCACCGCCACGCCCGACGAACTCCCGACCGAGCGCGTCACGGCCGCCGACGCGTTCTACACGTCCGGCATCACGCCCGCGCTCTCCGACACCCTCGAAGACACCACGCGGGACCTCCTCGAACGCGCGCAGGCCGCCGACACCACCACCGCGTTCGACGTGAACTACCGCTCGAAGCTCTGGACCCCCGACGAGGCCCGGCCCGTCGTCGAATCGCTCCTCCCCGACGTCGACGTGCTCGTCACCGCCGTCCGGGACGCCCGCACCGTCCTCGGCCTCGACGGGGACGCCGAACGCGTCGCCCGCGACCTCGCCGACGAATGGGGCTTCGAGACGGTCGTCGTGACGCGCGGTGCCGACGGTGCGCTCGCGCTCCACGACGGCGACGTCACCCGACAGGGCTCGTTCGAGACCGAGACGCACGACGCCGTCGGCACCGGCGACGCGTTCGTCGGCGGCTTCCTCGCGCGCCGCCTCCGCGGCGGCGGCGTCCCGGAATCGCTCGAATACGCCGCCGCGACCGCCGCGCTCAAGCGCACCATCCCCGGCGACGTCGCGCTCGTCACCCCCGACGAGGTCGAACGCGTCGTCGAACGCGACGACGACGGCATCGCCCGATAGCGACCGCGCGAAGCCGTCGCGCGCCCAACCGGTGGCCACAAGCGACTTCCCACCGGCGGCGGTGAGACACCGACGCATGAGGCACAAAACGGTCGTAGCGACAGCGGTACTGCTACTCGTCGCGTCCGCCGCCGCGCCGGTATCCGCGGCGTCCGGGAACGCGAACGGGCACGCGTACGCCGGGTCGAACGTCACCTTCGATGCGCAGGACTCGGCGATGGCGAACTACACCGTCGACGGCCACACCGTCGTCCAACGACTCGGCGTGCAGTCGACGTCGAAGGCGTCCTCGAGCGGATCGCTCGACGTCGGCGCGAACGCGAACGTCGACCTCGGTACGCTCACCGACGTCGACTTCGCGTCCATCTCGGTCGGCGCGCGCACCGAGACCGGCGCGCGCGTCACCACCGAGAGCGGCGCGACGGTCACCGCGAACGACGACGACCACGGCGTCCTCGTCGTGGACAGCGGCGGGAAGTCGCAGGTCGTCGTCGCGAACGTCTCCGCTGACGCGTCCGCGAGCGCCAGCGGCGAGAACCGAGTGACGGTGACGTCCGGTGACGGCACCGAGACGACGTTCGTCGCCGTCGGGAACGCGAGCGTCGACGTGAACGAGAACGGCGACGTCGCCAGCCAGGTCGGCGCGAACGGCAAGCTCGTCGCGAGAACCTACCCGCAGGGGAAGACGAAGGCCGACGAGCACGCCGAGGAGTACGTCGCGTCCGGCCTCGCCGTCGGCGAAGCGTACGCCACCGCCGGCGCGAACGCGAGCGGCGACGCCGCCACGAGCACGGTGACGTACGCGAACGACACGACCATCGAGGCGGCGCAGACCGGCGAATCGACCGTGAACGTCACCGTCGACCGCACCGCCCATCAGGGGAAGGTCGTCGTGACCACCGTCTCGAAGGACGCCGTCGGGTCGCTCGACGACGTCTCGGTCACCGTCGACGGTGAGGCCGCCGTCGAAGCGTCCTCCTACGCGGACCTCGAATCCGCCGTCGGGAGCGACCACGCGGCCTACGTCGTGAAACAGCAGACCGAGGGACAGGCGACCGTCTTCGTCGCGTTCAACCACTTCTCGACGCACACCGCGTCGATCAGCGGCGCGAACGCCGACCAGACCACATCCAGCACGTCCGAGACGTCCAGCAGTTCGTCCTCCAGCACGTCGGACGGATCGACCAGTAGCGGCTCCAGTCCCGGCTTCGGCCTCGTCGCCGGCGCCGGCGCGCTCCTCGCGTTCGCCGCGTTCGCGCGGCGAGACTAGCGGGCCGAACGGCTAACATCCCCGCCCGAGTATGGCGGGTATGCACGTTCTCGTCATCGGCGCGTACGGGAGCGCGGGCGCCGCCGCCGCGGAAGTGCTCGCCGACGCGAACGTCGACGTGACGCTCGTGGACGACGGCGACCCGGGCGGCGGTCTCTGCATCCTCCGCGGCTGCATGCCGTCGAAGGAACTCCTCGGCGCCGCCCAGCACCGCCATCAGGCGCGCGAGGACCCGCGCCTCGACGCCGACATCACCGTGGACGTCGCGGACGTCGTCGCGCGCAAGGACGACCACGCGAGCGAGTTCGCCGCGCACCGCCGCGAGAACGTCCACGAACTCGCGGAACGCGAGAACGTCGAATTCCTCCACGAGCGAGCGGAGTTCGTCGACGACGACACGGTCAGGGTCGGCGAGCGGACGTACGAACCGGACTACGTCGTGCTCGCGACCGGATCGACGCCGACGCGCCCGGACCTCCCGGGCCTCGACGACGTCGACCCGATGGGGTCGGCGGACGTGCTGGACGCGACCGAGTTCCCCGAGACGGGCGTCGTCCTCGGGTTCGGCTACGTCGGCCTCGAACTCGTCCCGTACCTCGCCGAGGTCGGCGGGATGGACATCACGGTCATCGAGCACGACGAGCGACCGATCGACCGGGCGCGCCCGGAGATGGGGGACGCACTGCTCGACGCGTACCGCGAGGAGTTCGGCGTGGAGGTGCTGACCAACACGGAAGAACAGTGCGTCGAACCCGACGGCGACGGCGTGCGCCTCACGGTCGAGCGCGACGGCGACGAGCAGGTCGTCGCGGCCGACCGATTGTTCTGCTTCACGGGCCGCGACCCGGCGGTCGAGGGACTGAGTCTCGACGCGGCCGGAATCGACTCGAACCGGGGGTGGGTGGACGGCGAGACGCTGCGCTCGCGCGACCACCCGCGCGTGTTCGCGGCGGGGGACGTCACGGGCGAGAGGATGCTCCTCCACGTCGCCAAGGAGGAGGGCGCGACGGCGGCGCGGAACGTGCTCGCGGACTGGCGGGACGCGCCGCTGGAGCGCTACGATCCGATCACGCACCGCGTCGTCTTCTCGGCGGCGGGCGTCTACCCGTACGCGTCGCTCGGGATGACGGAGTCGGAGGCCGAGGCGGCGGGCCACGACGTCGTCGTGGCGACGCGCGAGGCGAGCGACGACGGCATCTTCCGACTGAAGCGCGTCCCCCGGGGGAGCGCGGCGCTCGTCGTTGACGCCGCGGACGGGACGGTGCTGGGCTACCACGGCGTCCACTACGAGGCGGACACGATGGCGAAGACGATGCAGGTGGTCGTGGCGAACGAGATGGACGTCCGGGAGGTCCCGGATCGGGCGTACCATCCGACGACGCCCGAGATACTCGACGGCCTCGTTCGGGACGCGAAGTCGGAGCTGTAGGGGCTAACGGACGGCGCGGGCGGATTCTGCCGCCGGGTTCGTCCGCGCGCGGTGCGCCGCCGACGTCGCCGTGTTCGCGCGCGGCCCGTCTCAGGGCACACGCCACGGTGGCCGCGTCCTCGTATAAGAAGTCAGGCGACGGTGCAGCCGTCGGCGTACGCGACGTCGGCGACGGAGTCGATGGGGTCGTCGCCGCACGCGGGACAGTCGGGGTCGCGGGCGACCGGGACCTCGTCGAAGCCGACGCTCGCGGCGTCGTAGTGGAGGAGGCGGCCGGTCAACAGGTCGCCGACGCCGACGACCGATTTGACGGCTTCGGTGGCCTGGAGACAGCCGACGGTGCCGGGGAGGACGCCGAGGACGCCGGCGGTGGCGCAGTCGGGGACGACGCCGGGTTCGGGGGGTTCGGGGAAGACGCACCGATAGCAGGGGCCGTCGGGAGTGACGGTGATCGCCTGGCCCTCGAATCGATAGACTGCGCCGTGGCTGAACGGGACGTCGTTGATGACGCAGGCGTCGTTGACGAGGTAGCGCGTCTCGAAGTTGTCCGTGCAGTCGACGACGAAGTCTCGGCCGGCGACGAGCGATTCGGCGTTCTCCGGGGTGAGGCGTTCGTCGTGCGTCTCGACGTCGACGTCGGGGTTGAGGTCGGCGACGAACCGCCGCGCGGAGTCGACTTTCGACGTGCCGACGTCGGCGTCGCGGTGGATGACCTGCCGCTGGAGGTTCGAGCGCTCGACGGCGTCGTCGTCGACGACGGCGAGGCGGCCGACGCCGGCGGCGGCGAGATACTCGATGGCGGGCGCGCCGAGGCCGCCGGCGCCGACGACGAGGACGTCCGCGTCGCGGAGCGCAGCCTGCCCCTCGGGGCCGACGCCGTCCATGATGATGTGCCGCGAGTACCGGTCGAGTTCGGTGGGGTCGAGGTCGAGGCCGGCCATAGTGGGGCGTGGAGTGCGAGCGCCTAACGCGTGTCGGTGGCAGCGATGCGGGCGGGTCGAGCGAGCGGCGGCCCGCTCAGAGGTAGTAGACGGCGACGACGAGGAACGGGCCGACGACGACGACGAGCAGGAACGCGACGACGATAGCGGCGCCGAGGCCGCTGGCGTGCCAGACGAGCGCCGGGAGGACGGTGAAGGTGGCGACGAGGGTGAGGGCCGCGTACGCGACGGTCCGGTTCGGTTCGGGGCGGTCGGCGGGCGAGACGGGCAGGTCGAGCGCCGTGACGGCCGCGAAGTCGTCGAACGGGCCGACGGTGGCGCCGGTGCGCTCGGGGTCGTACTCGCCGTCCGGCCAGTAGCCATCAGCGGGGCCGCTCCAGTCGAGGCGGACGACGACGGTGCCGGCGTAGCGGTCGACGAGGCGGCGCGGTATCGAGGCGTCGCAGGCGTCGAGCGGCGCGCGCCACTGTGGTTCGTCGAGGTGGCGGTCGTAGCCGACGAGGGCGTCGCCGTAGCGGCGGACCTCCATCCCGCCGAGGTGGACGTAGCGGCCGGCGGCGCCGAGGCAGAACCCGGCGGCGAGGAGGGCGAGCGGGACGAGCAGGAGTCGGACGTCGACGAACGCGGCGAACAGGCCGGCGCAGACGACGAGGAGGGCGGGGCGGCTGACGAGCGCGGAGAGGCCGCGGAGCGCGCACTCGATGCGTACGGCGCGCGGGTCGGGGCGCCGTCGGGCGTCCGGGGCGCGCTCGGGCACCGGGACGGCGGGCGCGGCGACGGCCGTGTCGCGCGTGCCGACGACCGCGGCCAAGAATCCGTCGCCGGGGCCGTCGGCGATCCAGCGGTTGTACGTCTCGACGGCGAGTTTCGCGGCGACGACGCCGGCGACGACGGTGACGCCGCCCGCGCGGAACGTCTCGCTCGCGCCGACGGGAAACGCGAGTACGAGCACCAGGAGCGCCTGCTGGCCGGTGTGCGCGACGGTCATTCGGGCGGAAACGTCCTCGTACTCGCGCTCGCCGACGTACTCGCGGACGAACGAGGCGCCGTGCGCGACGGCCATGCCGAGCGCGCCGACGGCGACCGTGAGCGGGGCGACGGCGCTCGCGCGGAGGTGGAGGGCGTACGCGAAGAAGAGGCCGATGCCGACCCAGACGACCCCGAGCATCACGAGTTGGAGGAGCGCCGTCGGGACGTTGTGCGCGTAGACCGTGACGCCCCGTATCGTCCACCCGCCGCGCTTCTCGCGGAGGCGCCGCAAGGGGAGACGGGACGCGGAGAGCGCGCGGTCCCGCTGTTCGGTGAGCAGGGCTTTCGGGACGGCCCACGCGGCCGCGACCCCCATCTCGACCCAGTAGAGGACGAGGACGGTCGCGAGGTCCCAGTCGAACGCGAGGACGCCGACGAGCGGATACAGGTTCGCCGCGACGACCGCGAGGTAGGCGGCGAGGCGTCGCGGGCGGGCGCGCTCGGTCACGGCCGCTCGGGGCGTGCGGGGTGTCGCGGGTAGTCGTGGAGGGCGGTCATCTCGGGGCGTGGTTTCCGACGCGACACCAAAAGGAACGGGGGTCGCCTCAGGGCGCGGGCCAGAGCGGGAGGTCGGCGTATCGGTCGCCGCGGTCGGGGAGCGGGACGACGACGACGTCGTCCGGGGCGAGGCGGCCGCGTTCGGCGAGGCGTCGCACCGCGGTGAGCGCGCCGCCCGAGGACGGGCCGACGAGGAACTCGCCGTCGACGCGGAGGTGGCGTTCGACCGTCTCGCGGTCGTGCTGGCCCGAATCGTGGATCGCTGGGTCGGCGTCGGCGTAGCGCTCGCGGAGGCGTCGCGCCTCGTAGTAGGCGTCCGCCGTGGGGACCGCGAGGACGTCGTCGAGTTCGTCGCGCGCGTAGACGTCGGGGTCGTGGAAGCGCGGCCCGCGAACGTACTTCAGGCCGTCGATGCCGTGGCTCGGCTCCGCGGGTTCGTAGGCGACGACGGTGACGTCGCCGCGGTCGCCGAGCGCGCGCGCGACGCCCGTGACCGTCCCGCCGGAGCCCGCGCCCGCGACGAAGTGCGTGACGCGGCCGTCCGTCTGCGCGCGTATCTCGGGGCCGGTCGTCTCCTCGTGCGCGCGCGGATTCGCGGGGTTCGCGTACTGGTCGGGCATGTACGCGTCCGACGACTCGACCCGTCGGTCCGCGAGGTCCAGCATCGCCTCGTAATTCGGCGCCTCCGTCACCGTCCCGCCCGCGTCCCGGACCGCCGCCCGCTTCTGCGCCGGCGCCTCCGCCGGCATCACGATCTCGACGTCGCGACCGCGCGCGACGCCGAGGCGCGCCAGCGCCGTCCCCGTGTTCCCCGAGGACGGTTCGACGACGCGCGCGTCGGGTCCGACGTCCGCCGCGTCCAGCATCGACTTCGCGATGCGCGACTTCACCGACCCGCCACCGTACGGCTGATCCGGGAGGTTGTACCACTCGGGCTTCGCGTACACCTCGCAGGGCACGCCGGGGAGTTCGAGCGCGAGCAGCGGCGTCTCGCCGATGCGCGACTCGTCGATGGCCGGCGCGTCCGTCATCGTCCGCGAGTTCGCCGCCCGGCCCCCTAAGCGATTGGGCCGGGACGACCCTCGCTATCGCTCGGCTGCGGCTCGCTGCGCGCAACGCCGCACCACACAGAAGTGGGCCCTGGCGGATTTGAACCACCGATCACCCGGTGTCCCACAGCCCCGCCGGGAGGCGGCGACTGATATGAGCCGGGGGCTGTAAACCAGACTGAGCTAAGGGCCCGTGTTCGGGAGTATCGAGCGGACCGCCTTTAGGGTGTCGGGACGGCGTCGGTACGACGGGAAACGGGGGTGGCTCGCTGGGGCGGCGCTCCGCGTCTCGTGAAGTGACGAACGAAGGGAGGAGCGCCGTTTCCAGAAACGCTCCGCGTTTCTGGACTCGCGTCGGACGCGACGCGTCCGACTGAGCGTACGTTTGCTCCGCAAAAGTACGCCGTACGCAGAACGCGAAGCGTTCTGGATGCGCACGAGACGTTGCACGTCTCGTGAAGTGACGAACGAAGAGAGGAGCGCCGCCACCAGGGCTCGAACCTGGGACAACCTGGGTAACAACCAGGTGCTCTACCAACTGAGCTATGGCGGCTCGGTGCACTCTCTCGTAGGCGGGTTGTTTTTGATAGGGCTTTCGTTTTCGCGCGCGCGCCTTCCGACGGTTTTTCCGGTGGGCGGGCGTAGCGCGGCCATGAGCGAGACGGAGACGGTGCTGGCGGCGGTCCGCGAGCGCGTCGATCCGACGCCGGCGGAGCGCGAACGGTTGGCCGCGGTGGCGTCGCGGCTGGTCGAGCGCGCGGAGGCGGCCGTCGCGGACCTCCCGGTGGACGCGGACGTGGTCCGGGTGGGGAGCACGGCGCGCGGGACGTGGATGCGCGGGGACCGCGACATCGACGTCTTCGTTCGATTCCCCACCGACATCTCGCGGTCGGAACTGGAGCGCTACGGCCTCCGGGTCGGGAACGAGGTGTTGCCGGACGGCCACGAGGAGTACGCCGAACATCCCTACGTGAAGGGGGAGTTCGAGGGGTACGACGTGGACCTGGTGCCGTGCTACGCGGTCCAGTCGGCGAGCGACATCCGCTCGGCGGTGGACCGCACGCCGTTCCACACGCGGTATCTCGAAGACAGACTGGACGACGCGCTCGCGGCGGACGTGCGCCTGTTCAAGCGGTTCCTGAAGGGAATCGGCTGCTACGGCTCGGACCTGAAGACGGAGGGGTTCTCCGGCTACCTCGCGGAACTGCTCGTCCTCGAGTACGGCGGGTTCGAGGAGGTGCTGGCGGCGGCCGCGGAGTGGCAGCCACCCGTCACGCTCGACCCGGCGGGGCACGCGGCCGCGTCCTTCGACGACCCGCTGGTCGTCGTGGACCCGACGGACCCGGAGCGGAACGTCGCCGCCGTCGTCTCCGCGGAGAACGTCGCGCGCCTCCAGCACTACGCGCGCGCGTTCCGCGACGACCCGCGCGAGGACGTCTTCTTCCCGACGCCGCGCGACCCCCTGGACCCGGAGGCAGTCCGGGCGCGCCTGAACGCGCGCGGGACGGACGCGCTCGCCGTCCGCTTCGACGACGAGGCGCTCCTGGGCCTCGTCGAGGACCAGCGCTATCCACAGCTCAGACGGTCGGTCGAGGGCCTCGTTCGCGGCCTCGAATCGCACGGCTTCGACGTGCTGCGCGCGGACGCGTGGGCGGACGAGACGGCCGTGCTGTTCTGCGAACTCGCCGACGGCACGCTCCCCGCGGTGGAGCGCCACGAGGGCCCGCCCGTCCACGTCGAGTCGCACGCGCGCGGCTTCTACGAGGCGTACGCGGACGACCCGGACGTCACGGGCCCGTACATCGACGGCGGGCGCTACGTCGTCGAGCGAACGCGGGACGTGCGGACGGCCGCGGGGTTCGCCGCGGAGCGCCTCGGGTCGGTCGCACTCGGGAAGGCCGTGGAGCGACTCGTCGCCGCCGACGACTACGAGGTGCTCGCGGGCGCGGACGTCGCGGCGCTCGCCGAGGAGTTCGGAACGGCCCTCGCCGCCTACTTCGATCCGAGGCCGTGAGCGGCGCGTAGCTCTTCGAGGACGGCGCTCGCGCCCGTCATCGGCTCCTCGCCCCCGGTCGTGTCCGCGGGTTCGAGGCCGTCGAAGACCTCGTGGACCATCCCGACGCCGTCGGAGAGCGTGTCGAGGCTGTACCCGCCTTCGAGGACGAACCCGAGCGCCGCGCCGCACCGGCCCGAGAGGTCGCGGACGAGGTCGGTGAGCATCCCGTATCCGTCGGTGGAGACGTGCATCCGACTGATCGGGTCGTGGCGGTGCGCGTCGAAGCCCGCGCTCACGAGGAAGAGGTCGGGGTCGAATGCCTCGACGGCGGGCGCGATGGCGTCCTCGAAGAGGAGGCGGTACTCGGGGTCGCCGGCGCCCGCGGGGAGCGGCGCGTTCATCGTCGCGCCCGCCCCGTCGCCCTCGCCGGTCTCTTCGATATCGCCCGTGCCCGGGTAGAGGCCGTCCTCGTGAATGGAGGCGTAGAAGACGTCGCCGCGCTCGTAGAAGATGTCCTGCGTGCCGTTCCCGTGGTGGACGTCCCAGTCGAAGATGGCGACGCGCTCGACGTCACGCTCGTCGAGGACGTGCTGGGCGGCGACCGCGGCGTTGTTCAGGAAGCAGAATCCCATCGCGTCGTCCACGACGGCGTGGTGGCCGGGCGGGCGGCCGAGGGAGAACGGCGTCTGCCGGCCGTCGTCGCCGTCCAGCGCGGAGTCGGCCGCCCACGTCGCGAGGCCCGCGCTCGCGAGCGCCGCGTCCCACGTCGCCTCGACGGCGAGCGTGTCCGGATCCCAGCTCCCGCCGCCGTCCTCGCAGAACTCCTGGATGCGCTCGATGTAATCTGCATCGTGAACCGCCGTCGCGTCCGCCACCGTCGCCGGATCCGCCTCCACGTACTCGACGCCGTGACGCTTCTGGAGGCCGCGACGGATCGCGCGGATGCGGTCCGCGTTCTCCGGGTGGCGGTCGCCGGGGTCGTGCTCCAGACAGACGTCGTTGACGCCGAATCTCATCCCACGAGCTCGAAGTACGTCTCGACGTCCTCGGCCTGCACGGTGCGGCGGCCGGCGTGACGCGCGAGCGTCGCCGCGCCCTCCGCCGCGTCCACGGCGAACGATTCGAGGTGCGCGGCGAGGGCGACGCGAGCGTCCATCGAGACGCGATACTCGTCCGGGATGTCGAGACGGGCGATGCGGTCCACGGGCGCGACCGGGAGCGTGAGCGAGTCCGCGTCCGGCGCGTCGGCCCCGTCGAACCCGAAGTCCGCGACCATCAGCGTCTTCCGGCCGGACTCGGTCGCGCGGTCGGCGGCCTCGCGGGCGAGCGCGGCGCCCCGCTCCTGGATGCGGCGCGCGAGTTCCTCCGCGGCGTCGGCGCTCACGCGGAGGTCACCGGCCTCGCGCCGGATGATGGTGTCCACCGGCGCGAACGGCAACTCGACACTCATACGGTGAAACGGGTGTGTTCTACCCTTAACGTTTTCCGTCCCCCGACGGCCGCCACCACGCCTTTCCGCGCGACGCCACACCGCTCACGTGCGTCATGACCGACAGCCCGCAGCAGGCGTCCGCCGAGGACGTCGCCGACCAAGAGGTCGAGGCGAACGAGCGAGACGCCGAGGAGGCGGTCGAGGACCGACGCGCGACAGAGGAGGAACACCGCGAAGGGCGCATCCGCGAGGAGCGCGAGCACGAGGACGAGGCGCGCTACGCGGACGCGAAGGAGGAGGCGAACCCGAACAACCACCGCGACGACGAGCCCTGGGACTAGGCGTCCTGGAGTTCGTCCGCGTCCAGTCGGCCGTCCCGGAGCGTCCCGCGAACCGTCACTTTCTGGCCGAGCGTGAGGTCCGCGTCCGTCTCGACGCTCACCGTCTCCGTGCCGTCGTCGAGGATGACCGGGTCGCGGGCCTGCACGACCGTCCCCGTGAACTCCGCGTCCTCCTCGGCGCCGTCGTCACCGTCGGTGTCCTCACCGGCGTCGCCCGTCTCTGGTGCGGTACCGTCGGCGTACGCGTCGAGGCCGGCGGGTTCGTCGTCTCCCGCGTCGTCGGCGTCGTCCGCGACCGCGGTAATCGCGCCGTCCGCGAGTTCGACGACGCTCGCGCGCCATCCCGCGGAGGCCTCGATGTCGTCCTGCCAGCCGTCCTGAATCTCGACGTCCGTGAACAGCACCTCGTCGCCCGGTCCGATGTCGCGGTCCGCCTTCTCGCCCCAGAGCGCGACGCGGATGTCGCCCGTGTCGTCCTGCAAGCGGACGTTCCGGACCTGCCCCTCGCTCCCGTCGTCGCGCTCGAACGTCCGCTTCGGGTCCGCCGACCGCACGACTCCGGCGATGTCCGCGACCTGATCGAGTTCGAGGGCGTCGATGGGCGTCGACTCCGGGACGTACTCCACGTCCTCGTCAACGGCGTCTATCGCCCCGCGGTTCCCGACGTGGAGTTCGATCGATCCGTCGCGCTCGCGGACGTAGCCGTCCACGACCTCCACGACGTCGTCCGGTTCGAACGCCTCGACGGCCTCGGTACGCTCGTCCCAGAGCGTCACCGTCACGCGCCCCGTCTCGTCGCCGAGCGAGAGGTTCGCGACGCGGCCCTCGCTCCCGTCGTCCCGGTCGAACGTTCGGACGCTGTCCGTGTCCAGCACCTTCCCGACGAGCGTCACGTCCGAAATACCGACCGAGAGGTCCTCCACGCGGTACGCGTCCTGAATCTGGACGTCCACCTCCGTGTCCGGGTCGGGTTCGACGCGGTCCGCGCTCACCTCCACGCCGCTGTAGCCGTCCTGCGGGCGGCCCGCGACCCGGAGCACCTGTCCGACCTCGAGGTCCTCCGCCGCGTTCGCCGCCTGCTCGTCCCAGAGCGAGACCCGGACCGACCCCGTCTCGTCCGCCATCTCGACGTTGAGCACGCGCCCGTCCTCCGCGTCCTCCTCGTCGCGCTCGAACGTCCGAATCTCGCCCACCGAGACCACCTTCGCGACGAACTTCGCCTCGTCCATCTCCGGCGTGACGTCGGCGATGCCGCCGACCTCTCCGTCCTCGAGTTCGTGCGCGAGGAGCATGGCGGCCGTCTCCTCGTCCGCCAGCCCACCCATCTGCTCGACCTTCTCCGCGACCGCTTCGCGGAACTCGTCGAGCGAGACCTCGTCGGTCTCCAGGTCGGCGTACGTATCCTCTATCGCACCCATAATCTAGATTCACAGCAAGGTAGGGCCGCGCATAAGCGTTGTCCTTGCCCGCGTCGCGGGCGTTCTCCGGCGTCCATACCCACGCGTGGTCCCGCCACCACACTTGAACTATCGGGTCGAACGCTCGCGCGCGAGCACCGCGAACGCGGCGACGACGAACCCGACGGCCGCGCCGGACGCGCCGAACCCGGGCGTGCTCCCCGCCACCCCGCCGTTCGCCGTCATCGTCCCGTTCGTCGTCGCCCCGTCAGCGTTCGCGGACGACGCCACCGGCGACTCGTTCGACGAAGACGTCGCACCGAACGCCGCCGCCACGCGCTCCGCGCTCGTCCGATTCGACGCCACGAGCACGAACTGTCGCCGCTGCTCGAACTCGCCCGAATCGACCGACTCCGCCAGCCCCCGGGAGAGCGCCGCCGAATAGACGACGTCGCCGTCGACGACCGTCAGCAGACAGTAGCCGCGGTCGTTCCGCGACGCCGACGCCGGACAGTTCGAGACGCCCGCGTCGCTCGTGAATCCCGCCGCCACCAGGTCGTCCGCGAACGACGACGCGCCCGCCTCGGTCAACGTCACCGGCACCACCCACGCGCCCGTCCGCGACTCGCGCGGCGCGCTCACGTCCGCGACGTCCGCCGGCGACACCACCGTCGTCTCCGCCATCGTCCCGTTCGCCGGATAGCGCGCCACCACCGACGCGTCCCCCGACGAACCCGCCGCCGCGGCCGGCACCGCGACGCCACCGACTACAGCTAGCACCAGCGCGAGCGCGACCGTTCGAGCGAACACGCCCGCGTCGTCACGCGCCAACACCCTAACAGTTCGGCCGGTCCGCGGCGGACAGACCCATACGGCTGGCCGCGATACCACCACCATGGACCGCCGACTCCTCGCCGCCCTCGGCGTCGCGCTCCTCGTCGTCGCCGGCATCGCCGGCGCCGCCGCCCTCGGCGTCGGCCCGTTCACCGACCACACCGCGAACGGATCCAGCACCGGCGGCGACACGACCACCACCGCCACCGACGACGGCGCGAGCGGCGGCGGAAGCGGGAACGCCACCGACGACACCACCCCCGACGTCGGCCCGTTCCAGTTCACCGTCCGGAACGTCACCGAATGCGGCACCACCTGTCGCGACGTCACCGTCGCCCTCACCAACACCGCCAACAAGAGCGCCAGCGACGTCAGCGCTCACGTCGTCCTCACCACCCACGGCGACCAAGTCTGGGAGACCACCCGCGACGTCGGCACGCTCCACGCCGACGAGACCACCGTCCAGACCCTCCACATCGAACTCGGCTACCTCGACGCCGCGAAAGTCCAGAACAACGACGGCGACGTCACCGTCCACACCACCATCAACTCCAGCCTCGGCACCTACACCTTCCAGCGCCAACGCAACGTCAGCTAGCCCCCGAATCGTAACCGCTTTACGTACCCTGCGGCTACGATTGAGTGAGTCCGGGTAGGGTAGTGGACTATCCTCTTGGCTTGCGGAGCCAGGGACCGGAGTTCAAATCTCCGTCCGGACGTTTCTACCGGCACCGTAACCGCGAGCG
>Ga0207755_100648_pt1 | contig 14515 bp, 18 predicted proteins | sample A23P2SouthBayCA_FD_187734 | JGI IMG/M metagenome (GOLD analysis project Ga0207755, IMG submission 187734) | Aerobic enrichment media microbial communities from Bioluminiscent Bay, La Parguera, Puerto Rico - A23 P2 (SPAdes) | ecosystem: Environmental > Aquatic > Marine > Unclassified ...
CGCCGCGACCTCTGGGGCGTCTTCGAGTCCCTCGCGAATTCGGGCACCACCATCTTCCTGACGACGCACTACATGGCCGAAGCCGAGCGCCTCGCGGACACCGTCGGCTTGCTCGCGGACGGGAACGTCGTCGCGACGGGCGACCCCGACAGTCTCATCGCGGAGTACGGCGGCAGCAGTCGGGTCGTGGTCGAGACGGATGCTGGAAGCGAGGCGTTCGCGGACTCAGGGTTCGACCCGACCGAGACGGAGGCGGGCCTCGTCTTCGAGGGCGTTCCCGCGGAGGACATAGGCCGGGTCGTGGACGCGTTCGAGGACCTCGGCCTCGCGTTCGACGCGGTGGAGTGGCGCGAACCCGACCTGGAAGACGTCTACCTCACGCTCGCGGACGACGTGTACGACACCCGCACCGGCGGGGAGGAGGTGGTTCGATGAGCGCCATCTCCCGCATCGGGGCGGAGGCGGGGGCGTCCTATCGGTCGTTCCTCCGGCGCCGTACGGCAGTATTCTTCACGTTCTTCTTCCCCGTGCTCCTCATCGTCATCTTCGCCGGCCTCGTCCGCACCGGTGGCGGAGGAACGGGACTCTTCTCGAAGTCGCCGGGCTACTACGTTCCCGCGTACCTCGCCGTCGTCGTGTTGTTCACGCCGCTGAGCCGGCTCGGGAGTACGGTCGCCCGCCACCGGGAGGGCGCGCGCTTCGAGAAACTCTCCACGACGCCCCTGCGGGCGTGGGAGTGGCTCGCCGCGCACACGCTCGTGAACGTCGGCCTCATCGCCATCGCGTGTACGATTCTCGTCGTCGCGTTGAAACTCACGGGCGCGGACTTCTCACTCAGTCCGTGGCTCGTCCTCTTCGTCCCCACCGCATCGGTGTTGTTCTGCGGCATTGGCGCGGTCATCGGCGGCGTCGCGGACTCGCAGGACGGCGCTATCTCGATGTCGAACGGCATCGCGCTCCCTCTGCTCTTCCTCTCCGATACGTTCATCAGTACGAGCGCGCTCCCGGACTGGTTCGCGCCCCTGCTCAACCTCAGTCCGCTCACGTACTTCGCGCGCGGCCTCCGCGCCGCGACGTACACGGGCGGGAGTCCGGTCCCCGAGTTCGCTATCACGCTCGTTCTCGCCGTCCTCGCGTTCGCGGTCGGCGTGTACGCGATACCGTGGACGGCGGACTAAGAAGCGAGGGGTTATCCGTGTGCGGTCCCGAGTGGTGTTGACGGCACGGTCGGCCGGTCACCTTTCAGCCCGCTCTGCGGGTCACGCACCGTCCGACCTACCCCGTCTACTCTACAACTCGCGAGCGACAGCGCCGTGTACTACCGTGGGACTGCCGAGTAGACGTGGTTGAGCATCCAGTACGTCACCACGCCCAAAAAGAGGCTCAGCGACCACGCGGCGGCGGCGATGCGGCCGACCTTCGGGTGGAGCGTGTTCGGGAGTTCGTCGACGGGCCGGGTGAGTCCGAGCACGACTGCGTGCAGGACGACGGGGACGGAGACGGCGGAGAGGAGGATGTGAATCGCGAGCATCGCGAGGTAGACGGCGTGGACGACGCTCTCGTAGTTCGCGAGGAACTGGCCCTGTCGGATGACGATCTCCTTCTCGTAGCCGCCGCCGACCTTCCAGAGGTAGAGGAAGAGGAAGACCATGATGAGCGCGAACGCCGTGAGCATCGCGGCGCGGTGTTTGCGTATCCGTCCGTTCCTCACGAAGTAGACGCCCGCGAGCAGCGAGAGGAGTGCGATGGTGTTGACGACCGCGATGAGGTCGCTGAAGAGGTTCACCGTCGATTTCCCGATGGTCGGGACGGGGAGGACCCCGCCGAACGCGCCGAAGACGAGCGCGTAGCCGACGACGGAGAGGACGATCGTGAGCGTGCGGGGGTTCTCCCTCGCCCAGTCGCGGAAGTCTGCCATGGTCGGTGGTTCCGCGGGCATCGTCTACGGTTTTTCGCTTCCACCACGAGAAACTGAAGTTGAACAAAATAAAGTACACTATAATAGTCTTCCGTTAGAGTGAAAGCCACATCCGGCAAACTCCCGTGCATGAGCGAGAGTTCCCAGCGGAAGATTCGCTGCCTCGTCGCGAAGGTCGGCCTCGACGGCCACGACCGCGGCGCACACGTCATCGCGCGCGCCTTCCGCGACGCCGGATTCGAAGTCATCTACTCCGGACTGCACCAGTCGCCCGACGACATCGTGCAGGCCGCCGTACAGGAGGACGTCGACGTCCTCGGCATCAGCATCCTCTCGGGCGCGCACAACACGCTCGTCCCGAAAGTCGTCGAGGGACTCAAGGAGTACGGCGCGTTCGAGGACACCCTCATCCTCGTCGGCGGCATCATCCCCGACGACGACCGCCCCGAACTGGAGGACGCGGGCGTGGACGCCATCTTCGGCCCCGGGACGCCGATGGAAGAAACTATCCAGTTCATCCGCGAAAACACGCCCGAACGCTGAATGTCGGACACTCCCGAACTCGTCTCGGACCTCCTCGACGGCCAGCACCGAGCGCTGGCGCGCGCCATCACGAACATCGAGAATCGCACCGAGGGCTATCGCGACCTCGTGGCCGCGCTTCACGAACACACCGGCCACGCGGACGTCATCGGCATCACCGGCAGTCCCGGCGCGGGGAAGTCCACGTTAGTGGACAAACTCGCGAAATCCTACCGCGACCAGGGCCTCACTGTCGGCATCATCGCCGTCGACCCCTCCAGTCCGTTCTCGGGCGGCGCGGTCCTCGGCGACCGCATTCGGATGGGGTCGAACGTCGGCGACATGGACGTGTTCTTCCGGTCGATGAGCGCGCGCGGTAACCTCGGCGGCCTCTCGACCGCCACCTCGGACGCCGTGAAAGCGCTCGACGCCTTCGGGAAGGACAAGATAATCATCGAGACGGTGGGCGCGGGCCAAAACGAGATAGACATCGTGAAAACCGCGGACACGGTCGCCGTCCTCGTTCCGCCGAGCTCCGGCGACGACGTGCAGATGCTCAAAGCGGGCATCCTCGAAATCGGTGACGTGTTCGTCGTCAACAAAGCCGACCTCGCGGGCGCGGACAAGACCTTCCAGGAACTCCGGGGAATGCTCGAACTCCGCGACGACGAGGAAGGCGACTGGGAGCCAGAAATCGTGGAGACGGTCGCCAACACCGGCGAAGGCGTCGACGAACTCATCGACGTGTTCCAGTCGCACGCCGACTGGTTGGACGAGACCGGTGCGCGCGAGGACGTCGAACGCGACCGCTACGCGGAGGAAATCAGGACGCTCCTGCGAAACGACGCGAGCGCGCTCGTCGAAGACGAAATCGAACGCCGCGGCGGGATGGACGACCTCGTCTCGCGCGTGGTCGAACGCGAGACGGACCCCTACACGGTCGCCGACGACGTGCTCGAACCCCTCCGGGACTGCTTAGACGAGTAGGTCGTCACAACGACTAAGCAATTCCCGGCCGCCATTTCTCGTATGCGTCTCCGTAGACTCCTCGCCGGCGTCGGCACCGGGTTAGCCGCGACGGCTGGCGCGAACGCCCTTCTCACGGCGCGCGCCGGCCGCCTCGACCCCGCGTTGGACGGCGACCACGCCCAGTACCGCTGGCGGGGGTTCGACATCTCCCACACCGAGGCCGGCGACCCGGACGACCCGGACGTCCTCTTGTTGCACGGGATTCACGCTGCCGCCTCCAGCCGCGAGTTCGACCGCGTGTTCGACCGACTCGCAGAGAACTACCACGTCGTCGCGCCCGACCTCCCCGGATTCGGGTGTACGGACCGGCCCGCGGTCGGCTACACCGCCGCGCTCTACGAGTCGTTCGTCCGCGACTTCGCGAACGACGTGACCGAGAACGCCATCTGCATCGCGTCCTCGCTCACCGGTGCGTTCGCCGCGCTGGCCGCCGACTCGGTGGACTTCGAACGCCTCGTACTCGTCTGCCCGACTGCGGACACGACCGTGAAGCGGCCGTGGCTCCGCGGTCTCTTCCGGACGCCCGTCGTCGGCACCGGCCTGTTCAACCTCCTCGTCTCGAAACCGAGTCTGGAGTACTTCGACCAGCGCGACGCCTACTACCACCCCCAGAGCATCGACCCGGACGTCGTGGAGTACCAGTGGCGGACCGGCCATCAGGAGAACGCGCGCTTTGCGCCCGCGTCGTTCGTCGGCGGCTTCCTCGACCCCGTGGTCGATTTAGGGAGCGAACTCGCGGACGGCGACCTACCCGTGACGCTCGTCTGGGGACGGGAGTCGAAAATCGTCCCGCTCGCCGAAGGCCGCAGACTCGCGGACGAAGCGGACGCACGCCTCGTCGTGCTGGACGAATCCCGCATCCTCCCGCACGCAGAACACCCCGAGAGTTTCCTCTCGGCGGTCGAACCCGAACTACCGCGGCTCGAAGACGACGGATAAGTCGTCGTCGCCTTCGGCCGTCGCGCTCACTTCCATTCCTGTCGAGACGTCGTCGGGGTCGGCGGCGACTCTCCCCGTCAGGCGGACGGAACCGAACTCCGCGACCGCCGTCGCGTAGGGAGCTTCACCCGCGAACGCGGGCGTCGGCACGTGCACGACCGTGTACGAGAGCACTTCGCCCTCCTCGGGGAGCGGTGCTTCGGAGAGGTCGCGGTCGCCGCAGTGCGGACACACTCGCCGCGGCGGGAGACTCCCGTGACCGTTCGCGCATTCGAGGTAGTAGCCGTCGTCCGATTCGAGCGCCGCCGTGAACTCGTCGTATCCCTGATTCATGCTTGTTTCTCCAGAACGTGAACGGTCGCGGAGGCGACGGTGCCCCCGGCGTTGTGCGCGACGCCGACCCGGGCGTCCGCGACGCGGTCGCTGTTGTGGTGGTCGCCGCGGAGGAGTTTCGTGAGCTCCGCGAGCTGGCTCACGCCCGTCGCGCCGACCGGGTGTCCCTTCGCCTTCAGTCCGCCCGAGAGGTTCACCGGGAGGTCGCCGTCGGCGGTCGTCACGCCCTCGGCGGCGGCGGTGACGCCCTCGCCCTCGTCGAAGAAGCCCATTCCTTCGAGCGCGAGGACTTCCGCGATGGTGAAGCAGTCGTGGACTTCCGCGACGTCCACATCGCCCGTTCCGATGCCGGCGTCCGCGAACGCCTCGTCCGCGGCGTCGGTCGCGGCCGGCGTGTGCGCGAGCGCGTCCCGGTCGTGGAGAGCCATCTTGTCCCCGCCCTGTCCCGTTCCGGTAATCGCGACGTCGGCGTCGAGGTCGTGTTCCTTGGCGTACTCGGGGCTGACGAGCACCGCCGCGCTCGCGCCGTCCGTGATGGGGCACGCGTCGTAGAGACCGAGTGGTTCAGCGACCATCGGCGCGTCGAGCGCGTCTTCGACCGTGATTTCGCGCTGGAACTGCGCGTGGTCGTTCCCGACGGCGTTCGCGTGGTTCTTCACCGCGATTTCCGCGAGGTCCTCACGCGAACCACCATACTTCTCGAAGTACGCGCGCGCCATCAGCGCGTACGCCCCCGGGAACGTCATCCCCGCCCGCACCTCGTAGAGGTCGTCCGCCGCGATGGCGAGCGCCTCCGTCGTTTCTTCAGTATCGAGGTTCGTCATCCGTTCCGCACCCCCGACGACGAGCACGTCGGCTTCGCCGTTCCGCATGTCCCGCACTGCCTGTCGGAGCGCCACGCCGCTCGACGCACACGCCGACTCGTAGCGGGTCGCGGGCGCGTCGACACCGAGCGCTTCCGCCGCCAGCGGCCCCTGATGGCCCTGATGCTCGGCGATATCGCCCATGAAGTTTCCATAGAAGACGCCTTCGACGTCTGTCGGGTCCACGCCCGCGTCGTCCAACGCCGCCAACCCGGCCTCCGCGAACAGGTCGCGACTCGTCCGCGCGGGATGCGAACCGAAGTGGGTGAGGCCCACACCCGCGACTCGGGGGTCAGTCATAACTAGAAGTACGGGAACGCCGCCTAAAAACGACGCGAAACCGGCGACAGAACTCGACAAACGACGAAAACGGGATTCGGGCGTGTGAACGGAGTCTTGGAACGTGGAACTGACGCCGAGCGAAAGGCGGTTTGTGGTCAGAAAGGTTTGTGCCGCCACGACTGGCGCGCCCAAAGCGCTGAACAACCGGCGTCGCGCCACGCCCTCCCGTGAGTTGGTCTCCACTATACTGACTCGTCGGGACGACCAGTCGAATCTTCCCGCACCATAGGGTCCTCCGACCCACCGAAACGACTTTCAATTATACTCGACTACATTCGATTACAGCATGCCGGTCTTTCTCGACGACCACGACGCCGACCTCGCCCTTCGACCGGGGACGACGAAGTCGGACGTCGTCGCGTACCTCTACCGGAACCCCGACTGGGGGTACTCGCCACGGGACGTGACGAACGCGCTCGACGTCCCGCACGGGACCGCGACGACGACGCTCAAACGCCTCTACGACGACGGCTACGTCGGGAAGACCGACGACGGCTACTATCACGCGCTCGAACACCGCGAGGACATCCGGCGGTACGTCTCGAACCTCGACCAGGCCCGCCGGATGTTCGGCCACCACCGCGCGGACGACGCGCCCACGAAACCGTCGGAGCGACTCGGTGACGGTCGCACCGACGCGGAACTCGACGCCGAACTCGACGACCTGGAGAACGACATCGAGGACCCGAATGAGTAGACTCCCGGCGGGGACTGTCTGCTGGGCGCGAGACCCGACGGACGCGCACTCCGAGCGACCTGTCGTCGTCCTCTCACACGACACGCACCCGTTCGGTGCCACCGATTGCACCGTGATGTGTATCGGCACGAGCGCCGGGAAGTACCAGCAAACCACCCCCGAACTCGAAGATCACCACCTCGACGGTCTGTCGTTCTCCGACACGTCGTACCTGATGCCGTGGGCACTCTACACGATTCCACCCGGAACGCTCGTGGACGGGAAAGCCACCGGAGAACTCACCGAGGACGGACGGAGACTGGTGAAGAAAGCGCTCATCTCGCTCCTCCCGTAGCAAACTCCCATCGAACCGGTTCAACGCCGAACGCGGACCCATTCTAACCCCCTGCGGTGAGCATCCGGCGGCCGCAGGCCGCCGGTTTCCCGGTCGCCAGAGGCGACCGGCTTTTTCCCTCCAGGTTTTTGGCGGAGGGGGTCGCGAAGCGACCCCCTCACGCGAAAAAGGTGGGGTTACATGCCCATGTCTTCGGCTTTCTCCGGCACGGGGAGGTCGTGTGGGCTGCAGCCGAGGAGTTCGGCGGCGTGGTCGAGTGCCATGTCGAAGCCGTAGTAGCGTTCGAGTTCGTCTCCATCTGCCGTTGGGCGGACTTTGAGCATGGCGTACCCCTCGATATTCTGGGCGATGGCGGCGGTTCGTCCGTCAGTTTCGAATTCGAGGACGCGTTCGGCGTCGGTTTCGTAGTACCGTGCGGTGATGCCGTTCGCGGTTTTCTCGGTGTCGCTCATACTCGGAGTTCAGGCGGGCGCGTTACGGGCGTTCCGGTTAGAGTTCGCTCTCTTCGACGTACTCCGGAACGTTCGGAGGGTCGTAGCGTTCGAACGAGTCGAACAACTCTTCTACGGTCTCGGCGACGACGACCATCTCGCGGTGGGTGTCGGAGACGAATCCTTCCTCTCGCTGGTGGTCGAAGAAGGAGAGCAGGTCGTCGAAGTAGCCCGCGACGTTCAGGAATCCGCAGGGCGACTGGTGGAATCCGAGTTGCGCCCACGTCAGCACCTCGATAATCTCCTCCAGGGTGCCGAACCCGCCGGGGAGCGCGACGAACCCGTCCGCGAGCTCCGCCATCCGCGCCTTCCGCGCGTGCATCGACTCCACGACCTCCAGTTCGGTGAGGCCGTCGTGGGCGTGCTCGCGCTCCGCCAGCGCCTCCGGGATGATTCCGTACGCCTCCCCGCCCGCGTCCAGCGTCGCGCTCGCCACCGCACCCATCATCCCCACCTCGCCACCGCCGAACACGAGCGCGACGTCCCGCGCCGCGAGCGCCCGTCCGAGCTCCTCCGCCGCAGCCACGTACGCCGGATTCTCCCCCGCACTCGACCCGCAATACACACACAGAGCGTCCATACTACTGACTCGCCTGAACTGACAGTAAACCCAACGACTCCTTTGTGAATACGGTGCGACTTCGTGATGAGACTGCTGTACGGTTGTGTTTAGAAAGCCCTCGCGGGCCTCGCGCACGCTGAGCGACATATCCTTCACTTCGTTCAGGATAGGGGCCGCTCAGCGCACAGGGGTCGCCTGCGGCGACCCGCGACGCCCGCTCGCCCTTTCGATCCACCAGGAGACCAACTGTTCACCGACAGGTGCCTGAGGTTCAATCACCCTTCGCCTGGTGGATTGAAAGGGCGAGGCCGTCTCGCGGCCGAAGGCCGTGTGCGCTCCGTCACCCCTATCGCGAGTGAAACGAGCGATATGTGGCGGAGCGTGCGCGAGACGGCCGAGGGCTTTCTAAAAACAGAACGAGATGATACTCGTTTTCAGTAGACTAACTCGACTCCCTACTTCATCATGCGCTGGGCGATCGTGTTGCGCAGTATCTCGCTCGTGCCTTCGTATATTTCGTTGAGTTTTGCGTCGCGGTAGTAGCGTTCGACGTCGAAGTCCTTGGTGTAGCCGTAGCCGCCGTGAATCTGGATGGCTTCGTTCGCGACCTCCCGCGAGATTTCGCTTGCGTAGAGTTTCGCCTGTGCGGCGTCCTTGATGAAGTCCTCGCCGCGAATCTTCTTGTCCGCGGCTTTGTGCATGAGCATGCGCGCGGCTTCGACTTTCGTGTCCATGTCCGCGAGTTTGTGCTGGATCGCCTGGAACTCGCTGATGGGTTGGTCGAACTGCTCGCGGTCTTGGCTGTACTGGAGCGCGTCTTCGAGAGCGGCGCGCGCGATGCCGATGGAGCGCGCGGCGATGGTGATGCGGCCGCCGTTCAAGGTCTCCAGAGCGTGTCGGAAGCCGTCGCCCTCGTCGCCGAGGCGGCGGTCTTCGGGGATGCGCATGTCGTCGAAGCGGAGTTCGGCGGTCGGACAGCCCTTGTCGCCGAGTTTGTCCTCGGTGCCTTCGACGTGGAAGCCGTCGTCCTCGTCGGGGCGGACGACGAACGTCGATATCTCCTTCTCGCCGGTCTTCGCGAACAGGGTGACGGTGCTCGCGACCGACCCGTTCGAAATCCAGAGCTTCCCGCCGTTCACGACGTAGTCGTCGCCGTCCTTCTCCGCCGTCGTTTCCATCGCGGGGACGTCCGACCCCGCGCCGGGTTCGGAGAGCGCGAACGCGCCGATGTCGTCGCCGCGGTTCATCGCGGGCAGGTACTCTTCCACCTGGTCGTCGTTCCCGTAGTAGTAGACGACGTTGCTCGCGAGGCTGGTGTGCGCCGCGACGACGGTGCCGAGACCGCCGCTCCCGCGCGCTATCTCCTCCAGCGCGAGCGCGTACGAGTGGTAGTCGAGGCCCGCGCCGTCGTACTTCTCCGGGAACGGCATTCCCATCAGACCGAGGTCACCCATCTCGGAGATGAGGTCCCACGGCACCTCGTCGGTCTCGTCGATTTCGGCGGCGCGCGGCTTCACCTCCTCGTCGACGAACTCGGACACCATCTCCCGAATCTGGCTCTGCTCGGCGCTCGGGCTGAAATCCATACGGAAACCTACGAGCGTCAGTCCTTAGGGATTCCGTTCGAGAGCCGGTCGTTTTTCACGTTTGCGCCCCGCAGTACTATCTAATGGCCGAGCACGCGAGTGACGTTCCGGACCTCGACTGGTGTTTCGACGCGGTCGAGGACGTCTCCCGGACGTTCGCGATTACCGTGTCCATGCTCGACGAACCGATGGCGTCCCGCATCTGCGTGGGCTACCTGCTCTGTCGGGTGGCGGACACCGTCGAGGACGACGGGCGCATCCCGCCCGAGGAACGCGCCGCGCTCCTCCGCACGTACGCTGACGCGCTGGACACCGAGAACGAAACCGACCTCAACGAGTTCATGGACGCGGTGTCGCCGTGGATACCTGCGGACCGAACGGACGACTGGCGGGTCGTCGCGAACGCGGACCGAGTCGTCGCGGCGTTCGACGCGTTCCCCGACGCGGACCGGGAAGCGATGCGTCCCTCCGTTTACGAACTCGTGGACGGGATGGCGGCGTTCGTGGAGCGGCACGCCGACACGGGCGGGCTGCGCATCGCGTCGGTGGACGAACTGGAGGAGTACTGTTGGTACGCCGCGGGGACGGTCGGCGACCTCGTGACGAACCTGCTCGTCCCGCACGTGGACGACGCTCGCGAGCGCGTGCTCCGCGAGAACGCCGAGGAGTTCGCCTTACTCCTCCAACTCGTGAACATCGCGAAGGACGTGCGCGACGACTACCGCGAGGAGGACAACGTCTACCTGCCCGCGCCGTGGCTCCGCGACGCTGGCGTGCCGCAGGACGCCGTGAACGCGCCCGAGAACCGTGAGGCGGTCGCGGGCGTCGTCTCCCGTCTCGTCTCTCACGCCCGCGAGTACGCCGACGGCGCACAGACCTACCTCGAACACCTCCCGCAGGCGTACGGGAACACGCTCGCCGCGTGGGCGATTCCGTTCCTGCTCGCTGTCGGGACGATGCGCGAACTCCGCGACCGACCCGGTGACGTCCTCGCGACGGGCGACGCGAAGGTCGACCGGACGGAAGTGTACGCGCTGATTCAGCGCTTCGACGACGGCGTCGACCACGACGAACTCGCGGCGCTCCGCCGGGAGATAGCCGCGGAACCCTACCGCTACTAGCGTCCGAGAACGGTGAGCGCGATAGCGGCGAGCGCGACGACCACCCCGATGGCGGTGCCGAGCGAGTTCCCGTCGCCGAACCGCCACCCGAGGACGACGTACCCGTACAGACCGACTGCGAAACAGATGACGCCGAGGACCGTTCCGACCGTCGTACGAGAGCGCATACCCGACGCGTTAGCCTAACGAGGCAAAAACCTAGTCGTACTCGTAGAAGCCCTTGCCCGTCTTCTTCCCGAGGTCGCCCGCGTCGACTTTCCGCTTGAGGAGGTAGGCGGGCTTGTAGCGGTCGCCGAGTTCCGAGTGGAGGGTCTCGGTCGCGTCGAGACAGACGTCGAGGCCGATGTGGTCCGCGAGTTCGAGGGGTCCCATCGGCACGTTCGTACCGAGTTTCATCCCGTTGTCGATGTCCTCCTTGGTCGCGACGCCCTCGTCCAGCGCGCGGATGCCCTCGTTTATCCACGGCATCAGGATGCGGTTCGAGACGAATCCGGGTTTGTCGTCGGACTCCCACGTCTCCTTCTCCAGCGACTCCGCGAACTCGTGGGCCAACGCGGTTACCTCCTCATCAGTTTTCTCGCCGGACACGACTTCGACGCCCTTCATCACGGGTACGGGGTTCATGAAGTGCAGGCCGACGACGAGTTCGGGGCGCTCGGTCGCGGCGGCGATGGTCGTGATGGAGAGCGTGCTCGTGTTCGTCGCGAGCACCACGTCGTCGTCCACCGCCGCGTCGAGGTCGGCGAAGATGTCGCGCTTGATGTCCATGTCCTCGACCGCGGCTTCGACCACGATGTCGCACTCCGCGAGGTCGTCCAGACTCGTCGTCCCCGAGATGCGGTCGACGATTTCGTCGCTCTCCGAGTCCGTGAGTTTCTCCCGCTTCACGAACCGCGCGAGACTGTCCCGAATCGTCTCGAACCCGCTCTCGACGAACCCCTCTTCGATGTCCCGCATCACGACGTCGTAGCCGTGGGTCGCGGCGACCTGCGCGATACCGCTTCCCATCGTTCCCGCACCGACCACACCGACGGTCTCTATCTCGTCGAATCCACGCATACATCGAACTCCGGCCGAGCGCCGCCTAAATGTAGCGGAGTCGTCTCCTCACGCGCGCTGGTAGTGGTCGACGAGGAGGGTGCCGGCGCGCACGACAACGTAGAGCGCGGTCGTCGCGAACGCGAGGGGCACAACGACCGGCCAGATGGCGCCGAAATCTCGCAACGCATACGTCGTGTGCACGTTGACGCCGCGGAGTACGAGCGTGAAGACGCTGAGGGCGAGCGTGAGGGCGACGGCGAGCGCCATCCAGAACAGGAAGACCCCGGCGATAACGAGGCTCTCGGTGACCGCCCATCGCAGGCGGCCTTCGACTGAGTCGGGGAGCGTATCGGAGGGCATCGTTGGGACGTCTCGACTATGGCGTAAATATTCGGTGGCCGGTCGCGAACGCGACTCGATTGGGTTTATAGTGCGTCGTCGCACAATTCCATTCGTATGCGTCCCTTCGACGACACTCCGCTCTCGCGCGACGGCAAAGTACTCATCCTCGCGTACGACCACGGCCTCGAACACGGCCCGGTCGACTTCGAGGACGTCCCGGAAACGATGGACCCCGAAACCGTCTGGGACGTCGCGACCCACGACGCCGTCACCGGCTTCGCGGTGCAGAAAGGCGTCGCGGAGGCCTACGCGGACCAGTACGACGACGTGAACCTCCTCCTCAAACTCAACGGCACGTCGAACCTCTGGATGGGCGAACCCGACTCCGCGGTCAACTGCTCGGTGGACTACGCCGCGGAACTCGGCGCGAGTTCCGTCGGGTTCACGCTCTACGGCGGGTCGAACAACGAAATCGAGATGGCAGAGGAGTTCCGCGAAGCCCAGGAGACGGCGCGCGAACACGACCTCCCCGTCGTCATGTGGTCGTACCCGCGCGGTCAGGGACTCAAGAACGACACCTCGCCGGGCACCATCGCGTACGCCGCCCGGCAGGCGCTCGAACTCGGTGCGGACGTGGCGAAGGTCAAGTACCCCGGGAGCAAGGAAGCGATGGAACACGCCGTCGACGCCGCCGGCCCGACCAAAGTCGTGATGTCCGGCGGGTCGAAGACGAGCGACCGCGACTTCCTCTCCACCGTGAAGGACGCCATCGACGCGGGCGCGGTCGGCCTCGCCGTCGGTCGGAACGTCTTCCAGCGCGAGAACCCCCGCGAGATGCTCGACGCGCTCGAAGCCGTCATCTTCGACGAGGAGAGCGTCGACGACGCCCTCGAACACCTGTAGATGCACGAAGTCTTCGAGACGGTCGCGGCCGCCGCCCCCGAGATTCGCGCCGGACTGCCCGGTCGCCGTCGGAAGACGGAGATGGAGAACGCGAGCGGGGAGCAACAGCTCGCCGCGGACGTGTGGGCCGACGAGTTATTGGGCGAGCGCCTCGCCGCGCTCGACTCTGTCGGCGCGTACGCGAGCGAGGAACGCGACGACGTGGTGGACGCTGGCGACGGCCTGCTCGTCGCCGTGGACCCGCTCGACGGCTCATCGAACCTGAAGTCGAACAACCCGATGGGAACGATAGTGGGGCTCTACGACGGCGACCTCCCCGTCTCCGGCCGCGACCTCGTGGCCGCCGGGTTCGTCCTCTACGGCCCCATCACCACCCTCCTCGTCGCCGATGCGGACGGCGCGACCGAGTACGTCGTGGAGGACGGCGACCCGCGCGACGTCGGGGCGGTCACGCTCCCCGACGACCCCACGGTCTACGGGTTCGGCGGTCGCGTCCCCGACTGGACCGACGACTTCGAGGCGGTCGTCCGCGAGATAGAACAGGAGCTGAAACTCCGCTACGGCGGCGCGATGATAGCCGACGTGAATCAGGTGCTCACGTACGGCGGCATCTTCGGCTACCCCGGCCTCCGGGACCGGCCGGAGGGCAAACTCCGCCTCCTCTTCGAGGGCGCGCCCATCGCGTACGTCCTCGCGGCCGCGGGCGGGTCCGCGACGGACGGCGAACAGAGCCTCCTCGACGTCGAGTGCACCGAACTCCACCAGCGCACGCCCGTGTTCGTCGGAAGCGACGAGTACGTTTCTCGCGTCGAGGACGCGCTGTAGAGCCAGAATTTTTACGGCCCCCGTCCAAACGTGGAGCATCTCCAGTACACAGACCACTCGCGTCCGACTCGTCGATGTCCCCAGTTCGGTGACGGACTGGTTCGGCCGGCGAGCCTCGTTCACGGTCGTCGACGGCGACGACTCCCGGGACGTGACCGTCTGCGGGCCGGACTCGTCCCCCGGCGAGGACGTGCCGGTCGTCGGGTACGGGTCCGCCGCAGACGGCGACGCCACCGTCGATAGCGACCGGTCCGACAGCAGGGTGCGTCTCGCTGCTGCGGTGCGGGATGTCGCGGACCACCACGACCTCGACTTCCCGGTTCCCGCGGACGAGGCCGACCGTCTCGCCGCGCTCTCCGACTACGACTTCTCCGCGCCCGCGCTCGACGCGCACCTCGACGGCCTCGCGACCGCGGTGAAGGAGTCCCTCGACGCCAGTATCGGGTTCATCGGGATGCTCACCGACGACGCAGAACAGTTCGTCGCCACGGACGGCGTGGACTGGGCGACCCTCCCCCGGGAGGAAACTGTCTGCACCTACGGCATCCTCCGGGACGGCCCGCTCGTCATCTCGGACCTCGACGAAGACGACCGAATCTCGCGCGAGGCAATCGAGAGCGACCACGACCTCTCCTTCTACGCTGGCGCGCCGCTTCGAACCGCGGAC
>Ga0207755_100652_pt1 | contig 14399 bp, 13 predicted proteins | sample A23P2SouthBayCA_FD_187734 | JGI IMG/M metagenome (GOLD analysis project Ga0207755, IMG submission 187734) | Aerobic enrichment media microbial communities from Bioluminiscent Bay, La Parguera, Puerto Rico - A23 P2 (SPAdes) | ecosystem: Environmental > Aquatic > Marine > Unclassified ...
TTCGGCGACGGCGCCGGTCGGTCGCCGAGCGCCCGCGACCCCGCCGAGGGCGAGTCGGAGCGTGACCGGTTGGCGGCGCTCGAGGAGCGGGTCGAGCGGCTGGAGTCGAGGGTCACCGACCGGTCGGCGCAGACCGCGACTGGTGACGTCGAGACGGTTCGACAGCGGCTCCACGCCTGTCTCGACGCGGACCACATCTCGCAGGACGCGGAGTTGCGGATCGTTCGGAGGGTTGTGCACGAGACGGAAGGGACGTAAGGAGCGTCCGTGTCGTCTCCGTCGACGTGGTAGCGATGCGGTGGTGGTCCGCGTCGACCGGCGCTGGCCCGGCGGGCCGTCCGACGACGCGTCGTCGGACGGGAGTGGTCGCCACTCGTCCGAGCCGGCCCGAACGATCCGTAGATGATGAGGGGGTCGCGCCTGCTGGGAGAGTGTGCGCGGGAGGTACAGCACCCATCGCAGTGCGACGGCCGGCCACGACACGGGGATTTTTCAGGACCGATTCCTACCCGCGAGTGTGGTTCAGACCGACTCGATAGTGCTCTGTGTCGGCACGGGCTGCGAGACCCATCTCGTAACTCGACTCGGCACCGAACTGGACCACTCGCCGGTCCGGGCGGTACCGTCACTGACGGCTGCTACCGACGAGGCTCTGGCCACTGCCGGCTGTCTCGTCGCCGTCGTCGGCGAGGACGGGCTGGATACCGAGGCGGTCGAACGGCTGTCGGGGCACGAGACACCCGTCGTCGCCTTCGTCTCGCCGTCGGCCGGGCGGACCGACGCGGCCCTGACGGCGGGCGCGACCGACGTCGTCACCGCGACCGGGCCCGACCGGTTCGCGGTGCTGGCTCACCGCATCGAGATGGTTCGCGACGAGACGACGGCCGACCGATTCGACCCGACGGTCACGCCCCAGACCGAGGCGTCGGCGACCGACGCGTCGTTCGCGGTCGTCGCGGTCGGATCGGCGGGCCGTATCCAGTCGGCCAGTCCGTCGGTCGAGCAGTTGTTCGGCTATCCACCGGACGAACTCGAAGGCACGCCGGTGACGCGGCTCGTCCCCGACCGGCTCTACGATACCGCTGGGCCCGAGGTCGTCGCGTCGCTCGTCGGCGACGAGCGGTCGCTGGATCGGTCGTGGATCGAGCTCCCGGGGCGCCACCGCGACGGGTCCGAGATCCCGTTGGGTGTCTCCATCGTCGAGTCCGCCACGGACGACGGGCACCACGTTAGCGTGATTATCAGGGATCTGCGCGGCGAATACGACCGCGAATCCCGCCTCGATCAGCTGGCGACGGCCGTCGAGGCCTCGATGGACGGCGTGGCGTTGCTGGACGACGAGGGGCGGTACGACTACGTCAACGCGGCCCACGCAGCCGTCTACGGCTACGACGACCCTACGACGCTGGAAGGGGAGCACTGGAGGACGCTGTACGACGACGCCGAGTTGGAGCGCCTGGAGTCGGAAGTGTTCCCGGTCGTCACCGGCGAGGGCCGGTGGCGCGGCGAGTTGACCGGGCGGCGCGTGGACGGGTCGACGTTCCCCCAGGAGGTCACGCTGACTCACCTCGACGACGGCGGACTGGTGTGTGTCGTCCGAGATATCACCGACCGAGTACGCCGGCGCGAGGACCTCCGGACGGAGCGACGCTTCGTCGAGAGCGTCGTCGACGCGCTCCCGGACGCGTTCTACGTCCTCGGGCTCGACGGGACCTTCCAGCGGTGGAACGACGAGATGCGGGCGGTGACCGGCTACAGCGACGCCGAACTCGACGGGATGGACGCACTGACGGTGATCCCCGAGTCGGACCGCGACCGGGTGGGTGCCGCGATCGCGGCCGTCGTTCACGAACACGAGACCCAGACCGTCGAGTCGGCGTTCCTGACGAAGCAGGGTGCGGAGGTCCCCCACGAGTTCAGCGGGAGGCCGCTCCGTGACGGCGACGGCGCGGTGACCGGGCTCGTCGGGATCGGTCGCGATATCTCCGGGAAGCGACTCCGCGAGCAGCGGCTGTCCGTGCTGTCGCGAGTGCTTCGCCACAACGTCCGCAACCGGACGACGGTCATTCGCGGGCGGACGCGACAGGTCGCCGACGCGGTGACCGACCCCGAACTGTCGGCCGCGCTCGCGGCCGTCGACCGGTCGGCGGCGGCACTGGAGTCGGCCAGCGAGCGCGCCCGGTTGGCCGAGCGACTGCTCCGCGATCGGGACACCGAGCGACGACCGGTCGACCTCTGTCGCATCGTCGACGAGGCGCTCGACTCGGTCGAGACGAGCGGGATCGATCTGGTGACCGAGGTGCCGGAGTCGACGACGGCGGCGGCCACGACGCACGTCACGCACGCGATCGCCGAACTCGTGGACAACGCCCGCACTCACTGCGATAGCCCGATAGTCAGGGTCGCGGTGACCGCGAGCGGCGATCGCGTCCGGATCCGGGTCGCCGACGACGATCCCGGGATCCCCGCCCACGAGCGCGAGGCCGTCCAGTCCGACGAGGAGACGCCGCTCGAACACGGGACCGGTATCGGACTCTGGCTCGTCGCGTGGATCACCAGTTCGGCCGGCGGGACGCTCACGTTCGAGGCGAGTTCGCTCGGTGGAACCGCAGTCGTGCTGTCGTTCCCGGCGGCGTAGCGAGCGGTGGACACACCTGTTGGGGGACGCCGCCCGCCGACCGTAGCGCGGGACGAGTCGAGCCCCATCGCATTCACCCCGGCGCCCGTCGGTCTCGCGCTACCGCCCCGATCGCGTCGGTGACGACATCGTTTCGAGCACTTCCGACGAGGACTCTCTCCTCACGACAGTGTCTGCGTACCCCCGAGCGCACGTCCCCTTCGGCGTCCCGTCGTTCACGGGACCCCGGCGGACTCCCGACCGGGCGATGTGACTGGACACGAGGTTCCACCGGTACTATAACTTTTGTATACAAGACAAGATCTGGACTGATGTGAGTCGTTCGCGACCGTGTCGCTATCCGCAGCTGGATTCCCGGGGCGACTCGACGGCCGAGCTCGACGCCAACGACGAGTCGGTTCGCGGTCCGTGAGACGGTGATCCGCCCACACCGTCGAGAACGCGCGCTGTACGGCACCCTCGGTCCCGATACGACCGAACATCACCGGTTAGTCATGTCTCGGCCCACGGCGAAACAGGCCCACCGGTAGTCTCTCGACGGGTTGTATCCCCGGTATCGCTCCGGCGACGTGCTGTTTCTCGTTGGTGATGCGGAGTGTCCTGGGTCGGTTCTCACTGGAGACGACAACTTGCCCCGGACGGGCCCGCGGAGATCGAACGACTGAATGAAATATACGTTTGTAGTGTAGAACTGAGAACTAACGTATTTCGTATGTGTTCGCCGCGCCGCGTTCGAGCGGACCCGATCGCGGGCCGAAGTCCCCACCGTCGGCCACGATCCGGACCAGCCACGATCCGGGCCAGACGTGACGCGATCGACCGGCTACGGGCACCGGCGCCGCAGCGACGACCGCGGGGGTGTGCTCTACGTCCGCCACACTTCGACGGAGGTAAACCGCGACCACACCTCCGTTCGTCCATGCGCCAGTTCGTCGTCCTCGGCCACGACGCGCCGACGACACCCGACTTCTCGCTCGACGATATCGCCGGCGGCGCCGGTCGCCTCGACGTGCTCTGTCGCTGTGTCACCTCCGGCTTCTTCCTCTCACACGACATCCGCGACGACGTTCGCGTCCACCTCGTGCTGGCCGACGAGTTCACCGTCACCTTCGACGGTCGCGAGTTGCGCCAGCTCAACCCCGACGAGCGCTCGACGGCCGCCCTGGTCCGCGGCGCGCTGGAGGAGCGCGAGGAGGCCATCGGCCACCAGCCCGTCGAAACGTCGCCGGGCGTCTCGCTCACCCGCCGGGGCTTCGAGCCGACGCTCGACGCCGCCGCCCGCGACGGCACCGTCGTCCAGCTCCACGAAGGGGGCGACCCCGTCGTCGACGCGGAGCCACCGACCGACCCCGTGTTCGTCCTCTCGGACCACCACGATTTCTCGGAGTGGGAGGCCGACCTGCTGGCCGACGCGGCCGACCGCCGGGTGCGCCTGGGTCCCGAAGCGCTGCACGCCGACCACGCGATCACCGTGGCGCACAACTACCTCGACACCGACGGCTTCGTCGAGTACTGAGCGACGGGCTCGCACCGAGCGGCCTCGTTCTCGGAACGCTGGGTCGTCGTCGGGCGATAGTCGCGGTTCGGAAGCGTTAAAAACAGCCGGTGTTTTGGTCCAGTTGCTACGTCACGGGCCGGTGGGGTAGCTTGGTATCCTTCGGCCTTCGGGTGGCCGTAACCGCAGTTCGAATCTGCGCCGGCCCACTTCTCTTCCACGGTATCTACGCCCTTGTACGGATAGATATAGCGCTACTGAGTCATTCCGCGGAAGCAGGTGATTTGGTATTGAAGTTCTTGATCTGCGAATGCCGATCAACAGCCGTTTTACTTTCACTTCGGATAGCAGAGATATATTTTAGAGCCGGACACAGTGGCCGATACGGCGACGATGCCAGCAGTTACGAAGACACTGGAACTGCATCTCATTAGCCCCAACGAGCACAAAGAGCGCAAGCTCCGTGAGACTCGGAAGGCGTACCAACAGGCACTACGGGCCGCCTTTGATGCCAACTGTACTACACAGTCCGCTACGAACGACATCGTCGTCGAGTACGATCTCTCCGGCCACGCGAAGAACGCACTCAAGCAGTACGTCCCACAACTCTGCGGCGACACGTACGGCGCTGAGAAACTCCACGACGTTGCTCACCATCCAGTGAAATTCACAAACGAGGGTCCTCGACTCGACCACAAGCCGCAGAATCACTACGAGTGGTACGTCAAAATTCCCCATCACGAGGATTACCATCTCTGGATGCCTGCCGGCGTTAATCCGCAGCAGCGACCCTGGCTGGAGGCGTTGTACAGCGACGATGCGAAGATGGGGGAGTGTCGGCTCTTCAAGCGTGACGGTGAGTGGTATCTACACGTTACCGCAACCCGACAGTTTGAACCAGAACCGGTATCGAGAGACCGTACTGCGGTCGGAGTCGACATCGGAGACGCTGCTTTAGCCACGGTGTGTCACCGTGACGAAAGCGGTGCTCCAACCGCTCCCGAGATATACAGCGATGAGGGGGCAGAGGTTCGGCGCCTCCGTAAGACGTACTTCACAGCCACACGGCGCCTGCAGAATCGAGGGAGTGACCGGATTGCCGAGGAGTACGGTGACAGCCTGTGGGACCGCATCGACCACATCATCCACCGAGTCTCGCGGAAAGTGGTCGAACGCGCTGAACAGGTCAGTCATCCCGTGTTGATACTAGAAAACCTCCGGTATATCCGGGAGAGCATGGAGTACGGCGCATACATGAACCGTCGTCTGCACGGTTGGGCGTTCGCCAAACTCCACGGACAGATCCGCTACAAGGCTCGACAGGCTGGAATACCTGTCGAGACAGTGGACCCTCGAAACACATCCAAAGTTTGCCACGCTTGCGGTGAGGAGGGGACGCGCCCTGCACAAGCGACGTTCCGATGCACGAACGATGCGTGTTGGATCGGAGAGTATCAGGCAGACCTGAACGGCGCGCTTAACATCGCAGACCGTTACCGTAGCGGAGAGAGCAAGCCCCGAAGCGACCGCGACTCCGGTCAGAAGGTGGCTAGCGATGACTCGGCTACGGACGGGGCCTCATTGACCGGGCCACAAGACAGCCACTCAGAGGGTGAAACCCGCCCAGCGACGAGTGGGACGCATGCGTCTTGAAACCGCGAAGGACCAATCATCTCCGAAGTCCCGTGATGGGGCTCCACGCGATAGGACGCGTGGCGGTGGTCAATCGAATTCGCGCCGGCCCACTTTTCCACCCTCTCACTCCCGGAGCGACGGCCGCGTCCGTCGCGCGTCCCGGCGACTACACGACCAGTTGGGCGGGAACGTTTAGGGGGATGGCCTCGAATAGTTCTGACATGAACGTACTCGTCGTCGGCGGGAGTGGATTCGTCGGAACGCATCTGAGCGAAGAGCTGGTCGAGCGGGGCCACGACGTGACGGTCCTCTCGCGGAGTCCCGACGGCGACAGGGTGCCCGCGGCCGCGAGCACGTACGCGGGCGACGTGACCGACTACGACAGCATCGAGGGCGCCTTCGAGGGCACGGACGCGGTCGTCTACCTCGTGGCGCTGTCGCCGCTGTTCAAGCCCGACGGGGGCGACGAGATGCACGACCGCGTCCACCGTGGCGGGGCGGAGAACTGCCTGCGCGCCGCCGAGGAACACGGCGTCGAACGGTTCGTCCAGATGAGCGCGCTGGGCGCCGACTCCGACGGACCGACCCACTACCTGCGGGCGAAGGGTCGCGCGGAGGAACTCGTCCGCGAGTCGGACCGCGAGTGGGTGATCTTCCGGCCGTCGATCGTCTTCGGCGAGGGCGGCGAGTTCGTCGAGTTCACCAAGAAACTGAAGTCCTGGTTCGCGCCGGGCGTGCCGGTGTATCCGCTGCCCGGCGGCGGGACGCAGACGCGCTTCCAGCCTATCTGGGTCGGCGAGTTCGTCCCGATGATAGCCGACGCGGTCGAGGACGACGACCACGTCGGCGAGACCTACGAGATCGGCGGCCCGGACGTGCTGACGCTCCGGGAAGTGACCGAGCTCGTCTACGACTCCGAGGGCAAGTCCGTCTCGATCGTCCCGCTGCCGATGGCGATGGCGAACGTCGGACTGTCCGTGCTCGGCAGCGTCGGGTTCCCGATGGGCAAAGACCAGGTCCGGTCGTTGCGGCTGGACAACACGACCGACCGCAACGACGTGGGGAGCTTCGGCGCCGACGCGTCCGAGCTGACGACGTTCCGGTCGTACCTCGGCGTCACCTGAGTGACCAATTCGCCCGGTAACGACGGACTACCGGGCGGTATCGACGTCTTTTCTGACAGCTGACTGCGGGACGTGTGCGGGTCGGCCGCGGAAGTGCGGCCGGCTATCGCTCGCTTCCCGCCATACTGTGGTACGGTCCGCTTATCGGGTCGCGGTATCGCGGTTTCGGCGGAACTAGTTACTGTGGTGACTTTTTCAGGTTCGATACCCGGACAAAAAGCTTATATCCGCGTTGGGATTGTTTATTTCTCAACGGTAACGGCAGCTATGAAATTGGCGATGATCGGCTTCGGGCAGGCCGGCGGGAAGATCGTCGACAAGTTCCTCGAATACGACGAGGCAACGCAGAGCGGGATCGTCCGCTCTGCAGTCGCGGTCAACACAGCAAAAGCGGACCTGCTCGGGCTAGAACGAATTCCGGAGGAGAATCGAGTACTGATCGGTCAGGCGCGCGTGAAGGGTCACGGCGTCGGGGCCGACAACGAGCTCGGCGCGGAGATCGCCGAGGAAGACATCGACGAGGTCCAGGGGGCCATCGACAACATCCCCGTCCACGAGATCGACGCGTTCATGATCGTGGCGGGGCTCGGTGGCGGGACCGGTTCCGGCGGTTCGCCGGTCCTCGCGAAGCACCTCAAGCGCATCTACACCGAACCGGTGTACGGCCTGGGTGTGCTGCCCGGCGGCGACGAAGGGGGCATCTACACGCTCAACGCCGCGCGGTCGTTCCAGACGTTCGTGCGCGAGGTCGACAACCTGCTCGTGTTCGACAACGACGCCTGGCGCAAGTCCGGTGAGTCGATGGAGGGCGGCTACGAGCAGATCAACGACGAGATCGTCCGGCGCTTCGGCGTCCTCTTCGGCGCCGGCGAGGTCGGCGCGGGCGACGAGGTCGCCGAGTCGGTCGTCGACTCGTCGGAGATCATCAACACCCTCTCGGGCGGGGGCGTCTCCACCGTGGGGTACGCCGCCGAGACCGTCGAGGAGCAGGACTCCGGTGGCCTGCTGTCGCGGTTCAAGGGCGACGACGACGGCCTCGACGACAGCGGCATGGACACCGCCAACACGACCAACCGGATCACGTCGCTGGTTCGGAAGGCGGCGCTGGGGCGGCTGACCCTGCCCTGCGAGATCGACGGTGCCGAGCGGGCACTGCTCGTGATGAGCGGTCCGTCGAACCACCTCAACCGGAAAGGCATCGAGCGCGGCCGCAAGTGGCTCGAGGAGCAGACCGGTTCGATGGAGGTCCGCGGCGGGGACTACCCCGTTCGCGAGAACAACGTCGCGGCGTCGATCCTGCTGTCGGGCGTCCACAACGTCCCGCGGATCAAGGAGCTCCAGCAGGTCGCGATCGAGGCACAGGACAACATCGACGACATCCGCCAGCAAAGCGAAGAGAACTTAGAGGACTTGGTTGAAGATGACGAAGATGAGCTGGATCCGCTCTTCTAAGAGCGCCGCTCTGGTCGCATTGCTCGCTCTCTCGCTCGCGGCGGTCGGGACAGCCGGTGCTATCTCGGTTTCGCCGGGGGAGGTCCCGAACGAGACGCAGGTCGGCGAGACGGTGACGACGACGGTGACCGTCGACGACCCGTTCGTCGACATGAACGACCAGTGGACGCTCCAGGGGAGCACCGAACTGACGAACGTCAGCTGGACGGTGACCGTCCTCCAGCAGGGCGAGGAGGTCGACCAGGCAAGTTACGGCGAACAGTCGTTCGAACAGGCGCTCAACGCCAGCAACGGCGGTGACACCGTCGAGATCGAACTCACCGGTGACACGCCCGCCGTCGAGAACTACACGTACGAGCCCGCCGAGACCTACACGCTCTACGAGTTCCAGACGGTCCAGGGCAGTTCGACGAGCGATCTGAACGCCACCGCGGTCCACCACTACACGAACGCGAGTCAGAACGCGCGGCTGGCCATCGACGACGCGGCGGCCGCGATCAACGAGTCTGGCGGCGACAGCGGGGCGGAAAACGACCTCGACCAGGCGATCTCCGCTTACAACTCCGGTAACTTCGGCAATGCCGAGTCCATCGCTGCGGACGCCCAGAACCAGGCCGAACAGGCCCAGCAGTCCGCCCAGCGCAACCAGACCATCCTGATGGGTGTCGGTGCGCTCGTGGTCGTGCTGGTCATCGGCGGCGGGATCTACTACTGGCGCGCCAACCAGAACGAACCGACGAAGCTGCAGTAGATGCGCGTCGTCGTCCCGTTCGCCCCCGAGCGGCCCAAGACCCGCCTCGCACCGGTCCTCGACGAGGCCGAGCGGGCCGCCTTCGCGCGGGCGATGCTGGACGACACGCTCTCCGCTCTCTCGACGCTCGACCGCGAGCGTCGCGTCTCCGTCGAGCCGCTCGTCCTCTCGACGGCACCGCTCGACTGCGACGCGGCCGTCGTCGTCGACGACCGTCCGCTCACCGACGCCGTGAACGACCGTCTACCGGCGAGCGACAGCGACGACCCGGTCGCGGTGGTCATGGCGGACCTGTCGCTCGCCACTCCCGACGCGCTCGAGCGGTTGTTCGAGCCCGACGCGGACGTGGTGATCGCGCCCGGCCGCGGCGGCGGGACGAACGCCCTGGTCGTCCGCCACCCCGACTTCCGCGTCGACTACCACGGCGCGTCGGTCCGCGACCACCGCGAGATCGTCCGCGACGCCGAGCTGTCGCTCGCGGAGGTCGACTCGTTCCGGCTCGCGACGGACGTGGACGAACCGGCCGACCTCGTCGAGGTGTTGCTCCACGGGACGGGCGGGGCCGCGGCGTGGCTCCGCGAAGCGGGCTTTTCGGTCGTCACGGCCGACGGACGGGTCGATATCGAACGGAATTCGGGCTGATCCCGAACGAAATTCGGACAACGGTTTTCATGTGTCGAGCCAACAGTTCACACGCACGGGCCGACCCCGTGCAGGCGGGCCGCGCCTCGTAGCGCACCCGGACCGCGTCGTCGGTGCCGCTCCCGGACGCCCCCGACGCTCGGACGCCGCTGTCCGTTCGGCGGCCGGCGGTCCATCGGGTCCACCGCCAGCCATCCATTGTTCATCGCAGTCCGACGGAGTGCATCCGTCCCTCGGCGGATCCGCTCCTCCGCTGGCTCCCCTCTCGACCGCGCGCCTCCGGGAGCGTCAACGCTTTGCCGGTCGAACGCAGACGGGGGAACGTGATCCCCGGCGCCGACGAGTACGACGTGACCGTCGACCCCGATCCCGACGAGATCGAGCGCCTGCTGGCAGTCACGCCAGACGACGTGACGGCCGCCGACGAGCTCACCTTCGCCCGCAACGTGTTCGTCCCGCTGACGACCGCCTGCCGGTACACCTGTACCTACTGCACCTACTACGACCCGCCTGGCCAGGCCGAACTCATGTCCCCCGAGGACGTGCGAGCGGTCGTCCGCCGCGGCGCCGACGCCGGCTGTACGGAAGCCCTGTTCACCTTCGGCGACGACCCCGACGACCGCTACAGCGCCGTCCACGAACAGCTGGCCCAGTGGGGCCACGACTCCATCCACACGTACCTCCGGGAAGTCTGCGAGATCGCCCTCGACGAGGGGCTGCTCCCCCACGCCAACCCCGGCGACCAGACGCGCGAGCAGATGGCCACGGTCGCCGACGTGAACGCCAGCATGGGGGTGATGCTGGAGACGACTGCGGACGTGCAGGCCCACGGCGGTCCCCGTGCCAAGAACCCGGGCCAGCGTCTGCACACCATCCGGACCGCGGGCGAACTCGGTGTCCCGTTCACTACGGGCATCCTCGTCGGCATCGGCGAGGACTGGGAAGACCGGGCCGAGAGCCTGCTGGCCATCCGCGAGTTACACGACCGGTACGACCACGTCCAGGAAGTCATCGTCCAGCCCGTCCGGGAGAACGAGCGCTGGACGGGCGGCTCGCCGGGCGTCGAGACGCTGCGTCGGACGGTCGCGATGGCCCGTGCGGCGCTGCCGGAGGACGTGTCGGTGCAGGTCCCACCCAACCTCGCGCCCGTCCGCGACGTGCTCGACTGCGGCGTCGACGACCTCGGCGGCGTGTCCCCGGTCACCGACGACCACATCAACCCCGACTACGCGTGGCCCGCGCTCCGGGAGCTGGAGGACATCGCCGAGTACGCGGGCGTCCCGCTCGCCGAACGACTCCCGGTCTACGCGCGATACCTCCCCGCTCGGCTCCGGAGCGGGGGCGTCGAACCGGCGGACCCACCCGCCGAAACCGACCGCTGGGTCTCCGCGCGGATCGCCGACGCCATCGAGGCGAGCGACGACGCCGGACGGCGATATCGGGCGGTGCTGTCGGGCGAGGCGGCGGACTGAGTCGCTTCGACTCCAGGGCGGTCCTGCGTCCGCGCCGAAACGGATATCAGTCTCCCACAGATAGTGGGAACATGGTCACCGTGGACTCGAAGGGGCGGATCGTGCTCCCTCAGGAGGTGCGCGAGCGTCTCGGACTCACCTCGGGCACGGAGGTCGACGTTCGCGAGGAAGGCGGGAAAGTGGTCGTCGACCCTGAAGACGACCCCGAGGCGATTCTCGAACGGATGGATCGGCTCGTCGAGGAAACGGCGTCGAACGGCGGGGAAACGACGCCGCTCGACGGAGACACCTCGCCGATCGCCGGGAAACACAGGGACGCCGTCCGTCGGGGCGCAGAACGCGATGAGTGACGATCCCGATCCGTATCTTTTCGACGTCGGGGTAATCGCGCTTGCGCACACGGACGCTCCGGTTCGCGACACTGCGCTCTCGTACGTCCGCGACGCCGTCAATGGCGATATCGACGCCGTCGTGCCATATCCGGCGCTGTTCGGAGCGCACACGGTCCTGACGACGTACTACGGCCGATCGAACGCGGACGCGTCCCGACTGTTGGAGAACTTCGCAGCGGCGAAACGAATCCGCTGGTGCGGCAGCCTCTCCGGGGACACGGTTCGGGCGGCGCTCTCGCGGACGAGCGAGGCGAACGTCGGTGGGTGGGACGGGTACTACGCGCAGGTGGCGATCGAGGAAGGGGTCGAGACCGTTCTGACCATCGACGACGATTTCGAGCGGTTCGACGCCTTCGAAACCGACGTGATCCTCTCGGCCGACGAGTTCGCGGAACTGAACCGCTTCCTCTCGACGTGAATCGCTCCTATCGCTTGATCCGCGGCGCGAGCAGCGACCGAGCGGCCGCTCGTCATCCCCGAGCGACGAACAGCGTCTCGGCGGGGAGCATCTCGCGCTCGACGGGGACGAGCGGCTGGTCGGTGCCGAGGGTGGTGAACATGAACGTCGCGCCGGTCTGACGGGCAGCGCCCAGGGTCGGCCGATGGAGCTCGGGCGGCAGGTTCAGCGCGTACACCAGGTCGGCATCGGCGTACACCGCGGGGTCGGGGTCGGTCACGTCGTCGACGACGAAGCGCACGGAGTCGGGGACCGACCGCACCCGGCGGTCGGTGGCGACCACGTCGGTGTCGGTCTCGGCGAGCGCGTCGGCGACGACGGACCGGCGGCCGATCCCGACCTCGACGGCGGCGTCGAACTCGGCGAAGCGGGCGACGAGTGCGTCCAGCGTCTCGGGGATCACGTCGGGGAGTTTATACCGGCGGCACGCATAAACGTCCCGTATGCACGTCGACATCGTGCCGGTGGGTGACGTCCGCGCCGAGGTCAAGCGCGAAGCCTCGGCGAGCCTCCGGGCCGTCTACGAGAGCGACGTGACGATGCACGACACGCAGTCGATCCCCTCCGGCGCGTACGACCGCAATCGCGACCAGTACAGCGCGGAAGCGTTCATCAAACTCGCCACTCGCGTGGGCGACGGCGACAAGAACATCGCCATCACCCCCAAGGACCTGTTCTATCACCGCCGCAACTACGTCTTCGGCCTGGCCTACCTCGACGGCAAAGGATCGGTCATCTCCACCTACCGCCTCAACACCTCCTCCGACGGCGGCATCTCCCGGCGCTCCGACGAAGACGTGTTCTCCGACCGCGTCCGCAAGGAGGTCATCCACGAGATCGGCCACACCATGGGCCTGGAACACTGCGACAACAAGCGCTGCGTCATGAGCTTCTCCCCCACCGTCCGCGAGGTCGACATCAAAGACGAGGCGCTCTGTGGCACCTGCCAGCGCCAGGTCATGTGACCGGGGCGCGTTAAATCCACGACACAGCGCCGCTTGCGACAGTTCCCGACGGTTCACTTCGAGATGCCAACGTGGTTAGGCACCAGCGGTATTCCCGGGCCCCGCGAAGCAGGGGTGATGAGCGAATCCCAGAACCGCGATCGGACGCGTGAACTCGGCGAACTGTTCGTCTCGGTCACCGGCGACGACACCGTGACGGAGTCCCAGGAAGAAGACGGCGAGAAGGTCTCCGAGTCGGAAGACGACGAGTACGCGATGGGCGACGACGGCCTCGACGGCGCTATCGACGCGGATCTGGACGGCGCGTCGAACTGACCGAGCGAGGTCGGTCGCGTCGACCCGGCGGTCGGTTCCGGCCTCTCGGCCTGGCGCTGCTCGTTCCTCCCGTCACTCGCGAGCGGCTCGAGTCGTTCAGATACCTCCGTAGCGGCGATATTTCGGGCAGTAAGGCATCCGATTGAAAAAGGAGCAGACGCAATCGATGGACATGGACACGAACCGTCGGTGGGAGGTGGGCCCGCTGGCGATCGGAGCCGTGGGACTCGTACTCGCGGCGACGGCGTTCGTCTACCACGTGGCGGAAGCGGCCGCGCTCGACTCGTTCCGGGGGCCGCTACTCGCGTTGCTGATCGACGGAGCGCCGGCGGTCGGGCTGGTCTACGCGGGCTATCGTCTGCGCGACACCGACCTCGCCGCAGAGCATCAATGGGTGGTCGCCGTCTGGTGTCTCGGCGGCGTCGGCGTCTTCACCAGCGCGGTCGGGTTGACCATCGTCGTGCGGTTACTGGAGGACAGAGTCGTCTCGGAGCCGGCGTTCACGCTGCTGGTCGCCGCGTCGTTCGGCGGGCTAGCGGGCGCACTCGCGGGCTACTACCGGGCGCGGGCGGTCGCCGACGCGACTCGAGCCGAGCGGGCGAGCGACGCGCTGGCGTTCGTCAACGGCCTCATCAGACACGACCTGCGCAACGACATGCAGGTGATCCGTGCCTACGCCGAGGAGATCGAGGAGGGCGGAACGGACGGTGACGAGGCCGTGGCCGCCCACGCGGCGGTCGTCCGCGAGAAGACCGACGAGGCGTTCGAGCGCATCCGCACCGCGGGCTCGCTGGCGAAGACGGTCGTCGGCGAGGCCGACTACGAGGCCGTCGACCTGGCGGCCGTCGCCGACGACGCGGCCACGAGCACCGAGTCGACCACGACGGCGACCGTCACCACCGACCTCCCCGAGCGGGCGCCGGTCGTCGCCAACGCCGGCGTCCGTTCGGTCGTCGACAACCTCGTCGAGAACGCGGTCGAACACGACGACGGAGCCGACTCCCACGTCGCGCTGGCCGTCGACCGCCGCGAGGAGACGGTCCGCCTGACCGTCAGCGACG
>Ga0207755_100653_pt1 | contig 14393 bp, 16 predicted proteins | sample A23P2SouthBayCA_FD_187734 | JGI IMG/M metagenome (GOLD analysis project Ga0207755, IMG submission 187734) | Aerobic enrichment media microbial communities from Bioluminiscent Bay, La Parguera, Puerto Rico - A23 P2 (SPAdes) | ecosystem: Environmental > Aquatic > Marine > Unclassified ...
GCCGTCGTCGGCCACGGCACCGAGCGAAACGAGAACTCCGCGAAGGCCATCGAGTACCACGCCGACCGCATCCGCGAGACGGGACGCTTCGACGAGGTTCGCGCGGTGTTCATGGACGAACCCCCCGAGGTGGACGACGTCCCCGGCCTGTTCGGGACGGCGGACGTCGTCGTCGTCCCGCTGTTCGTCGCGGACGGCTATCACACCCGCGAGGACATCCCCGAGGACCTCGGCCTCACCGACGACTACCGCACCGGCTACGACGTCCCCACCGAGGTGGACGGCACCCGGATCTGGTACGCGGGCGCCGTCGGCACCGAACCGCTCGTCGCGGACGTCGTCCTCGAACGCGCGCGGGACGCCGGCGCACCCGTCGAGGACGCCGTCGCCGCGGTCCGCGAGGAGACGCGCGCCGCGGCGAACCGCGCGGACGCGGCGGGGGAGTGAGCGTGCGCGACGCCGTCGCCGCCCTCCTCGACGCCGCCCCGGACGGCGTGGCCTTCGACGGCCTCGTCGTCGAGAACGGCACCTACGGGTATCGCTTCGAGACGCCCGACGCGTCCGAGCGCGGCCTCGACACGACCGACCTCGCCGAACTCGCCGCGGACGACCCGTACGTCGCGAACTGGCACTACTGGACGGAGACCGTCGGGGGCGAGGGCACCGCCCGCCGGGCGTTCCTCCGATGGCTCGAAGGCGCGGACCCCCGCGACGCGGACGAGGCCGACGACCCGGACGCGGCGAGCGACACGCGGGACGAAGGGGACGACGCGGCGGACGACGAGGTGGCCGTGCCGACGCGCCTCGACGCGCTCAAACGCGGCGTCACCCGGACGTGGGGCGAACTCCGGATTCGCGTCACGCTGGGCGAGGGCGCGACGCGCGTCTACGACGTCCGGCACGTCGACGACGCCGGTCGAGACGACCTGAAGACCTATCGCGACCCGCTCGACGCCCGCGAACTCGTGAAGCGCGACGACGACGGCCGGTATCGCCCACTCTCCACGGCGCCGTCGCTCCCGCACGGCTGGCGGTTCGTCGACCTCACCGGGGACGAACTCGTCGACACCGTCGACTTCGTCTACCCCGCGACGGTCGCGAACTGGCACCGCGAGCGCCGCGGCGAACTCGACGTCACGCACTGGCGCGCGACGGCCGCGCGACAGACCGGCATCTACGCCGGCGTCTCCGACCTCCCGGACGAGGCGCTCGCGTGGGCGGCGGAGGCGTGCTGCGTCGACAGCCAGTGTCTGAAGCGCCGCGCGTGGGACTACGACGAGGAGACCGAACTGGACGTCCCGCGCGGCGACGGCGAGTTCCCGTGCCGGGAGCCCTGCTCGCTGTTCGTCGCGGCGGCGCGCGAGTTCGCGCGGATCGAATCGGAGGCGGAGGAGACGGTGACGCTGACGCTCACCGAGAGCGAGCGAGCGCAACTCGAACGCCTCCTCGACGCCGTCGCGGACGGCGACGTGGACGAGGTAAGGGAGGCGGACGTCGACGACGGCGCGAACCGGTATCGGGCGCGCTACCTCCGCGCGAAGCGCGGCGGCCTCTTCGACTAGCGGAGCGCGTACCACGCGCCGGCCGCGCACGCGAGCGTCAGCACCCCGAGGAGCGCGGCGAGCGGTCCGTTCGCGAAGACGACGGCGAGCGTGACGGCGAGCACGCCGACGACGGCGACGGCCGCGGGCGCGAACGCCGTCGAGCGCTCGCGGACCGACGGGCGCTCCCGGGTTCCGACCTCACCGAGCGACTCGTCGACGGCGACGGTCGGCGGCGCCTCCGGTTCGGTCACGCGGACCGGGACGGCGAGGCGTTCCGCGCCGTAGCCGGCGACGATGGCGAGTTCGCCCTCGACGGGGCGCGCGCCGCCGTCGCGGACGGCGACGGGGACGCTCACCGTCTCGTCCTTCCGCACGTAGTGGTTTCCGGCGTCGACGCCGACGCTGTCGGCGAGCGAGTCGTCGACGTTCAAGTGGACGTGACTCGCGGTGCCGTGGTTCGCGAGTTCGACGACGAACGACTCGTCAGTCTCGAGACGCGCCGGTGTGGCGTCGAGCGAGTTCGCGCCGTCGCGGTTCATGTCGACGCGCAGGCTCCGCGGCACGGCGAGTGAGACGGTGCGCGCCGGCAAAAAGGTTCCCCGCGTCTAGAAGCCCGCCCACTCGGTCCGCGTGCCGTCCGCGTACCGGACGCGCGCCTCCCGGCCGCCGTCCGTCGTGCGCGTGTCGACGACGACGTCGAAGAGTTCCCGGAGCATGTGTCGCGTCTGCTCGTCCGCGCTCGCGCCGTCCAGCGTCGCGGCGAGCGCCCAGTCGAACTCGCGGACGTGTCCGAGCAGGACGCGCACGAACTGGTAGACCTGCTCGGGCGACGAGTAGACGAGGAGGTCGGAGAGCGAGTGCACGCCGACGACGACGTCCTCGTCTTCGCGGGACTCCGCCAGGTCGACGAACTTCATCCCGAGGTCGGTGAGGTTGTCCGGCGAGACGACGTATCGCGTGTTCGCGTCGCTCTCCACGTCCGTCCGCGGGGCCTTCGTGACGCAGTCCACGACGGCGACGTCGTCCGCGTCCGTCTCGTCGAACCCGTCTCGGACGCGCTCCGCGTTCTTCGTCGTGGAGAGGAAGACGACCGGTTCGCCCGAGTCGAGCGTGCGACTGAGGAAGCCGAACTTGTTCGTCATCGGCGGCCCGACGACCAGGAGGGCGGTGTCGTCGCCCGGCCGTTCGGCCGGCGGAACGCATTGCTGGGGGGACACGTTCGCGATACGTGCCGCAGCGGTGAAAATGCTGTGGGCGGCCATCACTCCCTCCGCAGGAACGACGGAACGTCCGTCCGGCGGCCGCGTCGTGCCGTCTGAATCTGCCGGACGAGCGCGAGCGCCCCCGACTCGAACCCGGGGAGCGCGCCCAGTCCGTCCGTCCCGTCGTCGCTCGACTCCGCTTCGACGAGGCGCCGCCACACCTCCTCGTCGGCCGCGTCCCCGCGCAGCGACAGCGCCTCCGCGCGTCCCTCGCGGAAGGAGAGTTCGACGATGCTCTCGTCGTACGAGCCGAGTTCGTCGCGCAACCGATCGTACTCCTCGCGGTTCGTCTCGCCACAGCCGTCCGCGACGCCGAGCGCGTACGCGCGCTCCAGTATCTCCCACGTGTCGAGGTGGTCCCAGTCCGTGCCGTAGCGCGCGTCGTACATCACGGCGTGAGCGGGGTCGCCCCGCCGACGTGCAGGCCGTCGTCGTCGAACTCGAGCTCGTGGATGTTCGTATCGCAGTCGACGCCCCTGATCTTCAGCACCTGGATGCCGCGCGTCATCCCGCCGTCGTCGAGATAGTTGTGCATGAAGACGACGCCGTGCGCGAGGTAGTGTTCGGTCGCGTACGCGTCCGGGTCGGTCATCTCGCTGATGATGAGGACGGTGGCGTCCGCGCGCTTCAGCGCGGTGAGGAAGTCGATGAGGGTGTCCTCCTCGTCGTCGATGAGGTAGCGGAGGAGCATCGTGGAGTCGATGACGACCCGGTCGATGTCGTTCGAGTCGATGTAGCTCACGAGACGCCCGCTCAGCCCGTTCCGGTCGTGCGAGCCGTCGGTGAGGCCGAGGAACCGCCGCCCGCCGGGCGTGAACGTGTCGAGGAAGGAGATGGCGTCGCTCTCCACCGCGCGCTCGAACCCGAACTCGAACCCGCTCATGTCCTCCGCGAGGTCGGACTTCGACTCGTGCATGCTCACGAAGAGGGCTTTCTCGCCGTCGCGCGCGCCGGCCGCGGCGAACTGCGCGCAGAACGTCGTCTTCCCGCTACCGGGCGGCCCGCAGAGGATGTAGAGCCGCTCGGCGGGGAGGCCCCCGTCGACGAGTCTGTCGAAACCCTCGACGCCGCTCGAGACGTGCATACTCGTTCGGCGGAAAGCCACGGCAAAAGGGTTCCCCCGCAGTTCTCACGGGTGAGAATCCTAGACGTCGAAGGTGGGCTGGACCCAGATGACGAAGCCGTCGTCGTCCTTGATGATGCCGTGGACGGAGTCGTCCTCGATGGTCGCGGCGTCCACGTCCTCCGGATCCACCGTCCGGACCTGGTAGACGTCGTCCACGATCCAGCCGACCGTCCCCTGCTCGCCGACGGCGTCCGTGTCGAAGACGACGATGCGCTCGCTCGCGCCCTCGCCGGTGATGTCGAAGAGCGACTTCGGGTCGATGATCGTGGTCGTGCGCCCGCGCAGGTCCATCACGCCCTCGACGTGCCGCGGCGTGTTCGGGATGGTCGTGAGTTCGCCCGCGTCGACGATCTCGTCCACGTAGCTGATGTCGAGACAGTACGTCTCCTCGCCCAGTCCGAACTCGAGGACCTGATCCGGCTCCGCGTTCGAGTCCGGCGCAGTCGCGGTACTCATTACCCGGACTCTCCCGCGATTCCCTCTTAACTCCTCGCCGCCGGTTATCACGGGTGAAAACCACGCGGCCGGTTATCGCCGCTGAAAATTGGGACCGTGGCTTTATCGGCACAGTTGGGAAACCACTTCTCGATTGCAATGGAGGGAGTGCGAACCGACAGCGGGTCCCCGAGCCGCGCCACGCCCGTGCGGGCGCTCGTCGTCGACGACTCGCGATTCATGCGCGAGCTCATCGGCGACATGCTCAGCGAGGCGGGCATCGACGTCGTGGCCACCGCGACGGACGGCCGGGAGGGCGTCGCGGCCGTCCGCGAGCACGAGCCGGACGTCGTGACGATGGACCTCGAGATGCCGAACATGGACGGCATCGAGGCCGTCGAGCGCATCATGCGCGAGCGCCCGACGCCGATACTGATGCTCTCGGCGTACACCGAGGGGAACGCCGCCGTCACGCTCGACGCGCTCGAACGCGGCGCCGTCGACTTCTTCGCGAAGCCCGGCGGCGAGGTCTCGATGGGCATCTCGCGCCACCGCGAACAGCTCGTCGACACCGTCTACTCCGTCGCCGAGGCCGACGTCTCCGAACTCGACGCGGGCGGCGACGTCGAACCCGCCCCGGGGAGCGGCGTCGACGTCGCCGCGCTCCCGACGACCACCGTCGTCATCGCCTCCTCGACCGGCGGGCCGGGCGCCGTCGAGCAGGTGCTCGCCGGCCTCCCGGGGGACGCCGACCTCCGCGTCCTCGTCGTCCAGCACATGCCGGAGAGCTTCACCGAACGGTTCGCCGCGCGCCTCGACGGCGCGACCGAACTCGACGTCCGCGAGGCCGGCGACGGCGACCGCATCGGCCGCGGCGAAGCCGTCGTCGCGCACGGCGGCGCGCACCTCGTCGTCTCGAACTATCGCGCGGGCCGCCTCCGCGTGAAACACCAGACGGACGGCCCCGACGACATCGTCCCCGCGGCCGACGTGACGATGGAGTCCGCCGCCGACACGGTCACGGACACGCTCGTCGGCGTCGTCCTCACCGGCATGGGCGGGGACGGCGCGGCGGGCGTCGAAGCCATCGCCGGCGCGGGCGGCCGCGTCGTCGCGCAGGACGAGGACACGTCCGCCATCTACGGGATGCCGAAGCGCGCCGCCGAGACCGGTTGCGTGGACGCGATCCGGCCGCTCTCCGAGGTCGCCGCGGCCGTCGTGGAGGTGGCGTCCGAATGAGCGGCCCGCACCACGACGCGTTCGTCGCGGAGGCCGAGGACGGCATCACGACGCTGAACAACGCCCTGCTCGCGCTCGAAGACGACCCGTCGGACGCGGCGGCGATGGACGAGGTGTTCCGCGTCGCGCACACCCTGAAGGGGAACGCGGGCGCGATGGGCTACGACCCCATCCAGGGGCTCGCGCACGCCCTCGAAGACCTCCTCGACGCCGTCCGAGACGGCGACGTCGAGGTGACGCCCGCGCTGATGGACCAGCTGTTCGAGGGCGTCGACCTCCTCGAAGCGATGGTCGTGGACGTCGCCGAGGACGGCGAGACGACCCGCGACGCGAGCGACGTCGAGACGGCGCTCCGCGACGCCATCGACGACACTCCCGGCGACGCGGACGGGGAGGCCGACGCGAGCGCCGACGCGGACGGCGACGCGCCCGCGGCGGCCGACGACCGGAGCGGCGGGGACGGCGACGAGGACGGCGCGCCCGACGGCGTCGCGGACGCGCCAGCGCGCGCGCTCGACGTGACGACGACCGACGACGAGGCGCTCTTCCGCGCTCGCGTGACGCTCTCGGAGAGCGACATGCCGGGCGTCGACGCGATGTTCGTGCTCGAAGCGCTCGAAGCGGACTGCCCGGGGTTCGTCACCGACCCCGCGCGCGAGGCCGTCGAGGACGGCGAGTTCGAGGAGTCCTTCGACTGCTATCTCGCCGCCGCGTCCGCCGCGGACGTCGCGGACGCCCTCGACGCGATCACGCAGGTCGAGGCCGTCGACGTGGCGCGCGTCGACGTCGCGGCCGCCGAGACGGACGAGACGGACCCCGAGGCCGATGCGGACGCCGACGAGGCGACCAATAGCGCGGACGCCCCCCTCGCCGAGACCGACGCGGACGGCGACGCGGCCGCGGCCGATGGTGCGGGCGGCGAGGATGATGCGGACGCCGACGATTCGGACGCCGACGAGAGCGGCGACGAGGGCGACGACGGCGACGACGCGGGCCGGCGCGGCGGCGACGACATCACGTCCGTTCGCGTGGACGTCGAACAGCTAGACGACCTCTACGGACTCGTCGAGCAGCTAGTCACCGTCCGCATCAAGCTCCGGCGAGAGATCGGCGGGGAGAGCGGGCGCGACTCGGACAACCTCGAAGAACTGGAGAAGATATCCTCGAACCTCCAGGAGACGGTGATGGACATGCGTCTCGTCCCGCTCTCCGCGGTCGTGGAGACGTTCCCGCGACTCGTCCGGGACCTCGCGCGCGGCACGGACAAGCGCGTGAACTTCGAGATGGAGGGGACGGACATCGAACTCGACCGCACCATCCTCACCGAGATCCGCGACCCGCTGATGCACCTCCTGCGGAACGCCGTCGACCACGGCATCGAACCGCCGGAGGAGCGCGAGGCCGCGGGGAAGGACCCGACGGGCCAGGTCACGCTCTCCGCGACGCAGGAGCGCGATCACGTCCTCGTCTCCATCAGCGACGACGGCGGCGGCCTCGACGTCGAGCGCATCCGCGAGAAGGCCGTCGCGAAGGGCGTGAAGTCCCGGCCGGAGGTGGAGGCGATGGACGACGAGGACGTCTACGACCTCGTCTTCCACCCCGGGTTCTCGACGAACGAGGAGGTCACGGACGTCAGCGGCCGCGGGGTCGGGATGGACGTCGTGCACACGACCGTCACGCAACTCGACGGCACCGTCTCCGTCGACTCGACGCCGGGCGAGGGGACGACGGTCACGCTCCGCCTCCCGGTCAGCCTCGCCATCGTGAAGGTGCTGTTCGTCGAGGTGGACGGCGCGGAGTTCGGCGTGCCCGTGAAGAACGTCGCTGAGGTCGCACGCGCGGACCGCATCGACGTCGCGCACGGCGAGGAAGTCGTCGAGCACGACGGCGACATCTACCCCGTCATCCGCCTCCGCGAGGAACTCCGCGGGGTCGCGTCCGCGACGGACGGCGGCACGGACGACGACGCCGACGCCGCGGACGCCACCGCGGGCGAGAACGGGATGCTGCTGCGCGTCCACACCGACCACCGCCCCGTCTGCCTCCACTGCGACGCCGTCGTCGACCAGGAGGAGGTCGTCGTGAAGCCACTCGAGGGCGTGCTGAGCGGGACGCGCGGCATCTCCGGCACCGCGGTCCTCGGCGAGGGTGACGTCGTCCCCATCCTCGACGTGGGGTCGCTATGAGCACGCTCGACGACGTGCTCGACCACGTCGACGCGTCGCTCGCGTTCGACCCCGGATACTACAACGAGTCGTATCTCTCCCGGCGCGTGGACTCGCGGATGCGCCGCCGGAACGCCGACGACTACGGCACCTACCTCGACATCCTGGAGGACGACGACGGGGAGCGCGAGGAACTGCTCAACGCGCTCACGATCAACGTCACGTCCTTCTTCCGGAACCCGGACGTCTGGGAGTCGCTCGTGCCCGTGCTCCGCGACCTCACCGACGAGAAGCGCCGCGTGCGCTGCTGGAGTTCCGCGTGCGCTGACGGCCGGGAGCCGTACTCGCTCGCGATGGCGGCGCTCGACGACGACGACGTGCGCGAGCGAGCCGTCGAAATCGAAGCCACCGACATCAGTCGGCCCGCGCTCGAATCCGCGCGCGAGGGCGCGTACAAGCAGACGCGAACCACCGACCTGGACGCCGAACTCGAACCGCTCGACGACCCGAGCGAGTACGTCGACGTCGACGGCGAGACGCTGCGCGTCACCGACCGCGTGAAGCGCCTCGTCGACTTCGACGAACACGACCTGGTCGTGGACGGCCCGCGCTCGCGCGAGGGGATGGACCTCGTGCTCTGCCGGAACATCCTCATCTACATCGACAGCGAGCACAAGGAGCGCGTCTTCGAGTCGCTCGCCGGGTCGCTCCGCCGCGGCGGCTACCTCGTCCTCGGGAAGACGGAGACGCTCCCCCCGGGCTTCCGGGACGCGTTCGACGCGGTCGACAAGCGGTGTCGCATCTACCGAAAACGATAGCAATGTCGCTCTACCTCCTCGCGCGCGAGAACGACACGGACGCCCTGCTGGACCGCCTCGCGGACAGCGACAGCCGGAACGTCCGTCGGCGCGCCGCCGAGTTGCTCGGGGACGTCGGCTCGCTCGACCAGCCGGAGGTCGTGGACGCGCTCGTGCACGCGGCGCTGAACGACGACGAGGCCGGGGTCCGGGGCGCCGCCGTCGACGCGCTCGGCGAACTCGGCCAGCCGGCGCTCGAACGCCTCCTCGGCGAACTCACGGGCGCGGACACCGACGGCGCGGACTGGGCGGCCGCGCGCCAGTTCGGGAAGGCGCTCGACGCCTCCCTCCCGGAGCTCCGGATGGCCGCCGCGAACGCGCTCGGCCGAATCGGCGACACCGGCGTCGTCCCGCGACTCGTGGACGCGCTCGACGACGACGACCCGCGCGTCCGCGTCCGCGTCTGCGCCGCGTGCGGCCGGATCGCCGACCCGCGAACCGTCCCGCCCCTCGAGGAGCGTCTCGCCGCGGACGGCGACGCGCGCGTCCGGCACGCCGCCGCGGACGCCCTCGGCGCCATCGCGACGCCGCGCGCGCTCGAACCGCTCGAAGACCTGCTCGCGAGCGACGACGAGGCGCTCCGGCGCGTCGCCGCGAGCGCGCTCGGGAACGCGAACTCCGCGCGCCCGCTCGGCCCGCTCACGGGCGCGCTCGGCGACCCGTACGCGGCCGTCCGGCGCGCCGCCGTCTTCTCCCTCATCGAACTCCTCTCGAACGTCCCGACCGAGCAGTCGGACGCCGTCCGGCAGGAGCTCGTCGCCGAACTCAGCGCCGCGGACGACGAGACGGTCGTCGAACCGCTCGCCGAGATTCTGCGGGAGAGCGTGCAGTCCCGCCAGCGGCGGAACGCCGCGTGGCTCCTCGGGCGCGCCGCCGACGACCCACCGGAGTCCGCCGTCGCGGCGCTCGTGGACGCGCTCCGCGCGGACGACGGGATGACCGCGCAGTTCGCGTCCACGAGCCTCGCCGAACTCGGCGGCGACCGGACCGAACGCCTCGTGCTGGACGTCCTCGACGACGACGACCCGGACGCTCGCGCGCGAGCGGTCTACGTGCTCGGCGAAGTCGGCGGTGACCGGGCGCGCGAACGCCTCGACGCCCTGACCGAGACCGACGACAGCAAGCGCGTGCGCCAGCGCGCGTTCAGCGCGCTCTCCAAACTGGGTGGGATGCAGTGAGCCAGGAGGAGCGAAAGGTCGCGGACACCCGCGGTCGGTTCGCGCGCGCCGTCGTGGACGGCCGCACGCGCAACGACGTCGCGTGGACGAACGGCCGAATCATCCTCTCGAATCGCCGCCTCGTCCTCGTCGGGAACGAGGGCCAGCGCACCCTCCCGCTCTCCAAGGTCGAGATGACGGACGGCCGCCACGACGCCTCGCAGGACCTCGCGCGCGTCTCCGGCTACATCGGCGTCCGCTACGAGAACGACGTCTTCCTCGTCGCCGCGGAGGACCACGTCGAGTTCGAGATGGACTTCTATCGGGCGTTCCTCGACCAGGCGGTGGTGCTCGCGAAACACCCCGCCGTCGAGGGCGGCGTCGTCACGGACGCGACGTGGGAGCAGGCCCGGATGAAGGTGGACGACGAGGGGGTGAGCCTCGCGCTCCGCTCCGGCACGTTCGTCGAGATAACGCTCGACGACGTCGGCCGCGTCGAGACGAGCGAGCGCACCGTCAAGGAGGACAAGCGCTACGTGCTCGCCGCCGAGCACTCCGAGGGGCAGACGAGCGTGGAGACGCATCTCGCCGGTCAGGACCGGCGCGTGCGGATCCTCGAGAGCCTCCTCCGGAAGGGCGTGGAGCAGAACACCGCGGACATCGAACTCGACGAGACGGAGCGCGAAGTCCTGATGGCGCTCTACTCGGGCGTCTCCCCGTTCGACGTCCCGGAGTTCGTCGGCGAGGACGTGGACGACGTCGAGGCGATATACGAACGCCTCGTCGAACTCGACGTGCTCGACGAGGTGCGGGTGCGCCGCGAGGTCACGCTGAAGTCGCGCGGGCGGAACATCGCCAGCGAAGCGATGAACGACAACTAGGTGTTCACTTGTTCGAGACGGCGGCTGACGAGTGCCTGCCCCTTCGGCGTGAGGCGCGTCGCGTCCTCGCCGTCCACCACGAGGCCGTCCTCCGCGAGCGAGTTCAGCACCATCGTCAGTTGCGCGGGCGAGACGTTCGTCAGATCGCTCAAGTGGACGCCCTCGCCCGCGGAGTATATCGCGACGAGCGACTCCATCTCCTCCGTCGTCGGGTTCACGTCCGATAACTCCTCCATCACGGACTGGTATTCGAGGCGGATGTAGCGGCCGAGGATGTTGAGTTCGCGCGAGTCGTTCACGCCGACGAACGACGTCGTCGTCTGCCCGTCCACGACGTGCTTGAACGAGATGACGGGGACCGTCTGACCGCCGAGCGTCCGCTCGTCCCGCTCGACGTGCGTCACCATCGAGAGATCCACCTCGAACGGGTCCGAGCACTGGACGAACCGGAGGGACCCCTGCGAGAGTTTCACGCGGGCGCGCTCGGCGTTCGAGCTGACGACGCGACCGCCGACGCGCGCGGGATGCTGGACGAGCACGGTCGTGCGGTGGAGCAGCGCCTTGAACAGGACCGTTCGGAACCGGTCGACGTTCTCGCCGTTTCCCTCGATGACGGCGACTTCTCGCCCGCCGCCCCGGTCGTACGCCACCGTTACGGTGTCGTTGAAGAACTCCTGTAACTCCGGCGGGACGGACCCGACGGCGACGTCGAAGACGGCGGAGAGCGGGACGGTCGTCTTCCCGTCCTCGGCCGCGAGTACCAGGCGGCGCTGCGAGAGGACGACGCGCCCGGAGACCGGTTCGTCGGTCGCGAGCGTGGAGACGTGGAATCGACCGATGAAGTCCGCGACCGCTGATTCACCCATCGTCTATCCGTCACGAACGCCGCCCGCGCTCTTATCCGTTTCTCCCGAGCGTTCCGCGACGGCCCCACCCGGTGTACTTAATTCCGTCCGCGACGCATCCACGGCGTACGAAGATGGTGGACGTCACGGAGACCGGTATCGAGGGCCTCGACTCGATACTGAACGGCGGACTCGTACGGAACTCCACCGTCCTGGTCAGCGGGAACCCCGGGACGGGGAAGAGCATCCTCGGCCTCCAGTACGTCTACAACGGCGTCGTCGAGTACGGCGAGCGCGGCGTCTACATCTCCTTCGAGGAGGACGCGGACGACCTCCGGCAGGCCGCGGAGTCCGTCGGCCTCGACCGGTGGAGCGAACTCGTCGAGTCGGGCGACATCCGCGTCTACGACAAGGCCCAGATGCTCCGCGAGGACTTCTCCTCGACCATCGACACGCTCCTCGCGGACTTCGACGGCACCGACTACGACCGCCTCGTGCTCGACTCGCTGACGATGTTCCAGTTGTTCTTCGACGAGGAGAAAGAACAGCGGACCTACCTCCTGAAGTTCAGCGACATCCTCAAGCGCAACGGGCTGACGTCGCTGCTCGTGAACGAGCAGGGCGAGACGTTCCCGAAGACCGAGATCGGTCTGGAGAACTTCCTCACGGACGGGAACATCTACCTGATACAGACCCCGACCGGGTCGGGCGTGAACCGCTACGTCTGGGTGGCGAAGATGCGCAAGCAGGACATCGACACGAACATCTTCCCGATGGAGATAGGCGACGACGGGATCACCGTCTACGAGCGTGCGAGCGGGTTCTCGATGATGGGGCAGGACGACCGAATGCCGTTCTAGCCCTGTGACATCTGCCGCCAGACCTCGTCGAGTTTGTTCGCCACGTCCGTCCGGTCCTCGACGTCGATGGTGAGTCCGTCGTCGAAGCGGACGGTGATGGCGTCGACGGCGCGCCGATAGACCTTGATGCGGCGGTGCTCGTCGGAGAGCGGTCGGTCGTGGAGTTCGAGGAGACCGGCGTCGGTGAGTTCCTCGATGCGCCGATAGCAGGTGGCGATGGGAACGTCGAGTTCGTCGCTGAACTCCTGCGCCGATTTCGGCTCCTCGGCGGCGTCGAGAATGTCGGCGTTGTACTTGTTGCCGAGAATCTCGATGACGTCCTCCCCGTCCATGTGTCCTCGCAGTTGAAAACAATCACTCAAAAGACTATCGACTAACGTGATCAGTTATCGGCGCTGATAGCTGGCGGGATACGCTTATTGTTCCGGTCGAGAGTTCCCCCGCAATGGACGCTCTCACGCTCGGATACATCGCGACGAGTGCAGCGCTCGTGGTCGCGGGCCTCGTGATGGTCTCGCTCGCGGTGCAGACCTACCGGCGGACCGGTCGCCGCGCGATGATACACCTCTCGGTCGGCTTCGTATTGGTGGTCGCCGCGGCCATCGCCACCGCGGTCAGCGCCCTCGTGCTCGACTTCTCGAACGTCCGCTCCCTCCTGCTCGTGAACAGCGGGTTCACCACCGCCGGCTACGCGTTCGTCATCTACAGCCTCCTCAGCTACTGACGCGCGTTATCAGCGCTGATTATTGGACGTCTCTCCCCCGCCGGTTTCCCTCCACAATCTCGAACACTAAATCTGCCTTAGAAGGCCCTATACCTCCGAAATCGGGCGTTATCTCGAATGGTAATTGGCGGCATAGGTTTATGGGTATGTTCCGATTCGGCTTAGCCAGTGTTCCCGGGCGGCGCGGCGCCGCGCGGCGAGCAACTCACACACAATGTTCGAAACAGACGAGGATCGGGGGCAGGTCGGGATCGGCACCCTCATCGTGTTCATCGCGATGGTGCTCGTGGCGGCGATCGCCGCGGGCGTGCTGATCAACACGGCCGGCTTCCTCCAGACCAAATCAGAACAGACCGGCCAGCAGTCCGCCAGTCAGGTCACGAACCAACTGCAGGTCAACGCGAAGACCGGGACGGTCGGGCAGAGCACCGCGCGCTACCTGACCTTCACGACCAAGGACCACCCCACCGTCAAGGAAGGTGATGCGTTCGACGTCGCCGTTACGGACAACGGCGGGGGGACGCTCAACCTCTCCGACGGTACCGACAGCGTCACTCTCGCTGACGGCGACCAGGTCTACTTCGTCCGCGGCTCGGACGGGACCGCGTACCTCTCCACGAACGACACCGCCGAGACGGCAGACGTCAATCTCAGCAGTGCGTTCCTGAACGACACGGCCCACTCCGCGAACGTGAGCAGTCCGCCGAGCTTCCAGGTCACGTTCAGCAGTGGCGGCGCCGACACGAAGACGTACGACGTCTACGGTGACAGCGCCATCACGACGCCCATTCCCTCCGACGAGTACCGCATCGACACGAAGGCCGTCGTCGATCAGATCGAGCTCACCGTGATGCGCGGTGCGGGCTCGGACGACGTCAACCTCGAACAGGCGACGGTTCAGGTCATCGGCCCGGACGGCAGTCCGGCGCTGACCTACGGCGGAAACGGCCAGAGCTCCGTCGAGACGGACCAGACGTTCGGCCTGGAACCGGTGAAGGACGTCGGCGGGACGCTGCCCGTCATGTCCAGTTCCGAGGACCGGTTCAAGATGCTCATCGACGTCGGCGAACTCGAGACCGGTGACGACGTGACGCTGAAGGTCTCGACCGAGTCCGGCGCGACGAAGGAAGTTCAGCTCACGGTCCCCGACTCGCTCGTGGACAAGAAGGCGGTGCGGCTCTAGAACAATGCGCGATACGATCACACTCTCCGTCGACTTCGACGACGAATCGCGGGGGCAGGTCGGGATCGGCACCCTCATCGTGTTCATCGCGATGGTGCTCGTGGCGGCGATCGCC
>Ga0207755_100655_pt1 | contig 14355 bp, 19 predicted proteins | sample A23P2SouthBayCA_FD_187734 | JGI IMG/M metagenome (GOLD analysis project Ga0207755, IMG submission 187734) | Aerobic enrichment media microbial communities from Bioluminiscent Bay, La Parguera, Puerto Rico - A23 P2 (SPAdes) | ecosystem: Environmental > Aquatic > Marine > Unclassified ...
GGTTCGCCTGTGAGGCGTACGGCGTTCCGAAAGACGCGCGCGACGAGCGCATCGACGATTTGCTGGAACTCGTCGACCTCGCAGACGTCGCGGACAAGCAGGCCAAGGACTTCTCGGGCGGGATGAAAAAGCGCCTCGACGTCGCGACGGCGCTGGTCCACGAACCCCCTATCGTCTTCCTGGACGAACCGACCACCGGACTCGACCCGAAGGCTCGCAATCGGTTGTGGGAGTACTTCGAGGACATCAACGACCGGGGGACGACGGTGTTCCTCACGACGCAGTATCTGGAGGAGGCGGACAAGCTCTGCGACCGAATCAGCGTCATCCGGGACGGCGAAATCGTCGCGTCCGGGTCGCCCGCGGAACTCAAGTCCGAGGTCGGCGGGGACGTCCTCGACATCGAAGTCGAGGCCGACGCGGCCGACGAGTTGGAGCGCGCCCGCGACGTCGTAGCTGCGTCCGGACTGCTGGACGACGGACAGGTCGAACTCACGGAGGAAGGCGTGAGCGTCACCTCGAAGAACGCGCGCCGGGTCGGGACGGACTTGCTCGTCGCACTCCGGGACGCCGGGTTCACGGTCACGGGATTCAACGTTCGCAGTCCGACGCTGGACGACGTGTTCCTCGCGGTGACCGGTGAACGCCTCGACGACGAGGACGGCGAGGAGACGGAGGTGGTCGCGTGAGCCAGCAGCGCGCGGCCGGAAACGGCTTCGTCGGCGACACCTGGGTGAACCTGAAGCGCTGGGTTCTCAAGACCACCCGCAACCCGTTCGTGATGACGGTGTCCCTGTTGAACCCCATCATCTTCCTCGTCCTGTTCACGCAGGTGTTCGGCCAGATCACGGGGAACGCCATCGGCGGGAACGTCGGCGCGAACACGAGTTACGTCACCTACCTCGTTCCTGCTATCGTGATTCAGGTGTCGCTCATCGCCGCGACAACGTCCGGAATCGGCCTCGTGAACGACATCGAGACGGGAATGTTCGAGAAAGTGCTCGTGTCGCCGATGCACCGGGGCGCGGTGTTCCTCGGGAAATCGCTCTCTGAAGTCTTGCGAATCGTCGTCCAGATATGCATCATCCTCACGCTCGGCTACGTCCTCCTCTGGTTCGACTCGGGCGGGTCCCCCGGCGACTACGTCCACACCGGACTCCTCGGTGCCGTCGGCATCGTCCTCGTCGGCATCGTTTTTTCAGTGTGGTTCACCGCGTTCTCGAACGTCACCGCGCTCATCACCCGCGACACGGAATCGACCATCATCGCCGTGAACCTCCTGCAGTTCCCGCTTCTCTTCCTCTCCAGCGCCTTCCTCCCCATCGACGTACTCCCGAAGTGGATTCAGGTCATCGCGACGGTCAACCCCATCACGTACGGCGTCGACGCGGCGCGCGCGCTGATGTTCGGCCGGGACGTGATGACCGTCATCGACGTCACCGGGTTCGGCGGGATGTGGAACACGCTCGTCCCCGCGCTCGGCATCCTCCTCGTGCTCGACCTCGTGTTGGGAGCCATCGCCGTGCGCTTCCTCAATCGTGCGTCCAGTTCCGACGTCAGGTAAGGCCTAACTTCGCGCGGGGAAAATCCCCGCACGTGTTCCCCGACATCGAGTATTTGGAGTGGATAGAGGGGCGGCCCGAGGTCGCGATGTACGACCTCGCGACGAGCGACCTGCGCGGCGACCGCGACGTCGGGTCGTCGGTGGTGCCCGAACCGCTCGCGGACCGGGACGACCCACCCGTGGGCGCGAGTCTGGAGATGCAGATCGCGGGCGAGTACGGCGTCGAACCGGAACAGGTGTTGGTGACCGCGGGCGCGTCCCAGGCGAACTTCCTCGCCGCGGCCGCCGCACTCGAATCGGACGACGAGACCGATGGTGACGATGACGAACCCGCGCGCGTACTCGTGGAGAAACCCGCCTACGAACCGCTGGTGGCGTCCCCGCGCGCGCTCGGCGCGTCCGTCGACCGATTCCTCCGCGGCGACGACTACCGCCTCGAGCCCGAGCGCGTGGAGAACGCGATGACGCCCGGGACGGACCTGGTGACGGTGACGAACCGCCACAACCCCTCGGGTCGTCTGACGGAGCGCGAGACGCTCGCGGAAACCGCGGAAGTCGTCTCGAACGCGGGCACGCGGTTGCTCGTGGACGAAGTGTACGCGCCGTACACGACCGACCCCGACGGCGGCGTGTTCGGCGGGCCGAGCGCGGTGGGACTCCCGAACACGGTCGTCACGGGGTCGCTCACGAAGTTCTTCGGCCTCGGCGACCTCCGCATCGGCTGGCTCGTCGCCGACGAGGCGTTCGTCGAGCGCGCGCGCTCGGTGAGCGCACACTTCCACGCCGTCGCCGGGCCGAGTCGCGCGCTGGGAATGCGCGCGTTCCACCACTCGGACGACCTCGCGGAGCGCTCCCGGTCGCTCCTCTCCGAGAACGCCGAACTCCTCGCCGAATTCGTCTCCCGGCGGGACGACCTCACCGGCCACGCCGAACCCGGAAGCACGTTCGGCTTCCTCCACCCCGAGAACGCCACCGGGGACGACGTGGCGTCCCTCGCGTGGGAACGCGGCCTCCTCGTCGTCCCCGGCCGATTCTTCGACGACCCCGAACGCGTGCGGGTGAGCCTCGGCCTCCCGCCGTCTGAGATGGCCGCGGCGCTCGACGCACTCGGCGGCGTGCTGGACGAGTTCCGGTAGCGGCCGCCAACGCTTAAGGGCCGCCGCCGCGTTCGGCGCACGTATGGACGAAACTCCGCAGGAGATTACGTCGCTCGTCGGGCGGGAGGTGTACTCCAACAACGGCGTCTTCGTCGGGGAAGTGGAGGACATCCGCCTGAACCTCGATACGGAAGTCGTGAACGGACTCGCGCTCGGCCAACTGAACCGCGACCTCTTCACCGAACACGCGACCGGTCGGAAGGGAGTCATCATCCCGTACCGGTGGGTGCGCGCGGTCGGCGACGTCGTACTCGTCAACGACGTGGTAGAACGGTTGAAGGGCGCGGGAGAAGAGGAGTCCGAACTCGCGGTCTAATCCGACAGGTCTTTTCTCGCGGCCCGCGCGCTGGTTCGTATGTTCGTTCTCGTCAACCTGAAAGCCTACCCCTGCGACCCGGTCGCCGTCTCGCGCGCGGCGCGTGACGTAGCCGACGACTCCGGCGTTCGCGTCGCGGTCGCGCCGCAAGCCGCTGATTTGCGCGCCGTCGCAGAGACGGGCGTGGAGACGTGGGCTCAGCACGTCAGCCCCGTCGAACACGGCAGTCACACGGGGAGTACGCTCGCGGAGCGCGTCGCCGACGCGGGCGCGGAAGGCACGTTGCTCAACCACTCCGAGAAGCGCTTGAAACTCGCGGACATCGACGCGGGCCTCGACGCGGCGGAGCGCGCCGGTCTCGAAACGGTCGTGTGCGCGAACAATCCCGGACAGGTCGGCGCGGTCGCCGAACTCGGCCCCGACGCCGTCGCGGTCGAACCCCCCGAACTCATCGGCACCGGGACGCCCGTCAGTCAGGCCGACCCCGACGTCGTCCGAGACGCGGTGGACGCCGCCGATGGAACCGACGTGGACGTCTATTGTGGCGCGGGAATCAGTACGGGTGACGACGTGATCGCCGCGCGCGACCTCGGAGCGTCCGGCGTCCTGCTCGCGTCGGGCGTGGCGAAAGCGGACGACCCCGAAGCGGCGCTCCGCGACCTCGTCTCCGGCCTCCGGTAATCGCCGAAACGAGTTCGTCGTCCGGCACATACGAGGATAGCGGGCCGTCCAGTGACTGGGTAGAGCGGCTCGCGACCCGACGCCGCGACACCGAACCCCGCCGGTGGTGCAGTGCTACCTTCGGACCGCCCGCCTCGATTCGCCGCGTTCAGGAGCGGTGAGGAAGGCGACGAGGAGTACCGCGACGACGGGAAGGACGTACATCCAGAGCACGGCCTGCCAGAACCCCAGTAACAGTAATCCGCCCGCCCCGACGGCTGTAACCGGGCCCCGTCGGGACAGGACGCCGACCGCGCCCGCGACGGCCAGACCGCCGAGAACCGCGAAGAACGCCAATCGCGTCCACGTGTATCCCGGCGCCGCGAGGTAATAACCCAAGACGCCGAGGAACGCGAGGACGACCACGACGGTCAGTCCGCGTCCGAGGGACTCTCGCAGGGACACCATTGCCGTCGGTATACAGTCTGTCAGCCAGTAAGTCTTTCCACGTCACGGACGCGAGAACGACCGGATTCGGGACTGGCTCTGAACACGCCCGCCGTGGTGCTGTCCCCGGTTACCCTCTGACGACGTAGTGGGCGTCGTCCTGTTCTTCCAACCGGGATTCTTCGCGCATGTCCACGAGGTAGCCGGTGGGCGTGTGTCGGAGTTCGTGCTCGGCGTCGACGCGCACGAGGTTCGCGCGGATCTGCGCGGACGGCGACTTCTGCGCGGCCGCGCAGTCGTACACCGTGATGAGTTCGTTTCCATCTCGCGCCTCGTAGACGACGAGACGCGCGTGCCGCGGGAGGTGCCACGCCCCGCCGCCCGCGGGCCGGAGTTTGTTCACTCGAAATCACCCAGATTCGCCTGTCCCTCCGGGTCCGTCTCCGTCTCCCGGGGACGGACGCGCGGCGGGTCGCTCGATTCGCCCGCCCACGTCCCGAGTTTCGACTGGTCGGCCTCCGAGAAGGAGAGGTTGGAGACGCGGACGCCGACTTTCCGCACGTCGTCCCCTTCGAACTCGCGGAGGAGTTCGTCCGTGACCTCGTGGACGAGGTCGGGTTCGTCCACCGGACCGGGGAGGCTGTTCGCGCGCGTGTTCACGTCGTACGGCGGCGTCACCACCTTGATTCCGATGGTGCGGTAGAGCGCGCCCTTCCGACTCGCGCGGTCCGCGACGGCCGCCGCGAGCGCCTCCACTCGTTCGCGGATTTCGTCGTAGTCGTCGGTCGCCTCGGAGAACGCGGACTCCCGACTCAGGCTCTTCGGCTTCCCGCGCGGTTCGACGGGGCGCGCGTCACGGCCGTTCGCGCGCTCGTGCAGTTCGCGCCCCCGATCCCCGAACCACGACACGACCTCGTGAACGGGCGTCTCGGCGAGGTCGCCGATGGTCTCGACACCCTCGCCGCGAAGGTCGCGCGCTCGCACCGGCCCCACGCCGTGCAGTCGTTCCACGTCGAGGGGTGCGAGGAAGTCCCGGACCTCGTCGGGCGGGACGACGGTGAGGCCGTCGGGCTTGTCGTGGTCGCTCGCTATCTTCGCCGTGCTCATGTTCGGCGCGACGCCGACGGACGCCGGCACCCCGACCTCGCGCGCGATGCGCTGTTTCACGTGGCGCGCGAACCCCTCCGCCACCGACCACTCCGTTCGTTCAGTTATATCGAGGTACGCCTCGTCGATGGACACTTCGCGCACCGTGTCCCCGAGGTCGTGCAGGATCTCCTTGACGTCCGCCGAGACGTCCTGATAGAACTCCATGTCCACGGGCCGATAGTAGCCCGCGTTCGGGTCGTCGGGATTCGTCGCCTTCCGGGGGAGGCGGTCGAGCGCCGTCGAGATGGCTTGCGCGCTCTCCACGCCGTCTGCCCGCGCCTCGTAGGACGCGGTCGCCACCGCGCCGATGGTTTCTCCCTCCTCGTATCCCATCCCGACGACGACCGGTTCGCCCCGCAGCTCGGGTTCCCTGCGGCGTTCGCAACTCGCGTAAAAACAGTCCATGTCGACGTGAACCACGATGCGCTCCTCGGGGTCCGCACTCACGTTGTGAGTGTATTCGTCCAAAGTCACGGCGAATCGCCCCGCTTTGGCGTGACCCACGGCGGTGTGTCCACTCGCGGCGTGCGCAGACACGTATTGGACCGAACGGCGTTCGGGCTTCGGAAATCAACGATGACCGAACTCGAACCCATCACTCCAAGTGAGGCGTTAGAACTGTATTGTGAAGACATTGACGGGGAGTTATCCCCAAACTCTGTCCGCGCGAAACGGTATCAACTCGGGAAGTTCGTAGATTGGTGCGAAGGTGCGGACGCCGAAGGGCCAAGAGTTGAGAATCTAAACGAAATCACGGGGCGAGATTTCACTCGGTTCAAGAACTGGCGTAGTGAGGGAATCAACAAGGTGACGTTGCGAACGAACCTCTCCGCCCTGCGGTCGTTTATGCGGTTCTGTGTGTCTGTTGACGCTGTTTCGCACGCGATTCCAGAGAAAATCAACGTCCCGAATCTCGACAGCGGTGAGAACCACAACGACGACCACATTGATGAATCCGAAGCGCGGGCAATACTCGACTACCTCAGTCAGTTCGAGTACGCCAGCATGGACCACGTTCTATTCAAATTACAGTGGACCACCGCTATGCGAATGAGTGGGCTTCACAGTCTCGACGTGGGCGACTTTGACGCGGAGGACGGGACGCTATCTGTCACTCACCGCCCCGACCAAGGAACCCGCTTGAAGAACTGTGAGGACGGCGAGCGCGTCGTCACGCTTGACGCGGAGACGGCGGGCGTCGTCAGTGACTACATTGAGTATCAGCGTGTCGGTGTTGAGGACGATTACGGTCGCCGCCCACTATTCAGTTCAGAGTACGGGCGAATGAGTAAACAGAATCTGAACAAGCGTATCTATCGCGTGACAGCGCCATGCTACACTTCACGCGGATGTCCCGCGGATAGGGACCCGCTTGGGTGCGAGCATACGGGGTCGTATGATAACTACGTTCAGTGTCCGTACAATACGCGCCCGCATGCGATTCGAGGCGGCTCAATTACGTACTGGCTACGGAATGACGTTCCGAAGAAAGCCGTCGGTGATAGGGTCAACGCTTCGATGAAAACGCTTGACCGCCACTATGACGAGCGGAGTGAGGAGGAGAAGGCGGAACAGCGGAGGGATTTCTTCGAGGGATAGCCAACGGGCGTTCAGTCGCGTTCCGCCACGTCTCGAATCTCGCGCTCGGTCCCTTCTATGATGAACACCTCTGCGTCACCACCCGTGCCGTCGGTCCCGCACTCAGTCTGCTGTGTCGTCATTTCCTCCACTGTTAGTTTGTCAGTGTCTCCCCAGTAAACGGTATATTCGTTGTCGGTTTCTGCGATTTTGAACTGACTGTCATAGTCGTCGCCTTCGAGGTAAGCGAGGACGGCGTTCACCGCTTTACTGGCGTCCCGATGTTCGAGGGACAAGTGTTGAAAGTTCACCATACAGACATATCTCGGAGGGTGGTGAAATAACCCACGACCATGCCCCACTAACATAGGTTTAAGGGCGACCTTTTGCGCTCGTTAGTATAGGGCGCGAGATTTGTCACTGATGACCGCCCGCTAAGACGAGTGATTGTCACAAGCCAGTGCATCCACTCGTTGTCGTCACATCCGAATCTGTTCTCTTTTGGGGCGACTGCTCATGGTCGGTGGCGTGGGACCCACCGCTGTCTCCCATTTTCCAATACTTTAAAATCCGATAGCGACGGCTATCCAGTTTTGATTACAGCAAAAGAACCAGCGTAAGAAAACGAACGCCCATTTGTAGGCGAGCGTGGTAATTCGTCCCACGCTAATGACCTACAAGTCCCGTTGAGTCAACGGACTGTTCGGGAACCGTCCGTTCGGGTTCCGCCACGTTGTGGTCCCGCAACCTCACGGCGGTTCTCTCACCGCCTCGTTGGGGTTCCGCCACCACTCTCCTAACTCCCCCTATCTAACTATCGTAAAAGGTTGACTTAAAGGGGGTGGTGGGACTTACGTCAGATGAAATCAGATAGCCCCGTGTCCTCTGTGTCCTCGTAGTCGTCAAGTTCGCGCTGTTCCAAGTCCATCGCCGTCATTCGCCCGTTCCGTTGGTGGAATGAGAACCCATCCATCGGTCGGGCTACATCTTGGAGTGTCTGACGTTGTGGACCGAACAAGTCCGCCATTTCTCGGGTCGAATATTTCAGTTCCTCGTGGAAATATCGGAGAACTTGTTTTGATTTCCACGGATTATCTAATTCGACCAACAGTCTCGTGATTTCGTCGCTCGGAACGTCGCAATCATATTCGTGGTCCTCCGCGGAGTATTCCGTCATTTCGACCACTCCACATTTTCGACCGCGGTCTTGAGAACGAATCCGTGACTGTCCGCGGTGTCCTCCGCCACGTCGTTTAGACGGCGCTGTAGAACGCGCTGTATTCGTTCGTCGTCGGTGACGTGGTGCAGATTATTCAGAACGCGGAACCGTTCAGCGGGCGACGTGACGCGTTCAAGCGTACTCTGTATTTGCTGAATCTCGTCGCTTTCGGCGCTAATGTTGTGGATTCTCGTCGCTACAAACTCGTCTCTGGCGAGGACAAGCGCCGCGGTCGCCGTCGCCTCGAACTTTCGCCCATTCGTCTCGTTTTCGTCAAGTGAGGCGACGAGTGTCCGCGCTTCATTCTCGGTCGCCCCGTCGGCGTTCAGTTCATCCGCGAGATTCGAGACGACCGCCATAAGTGTCATACTTCTTATGCGGTCGTTTCCATTCGTTTCAACGCCAGCGCCGCGGTGGAGATTCAAATAGTCCTCCCCTTCCGCGTCGTAGCGGTCGCTGTCGAACGTTAGGATTTCCTCGTCGCGTTTGCGGAGGCGTTCCCACTGTTCGGTGTCGCAATCGTTTTTACTGATTTGCGACCCGAGTCTTCGACCACTCTCGTCGCCACGCTTCGCGCTGTCGTCGGTCGAGAGTTTTCGACCGTCGGTCGTACTGGCGTCGTACTCCCTTCCGCGGACTTTCGTCCCGCTGTTCTCGTTCGGTCGGGCGAACGGTGACGCGCTGGCGGGGCTACGGTCGAGATTGTCGGCGTTCTCGTCTATCCATTGAACTGTGCTTCTGTTGCTGTCGCTTTGCTGTTGACTGCTCATAGTCGGTAGAATTGCGACAGCGCCCCGAAGCGAAGGTTTTAATAATCTGGAACCCGTATATTAGTTTGGGTAATTAGTCGGGTCCCGTGGGTCTTCACCGCGGGCGCTGTCAAATGGGATAGTTGTTACTCTATTCGTCGCGTTCGACCGTGACTGTCGGGTCACGAGCGACCGCTTCGGTGTTGATGTTCGCTCCAACGTTCCCACTCTCGGAGAAGTTTAGCGAGGTCCCGCCCAATTTGTGAGACGGTTCGCTGTCCTCGTTCTCGGTCGCTTCAACCAGCCCCACGTTGCGGAGAACGGCGCGAATCTGGTCGGGCTTGATTCGCTTCTCACTGTCGTCGCTGAACACGTCCGCTATCTCATCGGTAGAGAGTCCGTGTCCCGCATATAAGCGACTGACGACCAACGGGTTCGAGGGCGTCCGCATATCCTCGGGGTAGTCGCCCACAAGTTCCGCGAGACGACTATCAGCGCCGCGCTGTTCCGCTTCGTCGCTACCCTCGGGGCTTTCTCCACCGAACAGTTCGACCGCTTTCAGAAACGCCTCACGCCACTCACGGACAATCTGACTGTCGCCAGTGGCGGGCGTCGTCTCCGCGATTGCGTCGTCAATAGACGAGACGAGTGGAGAGGCGAACAGTTCAATGACGAACTGACGGGCTTCGGGCGTCGTTAGTTCGTCGGGCTGTTCGGGATACTCGTCGTAGTCTTCGAACGACTCGGGGAGTGGGTCCGATTCGCCGTGACCGAGACGCGGGCGACTCAAGATTTCGTCCACTCTGTCGCTTCGCTCCCCCGCGGCGTCACCGTCGCGCCGTCGGGCGTTCTGAATGTCGTACATTAGTTCTCTCCCTCGTAGGCGTCCGCTGGCGTCAGAACGTGGGCGATACCTTCCGCGTAGTCGAGAATCTTCGCGCCCTCCGCAACCGAGAACGTGTCCGCGTCACCGTAGCGGTAGATGGAGAACACGTACTCCCGCTCGTCGTCGGCGCTGGCGGGGTAGGCGGCGCGAATCCGCCCGTCGTCGCGGTCGTACTTTGGGGTTGCGGATTCGGACACCGACACGGTGTCGAAGGCTTCGACGTGTCGGTCAATCACTTTGATTTCCGACATTACTCGTCGCCCTCCAGTGGAATCATGTATTTCGGTTCGCCGTCGGTCACATTCTCGGGAACGTCTCTGTCGCTGTATTCGGGTTCGTATTCAGTCGTCATGGTTGCTGTAACTCTCGATTAGTTCGGTTCGACGTTCGTCGTCGGGAACGTGGGTGAAATCAGCGGGTCCGTCGTAACAGTCTCGACAGTGGAGACGCCCGTTCTCGTCGGGGTATTCACCAAACTGGTTACATTTCTCGCGGGCGCAATCTTCAACGATTTCGCTCAAGCGATAGTCACCTCATTGCTGTCGTCGCTATCTTCGATTATCTTCCGCGCTCCGACGCGCGCAACATAGCCAAGCGGAACGTCCGCCTCGAACTGTGCCTTTGCTGATTTCAACATCTGTGCGTCCGTGTCATTCACGCGGATAGCGTGTTCTCTGGTTTCGTCGCTCATATCTTCTCGTTGAACGGGGCGTTCAACTTCTCCCCCTTCGTGTAATACGTACTGACGAGTGTCACGCGGCGGATTTCGGGGAGTACAGCGGTTCGGATATTCTCGAAGTTCGTCGCGACGTTGAACGTCCGCCCCACTTCTATCGTAGTCAGAGTGAACGACAGCCCGCGGTCCTCCCCACACTACCCCCTTTATGTACCCACCTTCAACGTACATAGAATATGTGAGGGAGTTAGGAGAGCGGTGGCGGTGAGATACGGTACTGGTTGCGGGACCACAACGGGGCGGTGGGATACGGACGGTTCGAGGACTTGTCCGTTGGAGAAAGGGGCTTTGCTGGCGATTTAGCGGCGTGGGTAGAATTACCACACCCACTGATAAACGGGTTTTCAGTCTGTCCTACGCCGATTCTCTCCTATTTACGTGACCTTCGGCGAGTGCCGAAGGCACGAAACTTTCGAGCGAATCGTTCAGATACTCCGCTGTCCGTCCGCGACGTGGCGGGCGGGCGTTGAACGACTCACGTACAACGTAGATGGGGGAGAATGGGATTGCGAGAACGGTCAAAAAAGCGACGAGTCGTCGTTTTCTAAGGCGATTTGTCCGACAATTACGTGAAAATATGAATGAGTGTCCGATTTGTAGCGACCGATTCGAGCGACTTGGGCAACACTTCGCTATTGGTGATTGCGACCCGCCCGAACTGTCCGACCGCCAGCGCGGAATCATAGACTATCTGATAATCCGCGGGGCGACTGTCCGCCGTGGGACCGCAAATTCTCGATTAGAGGTGTATTCAACCTCAGAGGGGTGGATTCGGGACGTTTCGGGCACCCTTGGGTGGGTTGCGAACGACCCCCGTCTACAGCAATCCGCCATGGACGTAGCCGAGCGTTCGAGTCGTCTCTACAACGCCGACGTTGCGGTAGACGACTGTAGCGACTTGTGGGCATTCACGACGGTCCCACACCCCGCTTTGGACTACGAGGGACCAACGGACGTTGACCACCTCGAACGCCTCACGCTCCGCTTACTCGTCTCTGAACGGGCGACGTGGGTCGGCGCGCTGTTCGGGTCTCTCCACCTTGACGTTCGAGGGTTCGACGTGTCGGGCGACCACCTCCGCAGGCTACTCCACGACGCTGGCGTTGCGACCGCGGCATACGACGGCGAGGGCTATGCGGAGGACGGCCCGACGTGTCGCTATCACCACGACGACGACGTGGTAGTGGTCCCACACTACGACGCGCTCGAATTACTCGACAGTGTGGGGCTGTCGCTGTCGGATGTTGCGGAACCCATACAATTTCAGAATTAGCGGTTAATGCGCGTAGTCCGAACGCGGACAGCGAGGGACCGAAGGGACCGCCTCCCCACGCGGTCGCCGTCACTTACACTCGGTCCAAGTGGTCGTACACCCGTTCTGTCGTCTGAATCGAACGGTGGCGTAGCCGATTCCGAACGTCGTACAAGGTGTTTCCATCCTCTCGGTTCATCATACGATACGCCACACTGTGGCGTAATGCGTGCGGGCTAACGTCCGTAGGGTCGCCAAGTCCATCAACGGTGTAGGGTTCTATGTCGGCGTCAGTGGCGGCGTCCCGAACGACGTTGCGGACACTCTCGGTAGTCATGCGGTCGGACTGACGAGACGGAAAGAGCGCGTCAGAGTCTTTCCAGCGATTCGAGAGATACGTCCGTAGCGTGCGAAGCGTCTCGCCCGCTAGTTCAATCTCGGTGTAGTCGGGGCTATTGTCGTTCGGGTAGTCCTTCTGAATATCAGCGGGAAGCATCAACACACCGTCCTCGAAATCAATCATGCTCACATCTACGGCGACCGCTTCACCAACGCGAAGTCCCGTGTCCGCCAAGAGGGCTATCAGCGCGTCGTTCCGCGTGGCGAGATAGTCCGCGCTGTTCTCCACTGTGGCGTTCCGCATGGCGTCTATCTGTTCAGGCTTAAGCCATACGCGAGCTTTCGGGTCGAACTCTTGAGTTTGGGAATCTGTTGAGGCGGGCATTTGGGTCACGTCCGTACATAAACGAATACACTCCACCTCCTAGTGAGTTTGGGTTTCTGCAAACAGACTCCAAAACTCATAGTCTCGCTAACTCCCCCGTCGTCTTTAGCAGTGAAACGGGTCCCTATACTCCACTAGGTAGGGGGAGGATGTAGATTCGGAGTTTCTATAAAATTCCTCAGTTCCTTGAGTCGAGGTCTACTCCGAGAAGTTCACGGAAGTGACCCTCAAGCTCTGACTTCAATTCTGGAACTTCATCTTCTGTGACCTTTTGCCACAAGTCGAGCCATCTCTGTGAGTCAGGCTGTTCACCCCGTTGCTTGCCAGCAGGGTCGTAAACATTCCATTCAGTAAATATGTCATGCGTTTCTTCTTGGAGTTCTTCTACTGTCTCGCAAACCTCTGGTGGAAAATATATCTTATTTTTCATATAATAATTCATAAATTCATTCCCTTTGTCAGCAGCTTCTTGACTCAGCTCGTCCTTTGACGGACCTGAGTCATGTTCCATGGGATGGGTCAATTTCCGCATAGATTCCTCAAACTCTACGAACTTCTCATACAATTCTGCAGTAACATTCGCTCGCTTGGTATGGAGTTCAGAGAATTTCAGGCGCTCCTTTTCGAGTTCAGTCTGATACCTATTCAGTTCCTTATCAACCTCCCTCTGATACTCCGCTAGTTCCTTGTTGAAATACTGAGATATTGCATCTCTAGCGACCCATCCAACTACTGTTGCCGCAATAGCGAATATTCCCAGTTCACTCGCCAACGAAACTAGAGTGTTCAGAACCGCACTAAGTGCCATGCGAACGTATCTAGACTGACGGATGATTAGACTTTATCCGAGCTAGAGCAATATCGCGGGAAGAATCTACTCACTTAGCGACGGGGAAAGATTCTAGGTGGTCGAAACGGTAGACACACGTGAAGCCCAGTACGGCGTTGGTCTAAGACAGGAACACGCACGCCGCGCATGGACTCATATCCTCGTGTCGTAGATTACGACGGTAGAAAACGCCAGAAGTAGCAGGGTTGTGAGGGCTCGCAACGGCGTTCGCAACTCGCGTAAAAACAGTCCATGTCGACGTGAACCACGATGCGCTCCTCGGGGTCGGGTGCGCCCGGCAACCGGTCGCCTCGCGGTCCACCTTCCGCCATACGAGAGGGAAGTGGCGGCGCGGGCTAAACCGTACTGGTACCGCGGTGAAAGTGATCAGTCGAACTCGACGGTCGTTCCGTCCTCGCGACAGATTTCGAGGGCGTGTTTCGCGCTCATGCCGGCGTCGTGGGCGGTCGCGCCCTGGCCGACGCCGACTTTGAGGTCGACGTCCGTGTCGTCGCGGACGGCGGTGATTGCGTCGCGGTACTCGGATTCGTCGAGTTCGGGGCAGACGGCGATGACGTTGTCGCCGCCGACGAAGAAGGAGAGCGATTCGTGTTCGTCGTGCATGTGGCGCATGAGGCTGGCGTAGGCCTGTTCGATGTGGATGAAGGTGGAGAACGCGTCGAGTTCGTCCGTGTACTCGCCGGTGGCGTCGTTCACGTCGAAGTGCGCTATCTGGACGTCGTCGTCGCTCCGTTCGCTGTTTTCGAGGGGTGCGCCGAGCAGGAGGTCCGTCCGAGATTCGTCCTGCGCGCTCCCTTCCTCTTGGAGGCGGGCGGTAGCGTGCCCGAGCGCGGCGGCCGGGGAGGGTCCGCTGTCGATGGAGAGGCTCACCGTCACGGGGTAGCGGTTGCGAACGGACTCTTGGATGCGGGCGTGGTCTTCGGCGTCGACGCCGTTCGTAACGGCGACCATGTTGTCGAAGCGCGTGAAGAAGACGTAGCCGTCGCGCGTCCCGAAGAGCTGTGAGAGGTCGGCGTACAGCCGCGATTGGAGCGTCTGGAGGTCGACTTCCCTGCGGGGGTTCGGCGT
>Ga0207755_100657_pt1 | contig 14309 bp, 13 predicted proteins | sample A23P2SouthBayCA_FD_187734 | JGI IMG/M metagenome (GOLD analysis project Ga0207755, IMG submission 187734) | Aerobic enrichment media microbial communities from Bioluminiscent Bay, La Parguera, Puerto Rico - A23 P2 (SPAdes) | ecosystem: Environmental > Aquatic > Marine > Unclassified ...
CCCGCCACTCGGTCCCGTGACGCCGCTACAGCCGGCCAGCACGACGAGCACGAGGAGCGGGACTGCCGGGCGCATACCCGTCCTTTGGTAGCCAGCCCTAAAAATGACGCTCGCATCGCACGCCGCGGATCGGTGGATCGGGCGACAACGGTGCGTTTTTTGCGGGTGGGACCCGGATCGCTCACTAATGACTGACTACGACTACGAGGAACTGGGGCTGGTGGCCGGCCTGGAGATCCACCAGCAACTCGACACGGCGACGAAGCTGTTCTGTAACTGTCCGACGGCGATCAGAGAGCCCGAAGAGTCGACGCGATCGTTGACGCGGTATCTCCACCCGACGAAGAGCGAACTGGGCGAGATCGACGAGGCCGCACTGGAGGAGAGCATGGTCGACCGCGAGTTCGAGTATCTGGCCTACGACACGACCTGCCTCGTCGAGGAGGACGACGAGCCACCTCACCGTGTGGATCGGGAGGCGATGGACGTGGCCATGGAGATCGCTCAGCTGCTGGACATGAACGTGGCCGATCAGATCCACGTGATGCGGAAGATCGTCATCGACGGCTCGAACACCTCGGGCTTCCAGCGCTCGATGCTGGTCGCCAACGACGGCGAGATCGAGACCAGCGAGGGCGCGGTCGGCATCGAGGACATGCTGCTCGAAGAGGAGTCGGCCCAGCGCGTCGAGGAGACCGACGACGGCGTGCGCTTCTCGCTGGATCGGCTCGGCATCCCGCTGGTCGAGATCGGTACCAAGCCGGACATCCGCTCGCCCGAGCAGGCTCGCGAAGCCGCCGAGCGCATCGGGATGTTGCTTCGCTCGACGGGACACGTCAAGCGCGGGCTGGGGACGATCCGCCAGGACGTGAACGTCTCGATCGCCGACGGTGCCCGGATCGAACTGAAGGGCGTCCAGAGCCTCGACGACATCGACGACATCGTCCGCAACGAGGTCCGGCGCCAGGTCGAACTGCTCGACATCAGATCGGAACTGAACGACCGCGACGCCAGCGTGGGCGACCCACAGGACGTGACGGCGGTCTTCGAGGAGACCGAGTCGGGCGTCATCCGCGGCGCACTCGATTCCGGTGGGGTCGTACAGGGTGTCCGACTCGCTGGCTTCGACGGTCTCGTCGGCCGCGAGATCCAGCCGGACCGCCGCCTCGGAACGGAACTCTCCGATCACGCCAAGCGCCACGGCGCTGGCGGGATCTTCCACACCGACGAACTGCCGGCCTACGGCGTCACCGAGGAGGAGGTCGAAGCGCTGCGCGAATCCGTCGACGCCGACCCCGAGGACGCCGTCGCCATCGTCGCCGACGACCCCGAGACGGCCGAACTGGCCATCGAGGCTGCCGCCGAGCGCGCCGAGACCGCGCTCGACCGGGTTCCCGAGGAGACCCGCGACGCCAACGACGACGCAACCTCCCGGTACCTCCGCCCGCTCCCCGGTGCGGCCCGGATGTACCCCGAGACGGACGTGCCGCCGGTGACCCCCGACCCCAGCGAGGTCGAGACGCCGGAACTGCTGACCGAGAAGGTCGACCGCTACCAGTCCGAGTTCGGCCTGGACGCCGGGCTGGCCGAGCAGGTCGCGTACGGCCAGCGCTGGCGGCTCTTCGAGGACGCCGTCGCCCGCGGTGTCGACGCGACGCTCGCGGCGCAGACGCTGGAGTCGACGGTCACCGAACTCCGGCGCGACGACGTGGCGGTCGAACACCTGACGAACGAGCACTTCAGCGAGACGCTGGATCTCGTGGCCGAGGGCGAACTCGCAAAGGAGGGCGTGCCGGAACTGCTGGCAGCACTGGCCGACGACCCCGGACTCGACGCCGCCGAGGCGGCCGAGGCGGCGGGGCTGGGCAGCGCCGGCGAGGACGAGGTCCGAGAGGCCGTCGTCACCGTCGTCGAGCGCCACGCCGATCAGGTCGCCGAGGAAGGGATGGGCGCGTTCTCGGCGCTGATGGGCGAGTGCATGGGCGAACTCCGCGGGAAGGCCGACGGCGACGTCGTGAGCGACGTGCTGCGCGAGGAGATCCGGCAGCGGGCGTAGTGTCGGTGAATCGCCACTGATCCGGCGGGTGAACGTCGAAACGGTTGTTTTGACCGTGGGTTTTGTATACGCGGCGGATCTATGTGTGTTCATGCTACACACCGGGGACCGCCTGCCAATCGACTCCGTCCCCGGTGGGACGACGTTGCTGTGCGTCGGCCCGCCGATGGCGGGGAAGCGACGGCTCGCACTGCGACTGCTCGCCGACGGCGCGACCGACGACGATACGACTGTCCTCGTCTCGACCGATAGCAGCACGGCGGCGCTGCGTGCCGAGTACGAGAGCGCGCTCGACGGCGTCTCCCCGGAAGTGGGTATCGTCGACTGTGCCGGCGATGCCTACGGTGAACCGACCGACAACGAGTGGACGCGCCACGTCTCGATGCCGGCCGATCTCGGCGGCGTCGGCGCGGCGGTGACCGATCTCTACGACTCCCTCGACAGCGGCCGGTCCGGGAGTGTCGACCGTCTCGGCGTCCTCTCGCTGACCACGCTGGCGCTCAACGCCGACCTCGACCGGACGGTACGCTTCGTCCACTCGTTGACGCGGCTGGTCGAGGACCGCGAGGGGCTTGGGGTCCTGACCGCTCACGCGGAGTCGTTCGACAAGACCGACCTCGGACAGGTAGCGGCGTTCGTCGACGGCGTCGTCTACGTCAGAGACGGGACCGACGGCCTCGAAGCACGCATCGAGGGGCTGGACGCGCCGGACGGCTGGCACAGCGTCCCGGTCTCGACGGCTCCGCGGAGCGAACTCGGGGTCCCACAGCCGGCGACGCCGGCCCCGGGAACGTCCGAGCCGGCGGCCACGTCGAGCGATCTCTCCTTCGACTCGCTCGCCGAACTGATCGAGCAGGTCGACAGCGACCGGCCGACGCTGACGGTGTGTAACCGCGAGAGTCCGGACGAACGGCTCGAACACGTCCGTACGTTCTTCGAGGACCTGAACATCGAGGTCCGGGAGACGACGCTGGCCACGGAGAACCCGCGCGACGTGGCACTCCTCCATCGCGGGCCTGTCCAGATGGCCTCCTCGCCGCTCTCGCAGCTAGCCAGTGGCGTCGAGACGGCCAACGCGGAGAACGATCCCTTTGCCACGCGCCGGGGGCCGGACGTACTGGAGGCGTTGCACGAGCGGATCTTCGGAGCCCGCGGCGTCGAGAAGCAGTTCCTCATCGACGCCAGCACGGCCATCGAGATGACCGCGTGGCAGACCGGCGGCGGTCGACTGCTCGCGGGGTTCCAGCAACTGTCCCGCTACTGGGAGAGCCCGCGCTCGCGGCGCGTGATGCACCGGATCGCAGACGCCGGTGTCGACGTCCACATCTACGGCGTCCCCGACGTGGTCCCGAGCCCGGAGCGCGCGAACGTGACGATCCACCCCGACAGCTCCCGCGAGATCGAGGAGTCGTGGTTCGTCACCTTCGACGGCGACGGCCGGACCGACCGCACGGGAACGCTGGTCGTCCGGGAGACCGACCCCGAGGTGTACGAGGGGTTCTGGACCTACGAACCGTCGATCTCGCGGGACGTGTTCCGGTACCTGCGCGACGCCTACGGTGTCACAGAAGAGAGCGGCCAGCAGGCGACCTCGTAGCCGGGGACACTCACTCTTCCTCTCGGTCGTCCAGTCGCTGCGTGGCCTGTCTCAGCAGCCCGCGCAGCGTCGTCGTCTCGCGGCCGGTCGGATGCGCGCGCCCGAGGAGTCTGCGGAACAGCCGTCGGGTCTTGGCACGCTTCTCCTCGGGGTGGCCGACCGCATCGAGGAAGCCGGCGAACTGCTCGTGGAGCCCCTCGATCTCGGGCTGGTCGGCCCGGTCGTGGGTCGGATCCGGGAGCTGTGTCCCCCCGACCGTCAGCGACCGGAGTTCGTACAGGACGATCGTGGCCGCCTGCCCGAGATTCAGCACGGGATACTCCTCGCTGGCCGGGATCGAGCACACCTGATCGAGGCGTGAGATCTCCTCGTTGGTGAGGCCGACCCGCTCGCGTCCGAACACGATGGCGGTGTCGGCCTCGAGACCGTCGAGGTCGTCGGCCAGTGCACGCGGTGTCACGAAAGGATAGCGGACGTGTTTCCGACCGTCCTCGTTGGTGATCGCGGTACAGCCGACGGTGTGGTACTCGTCGGCCAGTTCGTCGAAACTGATCTCGCGGGCGTTCGGGAGGATGTCCTCGCGGGCCTGCCCGGCGTAGCCGTAGGCCTCGCTCTCGCGGGGTAGCTCGGGTGGGTCCACGAGCAGGAGCTCTTCGAGGCCGAAGTTCTTCATCGAGCGAGCGATCGTCCCGACGTTGCCCGGCGTCTCGGCGTCGACGATCGCGACGGCGATCTCACTCATCGCGGCCTCCGATCATAGATCGAGGTCGTCGAGGTCGACGTTCAGCGCGTCGAGTTCCTCGTCGTCGACGCGTTCGAGTTCTTCTTCCAGTCCCGGTAGCTCCTCGGTCGGGTCCGGGCTCTCCGGGACGGCGTCGGGATCGCTGTCGACGTGTTCGACGCCGGCGTACCCTTCGGGGGCGCGGCCGCCGTCGAAGAACCACTCGTGGAACGCGTCCTGTAACTGGACGGTGCCGATCACGTCCTCGTCGGCGATCTCACGGAACCAGTAGACGAAGTCGGCCTCGTGTTCGCCACAGAGGATCACCTCGCCGCGTGGCTCCCCGTAGATCACCTCTGCCGGCGCGCACTCCTCGATCCTGTCGTCCCCGTAGGCGAGCCAGCAGGCGTCACAGGGGTCGGTCAGTCGCTCGGTCAGCCGCAACACCCGTGCCCGGGTGTCCTCGTCCATCGTCCCGAGCGGTCTGATCCGACCCTCGTCGTCGAAGACCTCGTCCTCGTCGAACCGCCACCCCCGGAGTCCGATGTTGACCTTGGCCATGCGCGCTCTTCGCCGGGGACCGACAAAAGCCACGCGATGCCGTCGGCAGAGCGCTTATTCACTGTGGCGACGTACCGTGTGACATGGTCGCGATCTGGTTCGCGATCGGGGCAGCCGCGCTGGTGGCGCTACTGGCGTGGCGTCGCCGTCGCACGGACCGAGAACCCCGGAAACGTCCGGTGTTGCCGGCCCACTATTCGAGCCTCCATCACTACGACCGGACTCGGTATCCGGGGCTCTGTTCGGCCTGTGGCACCGAGAACACGCCCGGCTACAACTTCTGCAAGGAGTGCGGCGAGCGGCTCCCCGGCGGGACCCAGTCCCGGACGGACACGGACGTGTCACAGATCTTCGGAGAGTGACTACCGTCGGCCGTCGACCGGGGAGCGGACCGTTTTTGAGTCCACACTCCTCAGTTGGGCTATGCAGAACGTCGACGCCGCCGGACTGGGCATCGGAGACGACTACCCGACGCGGATCATGGGTGTCCTCAACATCAGCGAGGAGTCGCCGTACGATCCGAGCGTCTTCAACGACCACGCGGAGGCCGCCGCCTACGTCGACGAGCAACTGATCGGCGAGGGTGCCGACATCGTCGACGTGGGACTGGAGTCGGCGAACAAGCGCTTCGACGTGCTCTCGGCCCAGCAGGAACTCGACCGACTGGAGACGGCGATCCAGACCCTGGAGTCGGTCGACGGCGACGCCGTCTTCTCCATCGAGACACGCTACCACGAGGTCGCAAAAGCGGCCATCGAGGCGGGTTTCGACATGGTCAACGACATCGCCGGGTTCGCCGACCCGGAGATGCCCGAGGTCTGTCGCGAGTACGACGTGGCCGTCGGGAAGATGGCGAGCCCACCGGACCTGGAACGTCCCGGTGCGGTCGAGGAGACCGACTGGGCCGCTCGCAAGTCCGAGTCGTGGGCCGAGCGAGCCGACTACGTGGAGCAGGTGTACGAGGCGCTGAAACAGCACGGCCTGACCGACAAGACCATCGTCGACCCGGCCTTCGGCGGCTGGTCGGAGGCGAAGACCCTCGAACAGGACCGGGCGACGTTCCGACGACTCCGCGAGTTCCGGGCGCTAGATCGACCGATCCTCGTCTCGATCAACCGCAAGAACTTCCTGCGGTCGCTCGCCGACCGTTCGACCGACGAGGCGCTCCCGGTGTCGCTGGCAGCGACCTCGATGGCCATCGACCGCGGCGCACACGTCGTCCGGACACACGACGTGGCCGAGACGCTGGACGCCGCGAAGATCGGCGACGCGTTCGGTGACTCACCACGGCGCGACGACGCGCTGGGTGTCGAGGAACTCGACGTGACGAACGGGCTGGAAGTGGCCCGCTACCTCGACGTGACCGCGACCGACTTCACCCCCGAGGAGGGGACGATGCGTGGCTTCCGCCTCACCGGGCTGACCGGCAAGGAACTGGCGGCGCTTCGGGACGGCAGCTCCGGCACCGGCGTCCGGGTCGTCGACCAGTCACCGCCGCTCGTGTTCGGAACGCCCGCAGCACTGGACCGTCTCGCCGACGCTGTCGGGGATTCGAGTCACCTTCACGAGGTGACTACGTGGATAGCAAACGAGGCGTAGTAAGAGAAAACTTATACCCAATGCCCCAGAAAGGACTGGTGAAGGCCGAAAGGGCACCCGGGTAGGGGTACACGGTCGTGCCATTTCGGCTCAAAACTCGGTTTATCTCGAAGCCATTCTTTCAGTGACAGCTATGGAGTACGCAGACTGGCAGCCAGTCTACGAGTCGATCCTGACCGACTTCGGCTACCCACGCGACGGCGACGAGACCGCGCGCGACCGACTCGGAGCGATCGTGGCGGAGCAGCCGACGTTCGACCCGGCGACGCTCGGAATCGACGGCCAGCGCGTCGCTATCGCGGGCGGTGGTCCGTCGTTGAGTGACGATGTGGAAGTCGCGGCGGGTGCCGATCTGGTGATCGCCGCCTCGACGGCCGCCGATCGCCTGCTCGACGCCGGCGTGACCCTCGATCTCGTGGTCACGGATCTGGACAAGCATCCGGAGACGGTCGTCGAACTCACTCACGCGGGCACGCCGGTCGCCGCACACGCCCACGGCGACAACGTCGACTTGGTCGAGTCGACGATTCCAGAGTGCGATCCGGCGTTTCTGCTCCCGACGACGCAGGCAGCGCCGGCGGGACCGGTCCGGAACTTCGGCGGGTTCACCGACGGCGACCGAGCGGCGTTCCTCGCGGATCACTTCGGCGCGGCGTCGCTCGTCTTCCCGGCGTGGGACTTCGACGATCCGACTCTCTCGCCCTCGAAGGCGCGAAAACTCGACTGGGCCGAGCGGCTGCTCTACTGGCTCGAACGGCGGCGTGGCGAGCGCTTCGCAGTGCTGGACGACCGTCGGGACGGCATCGACACGTCGGCGCTACCGGTCGAGTAGCCGAGGGTCACCACAGTAACCCGGCATCTCTGACGTGTCGTTTCAGGGACGCTCGATTCTCGAAGGTTCGGTCACAGGCGGTACAGTGAACGCGATCAGTGTCCATAGGTTCCCGTTGGACCGCTCGCTGTTCAATCGGGTGCCAGTGCAGAGAGGGTCGCGTCGATCTGGTCGGGGTCGGCCGCCCGCGGGAACGACACCGAGACGGCGTCGACACCGTCGACTCCGGCGAACGCATCGAAGCGCTCGCGACACTGCTCTGGCGTCCCGGCCGCACCCAGCGCGTCCAGCAGTTCGTCGTCGATGGCCGCCATCGCGGCCTCGTGGTCACCGCTGGCCCACTGCTGTGCGATCTCGTGGGCGGTGTCCTCGTACCCCTGTCTGGCCAGCGCGTCCCGGTAGAAGGTCCCCATCCCGCCGACGTAGAAGGCGATGTGCTGGCGCGTTAGCTCGCGGGCCGCGTCGCCGTCGTCGAGCGCACAGCAGGGCAGCGACAGCGTGACCCGTTGCTCGCTCCGGTCGCGGTCGCCCATCTCGCCCCCGCGCTCGAAGTCTTCCAGCCGGTCCTGGAGCCCCTCCCGGGTGGTCATCAGCGCGTGCCAACCGTCGCCGAAGCGACCGGCGAGTTCGACCGACTTCGGCCCCAGTCCTCCAGCGTCGATCCCGGGCGCGGGTTCGGGCGGGTCACAGCGTAGTCGAAAGCCCGACAGCTGGAAGATGTCGCCCTCGTAGTCGACGGTCTCGCCGGAGAGGACCGCTTTGACGATGTCGATCGTCTCGCGGGTGTAGCGCAGCGGCCGGTCGAAGTCGACGCCGTGCCACCCCTCGATGACGAGTGGACCCGACGGACCGAGTCCGATCCGCAGTCGCCCGTCCGAGACCTCCTGTAGCGTCGCCGCGGTCTGCCCGATCAGTGCCGGCGTCCGTGAGTAGACGTTCATGATAGAGGTGCCGACGCCGATCTCGTCGGTGTGCTCGGCGATGCTCGTCAGCGTCGTCACGGCGTCCCGGCCCCACGTCTCCGGGAGCCACACGCGGTCGTATCCCAGCGACTCGGCGCGCTGGCTCATCTCGACCAGCGTGTCGACGCTGGGCTGTGCTGCGACTGGCAGGAACACGTCTCGTTGCTGTGTCATAGTTCTGGAGTCTCCTCGATGTCCGGAATCCCGCGGGGGGTGATCGTCTCGCCGGTCAGAAAGCTCGCCGCCTCGCTCGTGAGGAACTGGATCACGTCGGCGATCTCGGGGCCGGTGCCGACGTTGCGGTCCGGATCCTCTCGGTCGACCTCGCTCGCTTCGATGCCCATCTGGCTGGACAGGCCCGGCGTGGCGACGTAGCCCGGTGCGACGCAGTTGACGCGTACGCCGTCGCCGGCCCACTCGTACCCCAACGTCTTGGTGAGGTTGATGATCCCGGCTTTGGCCGCCGCGTAGTGGCTCATGTACGGCGCGCCGTGGTGGCCGGCGACGCTGGCGACGTTGACGACGCTGCCCCCGCCGTCGGCGAGCGCGTCGGCCGCCGCGTGCGTGCAGTTGTACGTCCCAGTGAGGTTCACGTCGACGACGGACTGCCAGCCGTTGGGCGAGATGTCCGAGAAGCCGGCCATGAACGAAGCTCCGGCGTTGTTGACCAGAACGTCCAACCCGCCGAACTCGTCGTTCGCGGCGTCCACGACCGCCTCGACGGCGTCGCGCTCGCGCACGTCGCACTCGACGCCGACGGCGTCGCCGGCGTACTCGTGGGTGATCGCCTCGGCCGCCGCTTCGATCTCTTCTCTGTCACGCGAACAGATCGCCACGTCGACGCCGCCGGCAGCGAAAGCCTCGGCGGTCGCCCGCCCGATCCCCCGCGACGCCCCGGTCACGAGGGCCACGTCGCCGTCGACGCTGAACTGGTCGGTCATACCGTCAGATCGGGCGGTGCCGTGTTAAATCCCCACACAGTCCACGGTCGACAACGGAGCAGGCGTGGTTTGCGCGTCGTCTAGTCGTAGCCCGCGATCAACTGCTCGACGGTCTGCTCGACATCTCGTTCCGCGATGAACGTCGAGAACGCCAGCCGTTGCTCGATGCCGGTGTCGGGAAGGACCATCGACTTCTGACCGCCGGTGTGGTTACTGACGCGGTTGAAGTCCCGATACTGGTGCTGGAGGAAGGTCGGGAAGTCGTCGAGCGAGATGTCGCCCCGCGGCGGGATCGACCCCTTGATGCCGTTGATCGTCTTCAGCGCGTCCTTCGAGGCGACGTAGTCGAGGAACGTCTTCGAGGTCTCGGGGTCCTCCGCCGCGGCGGGGGCGACGATGGAGTCCATCCCCATGACGTACGTGTCCTCGGTGCCCGGGAACGGGACGTGATCCCACTCGGACTGGTATTCGAAGCCGTCGACCTCGGCGTACGCGCCGGCGACCCAGTCGCCCTGATGGAAGAACACGGCCTCGCCGTCGATGAACGCGTCGTTGGCCCCGACCATCCCCTGGAAGTTGGTGTTCTCGTGGCCGAACGCCGCGTAGTCGTCGAGCAACTGGATCGAGTCACGGATCTCTCGTTCGTGTGCTCGCGCGTTGCCCGCAGCGATGTCGTCGTACACGTCGGCCCCGGCTTCCCCGATGAGGATCTGCGACCAGAGCTGGAGGACCGTCCACGGGTTCTTCATCGGCTGTGCCATCCCGACGACGCCGTCGCCGTGGGCCTGCGCCAGTACCTCGCGGAACTCGGTCGGATCGCTGATCGATTCGGGGTCGATACCGCGCTCTTCCGCGAGTTCCACGTTGTAGAAGAGGTTGTTCTTCCGGTGGATCGTGATCGGGATGCCGTACTGTCGCCCCTCGAAGCTGACGAGCTCTCGTGCCCCCTCGTTGAACCCCTGATGGAGCCGCGACTCCTCCCAGAGGTCCGAGATGTCCATGACCACGTCGGCGTCGATGTACGGTTTGAGGTTGTTCCCCGGCCACTCGACGAACACGTCCGGTGGGTTCTCGAGCAAGATGCGGCACTTGATCTCGAGGTCGTGGGCCGTGTTGCTGTAGGACTGGTCGGTGACCGTCACGTTCGGGTGCCGTGAGGTGAACCCGTCGAGCAGCGCTTCGAGCATCGTCGCACCGTCCCCTTCGCCGAAGAAGTGCCCGATCTCGATCTGTCGCTGATCGGTCCCCGTTTGTGCCCCAGTTGAACGACTCATTGCTCCCAGAGTCCCGTGCCACGTGAATAAGCCTCGCGGCCCGATTATCAGACGTTAAATTCGTGTGACGAGAGCGCCCCACCTTCGACCCCCACGGACCGCGGTCGGACCACTCGATGCGTCAGCGTCTGCTCGAGCCACGGCATCGTCGTAAATTAAGTAGCAGCCAACGGTTGGAGTCTGCATGGAGGAAGTCCACGTTCGGAGTGAACACTGGGGCGGACAGGACGACTGTCTGGTGATCGACAACGGCACGGTCGAACTCGTCGCGACCACGCGGGTCGGGCCGCGCATCGTCTCGTTCTCGTTTCTCGACGGCGACAACGTTCTGTTCGCCGACGAGGAGACGCTGGCCGACTACGACGAGACGGAGTGGAACGTCTTCGGCGGCCATCGGCTCTGGCACGCCCCGGAGGACCACGAACGGACCTACGTCCCCGACAACGACCCCATCGAGTACGAGACGACCGGGTCCGGGGTCCACCTCGTCCAGCCGGTGGAAGCCGAGACCGGGATCCGCAAGGAGATCAGCGTCGAACTCGTCCCCGGAGACTCCGAGGCCATCGTCACTCACTCGCTGACCAACGAAGGGTCGTGGCCGGTCTCGCTGTCGCCGTGGGGCGTGACGGTCCTCGACGGCGGCGGTCGCTGTGTCGTCCCCTTCGAGTTCGGACCCGACGCGCCCGAGCCGAACCGCTCGATCACGCTGTGGCCCGACGCCACGCTGGCCGACGACCGACTCACCTTCCTCGACGAGTACGTCCTCGTGGATCAGGACGCCGACGGCGACCCGACGAAGTTCGGCGTCTCGGCGACCGACGGCTGGGCCGCGTACGTCAACGACGGGACCGCTTTCTGCAAGTCGTTCGACCTCGACGCCCATGCTGCGTACCCCGACCGTGGCTCGCCAGTCGAGGTGTACACCGACCCAAACATCTTCGAACTGGAGTCGCTCGCTCCACTGACCGAACTCGACCCCGGCGAGACCGCGACCTACACCGAGACGTGGCGACTGTTCGACGACGTCGACGTGCCCGAGACGGCCGGAGACGTGGCCGAAGCGCCGTATCCCCGGCCCGAGTGACCCCTTTCCGGCGGCCCCGCCAGTGATCGTCGACCTGTCTGACGGTCATCGGCACACGGTCGGTCTGGTGCCGGGCTGTCGCTCCTGCTGACTGGTGATCCGTCACTCCACTGGCACCTTTATACCGCCTGACGTCGTTGGTGTGTGTATGGTTGGCATAACCTACGAGGACTTCCTCGATCTGTCTCACGAGCCGACTGACGCGGAGCTAGTCTGTTCGTTCTACGTCGAGCCGGCGGCCGACCAGGACTCGGAGTCGGCGGCCAGTCGGGTCGCCAGCGAGTCCTCGAACGGCACCTGGGCGGAGCTACAGGTCGAGGGGAGCGTGACGGACCTCTCGGCGACGGCCTGCGGGATCGAACCCGCGACCGCGGGCGACCGCGAGGGGTACCGCGTGACGGTCGCGTACCCCGACGAGCTCTTCGAGCACGGAAACATACCACAGGTGCTGTCCTGTATCGCCGGGAACATCCTCGGGATGAAGGCTGTCGACCGGATCCGATTGCTCGACTGCGAGTGGCCCGAACCGCTGACGACATCGTTCGCCGGGCCACAGTACGGGACGAGCGTCCGCGACGAGATCTTCGACGCCGGCGACCGACCGATCACGGCGACAGTCCCCAAACCCAAGGTCGGCCTCTCGACGGACCAGCACGCCCAGATCGGCTACGAGGCCTGGACCGGTGGACTCGACCTGCTCAAGGACGACGAGAACCTCACCGACCAGGCGTTCAACCCCTTCGAGGACCGGCTCACCGAGAGCCTCGCCCAGCGCGACCGGGCCGAAGACGAGACCGGCGAGACCAAGAGCTACCTGCTGAACGTCACTGCGGGCGGGACAGAGATGCTCGAACGGGTCGACATGGCCGCCGAGCACGGCTGTGAGTACGTCATGGTCGACGTCGTCACCTGCGGCTGGGCCGCCGTACAGCAGGTCCGGGAACGCTGTGAGCACCACGGACTGGCGATCCACGCCCACCGCGCGATGCACGCCGGCTTCGACCGCCTGCCCTCCCACGGCGTCTCGATGCGCGTGATCGCACAGATCGCACGTCTGTGTGGCGTCGACCAGATCCACACCGGCACCGCCGACCTCGGCAAACTCGCCAACGAGGACACCGTCGGGATCAACGAGTGGCTCTCCGCGGACCTGTACGGGCTCTCGGACGTGCTGCCGATGGCCTCCGGTGGACTCCACCCCGGTCTCGTCCCGGAACTGGTCGACCGGTGTGGCACCGACATCGGGATTCAGGCCGGCGGCGGCGTCCACGGCCACCCCGACGGGACGCACGAGGGTGCGAAAGCGCTCCGAGCGGCCGTCGAGGCGGCCGCGAGCGGGCGCGCTATCGAGGACGCGGCGGCCGACGAACCGGCGCTGGCGACGGCGCTGGACGAGTGGGGGACCGAGACGCCGCGATAGCCACCCGCCGGCACGTCTGCCGAAACTAACAGACTTTTGCCCACCCCCGTCATACGGGCGCTCGTGTCGCCTCCCGCAACCGACATCGAAGCCGTCCTCGAGGAGTCCGGTCCGAACTACACCGACTTCACCTTCGAGATCCCCGGCGGCGGCCACCAGAGCGACGTGTTCATGGTGACTCTCGCACACGCCGGCCAGGACTACGAGGTCGTCGTGAAGTTCGAACCGGGCGACATGGATTCCTTCGCCGTCGAGCCGAAGCTTCACCGCTACGTCTCCGAGCGGACGGACATTCCGATCCCCGACATTCTCGTGTTCAAGCAGGAGCCGACAGTCGACGTGCCGCCGTACTTCGTGACGGCACGGCTCGAGGGCGACAACCTCGCCGAGCACTACGGCGAACTCTCGGCCGCGGATCGCGAACGCGTCGTTCGACAGGCCGGCCGGATCCTCGGGGACCTCCACTCGGAGATCGCCTTCGAGGCCTTCGGCTGGCTCGATCTCTGGGAGGACCGGATCATCGTCCGAGACCTGACCGGTAGCTGGCGGGAGTACTTCCAGCGGCTCACACGGAGCCACCTCGACGGGCTGGCGGGGACCACCTTCGAAGACCTCCGCGAGCGAGCCGAGGAGCACCTCGAACCGGCACTGACGCTCGTCCCAGAAGAGGGCGTCCCGCGGCTCGTTCACGACGACTTCCGGCCGGCGAACCTCCTCGTCGATTTCGACCGCGAGGAACCGATCACCGCCGTGCTGGACTGGCAGGACGTGCTGGCCGCGCTGCCCGAGTATCACCTCGCCCAGACCGAGTTCCTCTTCGTCGACTCGTCGTTTCAGGATCCCGAACTGTGTGACCGGCTCAGAGACGCGCTCTACGAGGGGTACCGTTCGGAACGGGCCTTCGACTTCGACGAGGAGTACACCCGGCGTCGACCGATCTACCAGCTCTCGACGCTGCTGTGGCGAATGGGGGGGTTCGAGGGTGCCTTCGCCGACGAGTCCGGGCTGGCCCGGGCACGCGCGGAAGCCCAGTACCGCGAGGAGTTCGAGCGGTTGCTCTCGGCACTCCCGCGACCCTGATACCGTCACCTGCGTCTCTCACTCGCTCGCACCGATATCGAGCAGCGCCTCCACGTCGCGCCACCCGGCGGAGAGCCGCGCGCCCGTCGTCCGGGCGGCCAGCGCGCCACAGGCGTTGCCGACCGCGAGCGCCGTCCCCTCGTCGCCCGCCGTCTGGCTCGCGGCGATGAAACCCGCCGCGA
>Ga0207755_100662_pt1 | contig 14206 bp, 17 predicted proteins | sample A23P2SouthBayCA_FD_187734 | JGI IMG/M metagenome (GOLD analysis project Ga0207755, IMG submission 187734) | Aerobic enrichment media microbial communities from Bioluminiscent Bay, La Parguera, Puerto Rico - A23 P2 (SPAdes) | ecosystem: Environmental > Aquatic > Marine > Unclassified ...
AAGCCTAACCCGCGCTTTAACGCGGACGTGCCTCGCCAATTCTTTGCCCGCCTTGGTTTTGAGGCTCATCTTTCGTTAGTTGCCAAATCAACAACAATCCGCACGCCGGTTAAGCGCAAGGTCGTTAGGGCCACAACTAAATTTAAACATTCATCTATGGATTTCTTGCAAACGGAATTAGAAGGATACCTGGAAAGCCTGTCTGAAGAAATTATTCAAGAAAATCCAGATTTAAGTGAAGAAGAACTTTTAGAGAAAATTGATCAAGCTATTCAAAATTCGATTCCTGGAATTACTGATGAGCTTCGATCTGAATTAAGAGAGACTAGAGCTGAAATGCTTGAAACAAAAAGAGTTGAAGATACTGAATTTAAAAAACGTAACTACGAGAAATGGAAAGAATCTTTTGATCTTCTAGAAGAATTAATTGTAATATGTGTTGAAGCTGGTGACTATTTTAATCAAAATATTCGTCCAAAAGCAGAAAAAGAAAATGACTTAGTTTTTGATTCTGTAATTAGACTACATGCTCGAGCCTGTCAAATTTCTAAAGAGACAATTTCTTTACTAAAAAATGGATTCTCAGACGGTGCTCAGGCTCGTTGGAGGGCCTTACACGAGGTGGTTTGTATTGCACTTTTTATTAAGAAACATGGACAGGAAGCAGCTCAAAGATATTATGACCATGAGATAGTGCAGACTTTTAAAGGTATGAGGCAACATCAAAAATTTGCTGATAGGCTTAATGTTGATCCTTTCACTGAAAATGAATTCCAAGCCAACAAAAGAGAATATGATAAGATCATAGAGAAATACGGTGACAAATTTAAAGGTAACTATGGTTGGGCTGCTCCTTTTGTAAACAATAAGTACACGAACTTTTCTGACATTGAAAGAGATGTAGAGTTAAATCATATGCGACCATACTACAAATTTGCTAGCCAAAATATACATGGAAATGTTAAAGGGCTTTGGGATAAGTTAGGTTTAGGGAAAAAGAAACCACAAATATTATTAGCTGGCCAAAGTGATGCAGGTATGGGTATTCCAACTCATTCTACGGCAATTTCTCTATCTCAAATTACAACAGGTGCTTTATCCTTATCTCCTAATCTGGATAGAGTTGTAATCCTTAATATTATCAATGAAATAGTTGATGAAATCGGAGAGTCTCTAAAGAATAACTGAATATAAGTTGGGGCCCTAACCCGCGCATTAACTCGGACGCACCTCGCCCTCACTTGCCACCTTTTTGGTTTTTAAACTCTCCATTCGTTATTTAAAAAATCAACAAAACTTTCGCGCGCTCCTTAAGCGCAATATCGTTATATGGCTTTGAACAAATTACATTACCTTTCTAATAAAAAATCAATTCAAGATGGGTACAATATCAATAATTTTAACAACTAGCGGAGCTCTAATAACACTTGTAGTGGGAGGAATTAAAATTTATGATGTAGCAAAGAGTTCCCAAATCAAGAAAGCAAAAAAATCAAATCTACCTGTCAGAATTAGAAAATCTATTAATTATTCTCAACTCTACGATTCATTAGAAACAGCACATGATGTACTTGATGAGATGCGATTTAGACCAGACTTAATACTTGGAATTCATTATCAAGGCCTTAGTTATGCTGCGATATTAGCCAAAATTATGTTTAAACCTATAAGAAGAGCAATAATTCACTATCATCAGGAAGGGTCTGATAAACATGTGCTCGATAATGTTAAGTTTAATTTTAATCCTGAAGAAGTTTTTAAAAATAAAAGAGTTCTAATCGTGGATAATTCAATAGAAAGTGGAAGCACATTACACCACGTAAAAAAGGAAGTTAAGAAGCATACAAATTCTATTAAAACATTGGTAGTATATGACAAAGATTTTAATAGAGAAACCAAAGTAAAACCTGACATCACTTTATTTGAATCTATTAAAGAAAAGCAGTTCTTAAAATGATATTTATAGCCAAATAGAGGCGCCATATAACCAGCGCATTAAGCGGACACGCCTCGCCAGGACTTGCCACCTTCTGGCTTTTTAGCTTTCCGTTCGTTATTTAACTAATCAACATTCATCCGCATGCAGCTTATGCGCAAGGTCGTTAGGCGTATTTACTCATCAAAAACCTAAAAATGAAAACGCTATTTACACTTTTTTTTCTTTGGCTTCCTCTTGTTGGGTTTTCACAAAAACTCCCGCCGACTTATCCTTCCCATTATTTTTCCTTTACAGAAACTGACTCTATTTCGTATCCAACTATTTATCCCGATCAAACAGCCAGAGATTCTATTGCAGATAGTTATCGAAATGCTCACCGTAGAGCGAAAGCAATTGAAAAATATGCTTTGAATAAGCAAGAAATTGATTTTCTTAATCAGATTGATGGTGACCAAGATCAATGGTCATTAACGCTAACAAATGACAAGAAAATTAAAGTTGGTCCCAGGCCTGGATCTCATGTAGTCGATTATAACTTTGAATATTATCATCCATCAACCAGCATTTTAGCATTTCGAGTCCAATGGACGGAAGGCAATAATTATGTGTTAGTTTCTCGAAAAACTGGGAGTAAAATAGAAACGTATGGACCTCCGATTTTTTCTCCTTCTGAGCAGTATTTTATTTCGTACAATGGTGTAGAATTTACCAGTTATAATAAAAACGGTATTCAACTTTTTAAATTAACTAAAGATGGAATTGAAAAGTTAATTGATTACAGTACCGATCTTGCACCGTCACGAATTAAATGGAAAAGTGACAGTACTTTTGCCTTAGAAATGTATAATGCTAGGCCAGTTCAATACGAAGGTATGGTGAGAACCTATCAACATTATCAAACAGCAATCAAGGCAACTAAATAAAAGTAAAGTACGCCTAACCCGCGCATTAAGTGGGACGTGCCTCGCCGTTGGCTGCAGGTTTCAATTTGGTCAGTTTTCGTAGTGCATTTTATAACAAAATTCAACGTCAATTTGCACGCCCCTTATGCGCAATAACGTTATACCCACTATTTTAAACTTTATAATTTTAACCAGATCCCTATGAATCAAGAAAATAACAATAAGCAGCCTTCTGGAAGCCTTCTTCCTATACTAATTTGTTCACTGTTCGCAGGAGCCATCGCAGTTTTGGTTTCTTATTTCATTTCACAGTTTCAATTTCCTGACATTTATAATTTAGCTATTCCTGCATTTATATCAGTTCCTATTGCTTTGTTAGGGGCTTTCAGTTACGACAAAGGATTTAGCAATTTAGAAAAAGATGATTATATCAAGAGTCTTGCAGGTGGGGTGGGCGCAACAATTGGGGCCATAATTATGGTATTTCTTTCTTAACCAGTTAAGTGGGCATAACCAACGCATTAAGCGGACAGGCCTCGCCAATTCTTGCCCACTTTCCATTTATTGGTTAACCTTTCATTTGTAGATAATTTCAACACCTTGGCGCCTGCAGCTTATGCGCAAGGTCGTTATGGCCCAGCCCGGCTTTCAAAATTGTCTTACGGTTTGGTGGCTTTTCGCTTTTGGTAGGGCAACTGCCAGTTTACCTTTATAGCCGCTGTTTGTGGGGTGCTTCTTTCGGGTTGGTTCCTTGCACTCCTGCTTCTTTCAAATTAGCATTCCTCGGCGCCGGCAGAATTTCAACAGATTTTAAAAATCTGGCTTGTAAGCCGGCCGTTTTTATCGTTTTCCAAATGCATCATCTGTGCCCTGCTGGTTTGAACGATTGCTTCTCCATCAGGTTTGCCAGGTTCTAACTCGTTGCTCGTCTTCGGGTCGCCTTCCGACCTTCTTTGCCACACGCCGTGCTTTGTCCATAACCCGCGCTTTAACGGGGACGTGGCTCGCCGAGGCTTTCCAGCGGGCGGTCGCTGCTATGTTGCTCGCTATGTTCGCTGGCCATCTTTTCGAAAACTTGGCGGTAACAGACTGTCTCTTTTCCTTTTTTTCTTGCTGGTTCCTTCAAATGGTCGCGCCTGGTGCCAGCGGGATACGCTCCCTTTTCTTGTATTTGGGCTAAGAGTTGTTACTTTAGCTTTTCATCAGTAACCACGCCCGTTAAGCGCAAGGTCGTTAGGTGTTTAATAAATCATTAGTCCATGAGACAAATCGCTACTTCAATTTTATTAGTTTCAATCCTTTTTCTGTTCAGTTGCACGCCATCAAAAAAAATTATTGACAGCTCTACTTCTTCAACAAAAATATCCGAGCTCAATAAAAAACTTGCTACACAAGATATTTCTATTGCGTTGAAAAATAATGAAGTAATTGACCCAGACTCATCTCATATTTCGTCCAAGAATTTGAGCTATTTCATGGATGGAAAAGAAGAAACAATGTCGTTGAAAGAAGTCAGTTTTATAAAAACTTCTCCCAAGCTAAGCTATTCTACAATTATTGGTGGTCCTTTAATTATTTATGGCGGCGTATCAAGTTTTTTATATCTCAATGGAAGTATTTCATCAGATAGTTTTGCAACAAAAAGTTCACTTCCTGCACTTTTGGGAGGCTTGGGCATTTTTGTTTTCGGCAATACAGCAGAAACCGATATTTATTATTTCGAGTAACTTAAACACCTAACCCGCGCATTAAGTGGACGTGGCTCGCCTAAGCTTCTCTTTAATTGGTCGCTCTTTTTGCCAATTATTTAGAAAGTGCTTTTCAAAAATTTAGCGGCAACATTCTGTCTCTTTTCATTTTTTTCTGCTGACTCCTCCAAATAGTCGCGGCCGTGCCTGGTGGATCGCTCCCTTTTGGTTGTATTTTCGGCTGTAGTTTTTAACTTGGTTCTAATTCGTAACCACGCCGCTTATCCGCAAGGTCGTTAGGCTGCGCGGCCAAGGCCTTCTCGTTTTGTCAAAAGTTTAGCAACAATTTCTGCTACTTTTAGACTTTTAGCAGAGTACCATTTCTAGTCGTTGGTCAACGATTGCTCCTAAATAGCTAAAAAATCGGCTACAGGTTTCTGCTTCTTTTAACGAGCGGCTTTAAAACGCTCCGAATCTGCACCAGTGCTTTTTTCAAGTTCGCTTCCCTGCCCTCGTGGCACGTTTCGTATTTCTGCTTCTCCTACATTTTCTCAGGTGCTCTAGCCGTTGACGGTCTCCTTTCTTCCATTCTGGCGCTGGCGCCGCTGCAACCTTTAAAAAACCATTGCTTCTGTTTGGGTTTTTCTTGTCCAAAAGCACAGTTCTCGTCCCCAAGCCTAACCCGCGCTTTAACGCGGACGTGCCTCGCCAATTCTTTGCCCGCCTTGGTTTTGAGGCTCATCTTTCGTTAGTTGCCAAATCAACAACAATCCGCACGCCGGTTAAGCGCAAGGTCGTTATGGCCCACCGCGGCTTTCGCGGGTTGTTGTAATTTTTGGGGCGTTTCGCTCTGTTTTTGTCCAGCGACATTTCTTCCGCTTAAACCGTTGTTTTTAGTCTGCTTCTGTTGGGTTTCTCCCCTTGCACTTGTTGCTTTTGTTTGGCCGTTGATCCTCAAAGCCGGCTGGTTTTCAATCTTTTTTTCTATCCTGCCCGGTTGCGGCACCGGCCACAAAATTTGCTTGTAGGCCGGCCCGGTTTTACCACCGGTTAACCGTCGAATCTGTGCGCCGCCCTGGCCCGGCAATTGCCGCAAGTCAGCACCGGCTAGCTCATTGGTTTTGCCGCTGCTGGTCTCCCATCTTCCAAAGGTGCCACACGCCGCCGGTTTGCCCATAACCCGCGCATTAACGGGGACGCACCTCGCCAATTGTTTGCCGCTCTTGGTCTTGAATCTCATTTTTCGTTAGTTGCCAAATCAACATTAATCCGTGCGCCCGTTATGCGCAGATCGTTAGGCTGCGCGGCTAAGGCCATTCCGTTTTGTCTTGGTTTGGTAGCAACGTTTTTCGCTTCTTTTTGGGCAAAAATGGCATCCATTTCATTGCTTGTTTTAACGATTGCTTCTGTCTGGTAACAAATTAATATCCCGTTTGCTGCTTCTTTTAACGAGTGGTCGTTCCGGGCTCCGAATCTGCACCAGTGCTTTTGTAACATTTTCAGCAACTAACGCAACAAATTTTACTATCTAAGCGCCGAATGTGCGCTTCAACATTTTTCCTGGTGCTCTAGCCTCTTCGGTCTCCCATCTTCCAGTTTGGCGCTGGCGCCGCGGCAACCTTTCTAAAACCTCTGCTTCTATCTGTGTTTTCCTTGTCCCAAAGCTCAGTTCACATCTCCTAGCCTAACCAGCGCTTTAACGCGGACGTGCCTCGCCTGGTCTTTGCCCGCCTTGGTTTTACGACTCTTCTTTCGTTAGTTGCTCATTCAACATCAATCTGTGCGCCCGTTATGCGCGTCGTCGTTAGGCTGCGCGGCGAAAGGCCACAACGTTTTGTCAACGGTGCAGCCACAATTTCTGCTAGTTTTAGGCTTTTAGAGTTTACCATTTCAGGTCGTTGGTTAACAATTGCTTCTAAATGGCTAAAAAATCGGCTACAAGTTTCTGCTTCTTTTAACGAGTGGCTTTTCCGGGCTACGAATCTGCACCAGTGCTTTTTCCCAAGTTCGTATTCTTGCCCTCGTGGCAAATTCTGTATTCCTGCTTCTCCAATAATTTTCCCGGTTCTTCTGCCTCATCGCTCCTGGTTCACAACTTGTCACTGGCGCCGCGGCAACCTTTTCTAAAACCATTGCTTCTGTTTGGGTTTTCCTTGTCCGCCGGCCAACTTCACGTCTCCAAGCCTAACCCGCGCTTTAACTCGGACGTGCCTCGCCAATTCTTTGCCACTCTTGGTTTTGAGTCTCATCTTTCGTTAGTTGCCAAATCAACACCAATCCGCACGCCGGTTAAGCGCAAGGTCGTTAGGTACACTTCCAAAAATGAAGATAACTATGAGAGACAAGAATCTTGTAACTATATTATTATTTTTCCTCTTTTTTACTAACCTCGAAGCGCAACCAACTTTCACCAAATTAGGGGAAGGTCAAATTGCTCCCAAATGGGCATTGGCTAGTCCTAATGGGATTAATCATTCTTTAAATGATTATCGCGACAAAATAGTAGTACTAGATTTTTGGGCTACTTGGTGCGGACCTTGCAGACAGCAAATGCCAAAGCTCCAAAAAGTTCATGAGAATTTCTCTGAAAAAGATGTAGCTGTTATTGGTATTAGCACTTGGGAAAAAGGAGAACCTGGAAAATTTATGTCACAAAACGACTATAATTACCAATTGCTGATTAAAGGAGAAAAAATTGCAGAAAAGTATAAAGTAAGTGCTCTGCCTACCCTTTATATCATTAATCGAGATAGGAAAATAATTTACTCCAAGATTGGTGGACAAATAATTGGATATAAAAGATTAGCAAATATCATTAAAGAAGCTCTTTGAAGTACTAAGTGTACCTAACCCGCGCTTTAACGCGGACGTGCCTCGCCAATCCTCTGCCGCTCTTGGTTTTAAGGCTCATCTTTCGTTAGTTGCCAAATCAACAGCAATCCGCACGCCGGTTAAGCGCAAGGTCGTTAGGTGTTTTTAAAATAATTCATCAATCATGAAGAATACTCAAAAACTTTCAAACAACTTTTTAGTTTACGGCGTAGTCACATTATCAGTTCTTGTTTACATATTTGGGATTTCTGCTGTCGCCTACTTTGTAAAAGAGTCTAGCCAAGTAGGTTTTATTCAAGCATTTTCCGAAAATGTTATTTCAGCCATTTTAGGAATAGTTAGCCTTTTCCTCATCATGCCAATTTATAGATTTACCAAATCTCTACGAATTTTAGATTTATCAAAGTATGAAAATGAAGTTTCTATTCTTACGCTCTATTCTCCTTTTTTCATAAGTGATATGCCTCAGGCCGAAAGCAAAACAACTATTCAAAATCTCAAAAAAGTAAGCCAAAGCAACTACTTCAGTAGATTAGTTGAATTGAGTTTTGAAGAAAATGGCAGTGAACGAATCATTAAAAGCTTTATCAGCCCTAAATCACTAAAACAATTAAAAAACACCTAACCCGCGCATTAAGGGGACGTGCCTCGCCCTATCCTGCCGGTTTTGGGTTATTCAATTTCTGTAGTACATTTGTTTTTAATCAACGTTGATCCGCACGCACCTTATGCGCAAGGTCGTTAGGCATTTTTCATACATCCACCAATTGTACTGAAGATATTTATGCTAATATATTTGTGAATATACTGGCATAAATACCTTCCATACCCCTCTTCCCCATTACAGAAAAGGTTTTAGGAAAGAGTAAATTACTCTAATAATTACAACAAAGTCTTTTACAACATTAAGAACATCTTGAATACGCTCAATAGTTGAGTTGTCCTTGTTTTGCTTCGGTGTGTTTGTTGAGTCTTCCATAATACCTCTCATATTAGAGATTAGAGGGCATAGACTGCCCATCACATGATTGGTATTAGGAAATAAGAAATGCTTTCGATAAAAAATTTAATTCTTATCGACTGGTTTTACTATAACCATAAAATATGACAGATCCAAAATTTTCATTATATATTCTTACTTAATTCTTTTCACATCAGTGATTATCAATAGCCTCAAAAAACGCCTAACCAGCGCTTTAACTTGGACGTGCCTCGCCAATTCTTGCCACTCTTGGTTTTGAGGCTCTTCTTTCGTTAGTTGCCAAATGAACAACAATCCGCACGCCGGTTAAGCGCAAGGTCGTTAGGTGTTTCAATAGTTTCCAAATATGAAATTCAAAAAATCCTTCTTCTTCAAGTCGAAAGGTAAAGATCATTACTTATTCAAATTAATGAACATTGGTAATGAAGATCGGAACGATTTAAAATTCATTTTTAATGATCCAAAAGCTGGGACAGCAAATATCTACGCTGAGGAAGGTACTGTTTTTCAAGATGAAGATGTTGTCTATCCGTATGGAGAAGTATCTTACCATTCTGATGGATCACTAATGCATAAATTTCCTAATTATCCTGATTCATCAAAGGAATATATAAATCCTCAAGGAGAAGGATTCAGAAGGAGAGAACTATCAGAAATTGAAGAATGGGAACCCTTGTTTGAATACGAAATATTTGACTACAACTTACTTCGTAAGCAAAAAAAGGTTTCTTCAGAGGAAAAATATGTTATCACATCAGAAAATAATTTTTTCAACGGTAGTTCATTAGAATGTATGCTCATTCTGGCTAATAAATCTTTTGATTTTGCTCCGTCAGAAGATAAACTGGAATTGATAGATAGAGTTGAAGGAATTACCGAAGATTTAGATCTAATAATAACTTTTGTAAAAATTAAAAAACAAGGTCATTGGGTTAAATTTAAAGGATCTGATGAAAGAAGATTTTCAAATCTGAACGTAATCCATGTTCTAAAAAGAAGAAACACCTAACCCGCGCATTAACGCGGACAGGCCTCGCCCTTCCTTGCTCTCTTTCTATTTATTAGTTAATCTTTCTTTTTAAAACTAATTCAACATTCCGGCGCCTGCCGGTTATGCGCCATGTCGTTATAGTGCCAATCGGTACCTGAATTTTGATACCTTTATTTATATAGATAAAATAGACTGTATGAGATGGTTTGCTAAATTTTTACTCTAAACTATTTATAAATATGAAAGTGCACTTGTTGTGGCTCATCCTTCTTTTGGTCGTTAGTCTTTCAAGTTGTTCAACATCTCCAACAGAACATGGTACTGAGACACTTGCTGGACAAATTCAAAAGCTTCAAGTTGACTGCGGTGGTTGGGGCCTCCAGACAAACAATGAACTTTACGAACTCGTTAAGCTACCAGATGATTTTAAAGAGGATGGATTACGCGTTCAAATGAAAATCAGGAACCAAGATTTAGTGAGTTGCACAATGGTCGGCCCAATAGTCGAAGTTTTATCCGTACAACGAATTTAAGCACTATAACCCGCGCATTAACGCGGACGCACCTCGCCTATTCTTTGCCCCTCTTGGTTTTGAGACTCTTCTTTCGTTAGTTGCAAAATAAACAGAGTTCCTTGCGCCGGTTATGCGCAATGTCGTTAGGTGTATTCACAGAAAAAAGTTAACAAATTTTAGAATTTGTTATGGGAAGTAATAATTCATCAGAGGTTAACAAAAAAGAAGACTCGTCTTTAAGTATTTTCATTGAATACCAATGGAATTTCCTTTCAAAAGCCGCAGATACTATCCGGAAATTGGTTACATATTATTTAACAATTTTAGCAGGCCTTGTTGGTTATATAATAATTAGCGATTTGAGTCCCGAGATAAAAAATCTTGCTATAAATTTAAGTATAGTTATCTCAATACTAGCAATTATAGCTATTGGGGCAATTGGGTGGGCATTTTTAAAAGGCTTAGAAAGATATAGAAAGACTTTTAAAAAGTTTCATGAAATCCATTATGAAAATTTAAACATGAAGAGTATGACTAGAAAAGCCAAGCTAGTGTTTAAAATTGTAGCATTATGTGGCATTTGTGCACTTGGTCTAATTTTATATGGATTAAAAGTTGCGGTAAATTCAGGTAGTTTTTAGTAAATATTAATACACCTAACCCGCGCATTAACTCGGACGCACCTCGCCAATTGGTTGCCCCTCTTGGTTTTACGTCTCTTCTTTCGTTAGTTGCTAATTCAACATCAATCTGTGCGCCGGTTATGCGCAAGGTCGTTAGGCTGCGCGGCTAAGGCCGTCTCGTTTTGTCTAAAGATTCGGCCGCAATTTCTGCTACTTTTGGGGTTTTTAGCAGACTACCATTTCTAGTCGTTGGCGGGGGATTGCTTCTGTCAGGTCAGCTGGCCAAAGCTACAGCCAGTTGCTTCTTTTAACGAGTGGCTCCAAAACGATCCGAATCTGCACCAGTGCTTTTCCTGAACTTCGAGCAACGAACGAGCTATATTTTACTACCAAAGTGCCAAACGTGCTGTTCCAACATCGTTCCGGTGCCCGTGCCTCTTCGGTCTCCTATTTCACGTTTTGCCGCTGGCGTCGCTAACACTTCTTCGAATAGCCCTGCTTCTTTTAGGTTACAAGTGTTTCGTTGCCCTTGTCTTCGGGTCTCAGCCTAACCCGCGCATTAACGCGGACAGGCCTCGCCAGTTCTTGCCGGCCTTGGTTTTGCGGCTCTTCTTTCGTTAGTTGCATAATAAACATTAATCCGTGCGCCGGTTATGCGCAATGTCGTTATAGTGCTATCAATTATGAGCAAAACAAATAAATATTGTTACATGTGTAATAAGGAGGGAATCTCAAAAGAACATGTTCCTCCAAGATGCTTCTTCCCAGAGAAGAAAGATATTAGACCAAGTGAAGATTACAGAAAAAACTTAATAACTGTACCCTCCTGTGAAGAGCACAATTCTGGAAAATCTGATGATGACTCATATCTATTGGCTGTAATAACTGCTCATTACCAAAATAATCCACTTTCAAAGCGACATTATTCAAAGAAAATCAAACGTGCATTGACGAAAGATAAGGGCTTACAAGGGGTTATTGTCAATAACTTTAAGTCTATTAAAATAAATGGTAAAGAATTTTTTGCTATCGAAACTGACCATGAAAGAATTATAAATCAATTCAAGAAAATTGGGTTGGCACTTTATTATCATGAGAAAAAGAAAAAATGGACCGGAACTGTACGAGCTTTCACCCCAAATATTTTATGGAAAAATAATTCTGTAAATAGTCAATTACAGGATTTAGCTGAATTTGTTGATTCAGGAATTCAATACATGACTAAAGAAGGCGAAAATGAAGATGTTTTTTACTACTTAAAATATTTTGACGAGAAATCGAATGGTGCGTTTTTCAAACTGGTATTTTTTAAAGGTTTTGAAGCGTGGATTGATTTACGATAACTCAAACAAAACTGGCACTATAACCCGCGCATTAACTCGGACGCACCTCGCCCTCTCTTGCCCGTTTTGTTTTCTTTACGTCAAATAGTAAACTGGAAATTGAATTAACAACTGCACGTGCGCCGGTTATGCGCAATGTCGTTAGCTGTACTTTTAACTAAGTTTTAAGACTATGAAACCAGAAGACGTTAGAGAATACGAAAATCTAAGATCTGAACTTTCAGAGCTCAAAGATCAAAGAGAAAAACTTCAAGAAAAAAGAGAATCACTTTATAAAAGAAAAGTAGAGGAATTGAACTTTGAACCTCTTACGGAGTTCACAAAATATTTTAGCGAAAATTACTCAGATTTTGATATCGAAAAAAAAGATGGTGGTGTAACAGCATCATATAGTTCTTCTTTTTATTCCTTACAAAAACAACATGATAGAAGATTTCGGTTTGTTGAATATGTTGGTAAACAAAATTTTTACGAGTTTACAATCTCTGTCAAAAGAAAAGCTATTCAAACGAGGGAAAGAGTCGTAAATAAACACGGTTCAACTAAACCTCAAATCAAGAGAGTTAAATCTGAAATTCAGACAGTCAAAGATAAAATCGAAAGAATAGAAGAAGACATTGAGAAACTAGAAAATGATCAATTATTCTATTCTACGAAGTCTACACGGAAAATGAATCTTGATGAGACATATTTTTCAAATCTTTCTGACTTTTTAGATGCTTATTTTGCCCAGTCCTAATTGATAAAGTACAGCTAACCCGCGCATTAACGCGGACGCACCTCGCCCTCCCTTGCCCGTTTTGATTTCTTTGTGTCAAATAGTAAACTGAAAATTGAATTACCAACTGTACGTGCGCCGGTTATGCGCCATGTCGTTAGGTGTTAAAAAAATGAGTCATGGCTACAATTAGTTCTGATACTTTATTTCATTTTACCAGTTCGCTTGAAAACTTATTAAATATCATTGAAAATGATTTCATACCAAGTTATACAATTGAAACTATCAGCCATATTAGCAAAGGAGATTCAGAGCCTGCTTTTGCATTTCCAATGTTGTGCTTTTGTGATATTCCTTTATCACAGATTCATAACCATTTAGAAATATATGGCAATTATGGTATAGGTTTGAGAAAAGAATGGGGTGCAAAAAATAACCTTAATCCTATTTTGTACTTGAGGAAAAATTCTAACTTATCCTCCTCGATTAAAAAAATAGTCGAAGGCACTGATGGAAATAAATTAGAAGATGAAATATTTGACGTTCTAAGGTATTTAAAGCCCTATAAAGGCAGTCTGGATGGTAAAAGTCATAAATTCTATGACGAGAGAGAATGGAGATATTCTCCTGTACGAAGTTCTGAAACACCCATCGTGATGGAAAGCAAACATGTGAAAAATGAAACCGATTTTTTCAACAAGGCTTCAAATATTCTTAAAGAGAATCATACTTTAAAAATAAATCCTGATGATATTAAGTATCTGATTGTTTCATCTGAAGACGAAATACATGAAATAATTGAATCTATAAGCGAGATAAAAGGTGATGAATACACTTCAAACCAAATGAAATTGGTGAATTCCAAAGTAATATCAATTGACCAAATCAAAGCAGATTTTTAACACCTAACCCGCGCATTAACTCGGACAGGTCTCGCCATCTCCTTGCCTCCCTTCCAGTTATTAGTTAATCTTTCGTTTTAAAACTACTTCGACACTCCGGCGCCTGCCGGTTATGCGCCATGTCGTTATAGTGCCAATCGGTACCTGAATTTTGATACCTTTATTTATATAGATAAAATAGACTGTATGAGATGGTTTGCTAAATTTTTACTCTAAACTATTTATAAATATGAAAGTGCACTTGTTGTGGCTCATCCTTCTTTTGGTCGTTAGTCTTTCAAGTTGTTCAACATCTCCAACAGAACATGGTACTGAGACACTTGCTGGACAAATTCAAAAGCTTCAAGTTGACTGCGGTGGTTGGGGCCTCCAGACAAATAATGAACTTTACGAACTCGTTAAGCTACCAGATGATTTTAAAGAGGATGGATTACGCGTTCAAATGAAAATCAGGAATCAAGATTTAGTGAGTTGCACAATGGTCGGCCCAATAGTCGAAGTTTTATCCGTACAACGAATTTAAGCACTATAACCCGCGCATTAACGCGGACGCACCTCGCCTATTGGTTGCCGGCCTTGGTTTTACGACTCTTCTTTCGTTAGTTGCTCATTCAACATCAATCTGTGCGCCCGTTATGCGCGTCGTCGTTAGGCTGCGCGGCGAAAGGCCACAACGTTTTGTCAACGGTGCAGCCACAATTTCTGCTAGTTTTAGGCTTTTAGAGTTTACCATTTCAGGTCGTTGGTTAACAATTGCTTCTAAATGGCTAA
>Ga0207755_100665_pt1 | contig 14169 bp, 13 predicted proteins | sample A23P2SouthBayCA_FD_187734 | JGI IMG/M metagenome (GOLD analysis project Ga0207755, IMG submission 187734) | Aerobic enrichment media microbial communities from Bioluminiscent Bay, La Parguera, Puerto Rico - A23 P2 (SPAdes) | ecosystem: Environmental > Aquatic > Marine > Unclassified ...
TGTAGTCGTACGTCGACAGCGCCGCCGACACGTCCGGGAACGCCCCCAGATCGTAGGGGTTCCGGAGAACGATGGCGACGAAGTCGCCGACTGCCTCGTCCAGTCGCTCGACGGCTCGGACCTGTTCGTCGTCGTTGACGGCGTTGTACGCGGCCAGCGCGACCTGCTCGTCGGCGTCGAAGGCCGGCACGCCGTCGGCGGTCTCGACGGTGTGCAGGGTCACGTCGAAGCCGGCCTCGCCCAGCGCGTCTGCGACGAGTGTGGGGTCGTAGCGGTCGTCCTCGGCGAAGGAGGCGCGCCCGCCGGGGAAGCCGACGAGGTGCAGCGGCCGGTCGGTGTCGAAGGGGACGGTGCCGTCGCGGTCGCGAGCGAGCGTGATACCGGCCGCCGCGACTTCGCGGCCAGTCTCGCGCGAACGGTCGGCCGTCCCCTCCCAGCGTTCGGCCGACGGCGTCTCCTCGCCGACCGCGCGCCGTTGCTTGTACGCGAGGATGCGCTCGACCGCGTCGTCGATGCGTTCCTCGTCGATCCGGCCCGACTCGACGGCGTCGATCACGGCCTCGACCGAAGCCTGCTGCGTCTCGGGCGTGTGACACACCAACAGCAGGTCACAGCCGGCCTCGACGGCCTGTACGCAGCCCTCGGGCGTCCCCATCGCGTCGGCGATGGCGTCCATCTCCATCCCGTCGGTGACGACCAGCCCGTCGAAGCCCAGTTCCTCGCGCAGGAGGTCTGTCTGGACCGCCTTCGACACCGTGGCCGGCATCTCGTCGTCGCCGGTGATCGTCGGGAAGGAGACGTGCGTGGTCATGATCGAGTCGATCCCCTCGTCGACGGCGCGTTGGAAGGGCGCGAGTTCGACCGCGTCGAGGCGCTCGCGATCGTGGTCGACGACCGGGAGTTCGTGGTGGGAGTCGGCGCTCGTGTCGCCGTGGCCCGGGAAGTGCTTCCCGCAGGCCAGCACGTCCTCGGCCTGCATTCCCTCGGCCATCGCTGCGCCGAGTTCGCCGACCAGATCGGGTTCCTCGCCGAACGACCGGACGCCGATCACGGGGTTGTCGGGGTTGTTGTTCACGTCCAGCACCGGCGTCAGGTCGAAGTTGACACCGATCGAGCGCAGTTCCGCGCCGACGGCCCCGCCGGCGCGTCGGGCGAGGGCCGCGTCGCCGCCGGCACCCATGCTCATCTGTGCGGGCAGTTCGGTCCCCCAGTCGATCCGCGAGACGACGCCGCCCTCCTGATCGCCGGTGACGAACAGCGGGATACCCGGCCCGTCTTCGACGGCGAGTGACTGCAGTTCCGCGCTCAGACCGGCGACCTGTGCGGGCGTGTCGATGTTCCGGCTGAAGTAGATGACGTTGCCACACTCGTAGTCGGTGATGAGCTCACGAACCGCATCCGTCGGTTCGTAGCCGTCGAAGCCGACGACGAACAGCTGTCCGACCTTCGTCGCGAGGTCGAGTTCGGTTACGTCTGGAAGCGACATTGTCCCCACTCTCGTGGCCACCTCCGTAGTTCTATCGCACCGGAATGCCGATTTTCGCGTTAGCAAACGTCTGACGGTTCGAAGCGCCGGAATAGCGGTGGTTTCGTCATACGGTTCGACTGGGGCGCGTCAACGCTTCAGCGTGCTGTAGGTCGCCTTGGCCACGTCCATCCCGAGGCCGTCGGACTCGACCACGTAGTAGGGCACTAGTTCGGCACCGAACTTCGACTTGTAGCGACAGAGCCGCTCGGTGTTGGCACCCATCAGGTCGTAGCCCGTCACCGGATCGAGCGTCTGGTCCTCGACGATGTCCTCGATGATCCGCCAGTGGACGAGGCCGTTGACGCTGACACCGTCGTACGTGCTCCTGGTCCCGCCCTGCCAGAAGTAGGCCGTGTCGGGCGAGTACAGCGCGGTGATACCACCGACGAACTCGCCGTCCGGATCACGTGCGACGTAGGGACGAGCGCGCTCGCCCAGTGCCGTCACGAGGTCCCGAACGTAGTCCCACTCGACGGGGAAGGATCGATCCTGTTCCTGGTAGCGCTGACGGGTGGCGTCGTATATCTCCCGGGCACCGTCCAGCCCTTCGACGCCGACGGTCACGTCCAGATCCATCGCTGACCGGATCTCGCGACGCAGGCCGCTGGAGAACGCGGCCATCGTCTCGTCGGTCGTCGTCTCGGCCAGATCCAGCAGATAGGTGAACTGCGTCGTCAGGTCGTACTCGGCCCAGACGTACGGCCGCGGATCGAGGTACCTGCTGTTGCACACCATCCGGAACAGCGACAGCGAGCCACCGACGCCGATCTCGTCGAGCACCGCCTCGGTGAACTGCTGATTGACCGACTCGCGCTTGCGCTGCTTCGGGCTGGTCGGCATTACGACCGGTCCGAGCCGCGGGACGTTCATCGACGGCGGCGGCGACGTGACGGCCGACCCGACGAACGTCGAGTCCGTCACGACCGGGAGGAGACCGATCGGTTGTTGGCCCTTGAACCCACCGTACAGCGCTAGCTCTCCGTCGACGTGCTCGTCCAGTACGTCGAGGGCCGCGGGCTGGTGGAACAGTTCGATCCCCGAGTCCGGTAGCGCGCTCCCCCACTCGTCGATATCGAGTCGTTCGATCTGCATCTCTCGCCGGAAAGGCCGCCGGTTCGGGCTTAGTTATCCTCCACCTACGACCGCGCAGCGTCACTGTGTCGCTCGATCCGGGGACTGTTCCGGCGGCTCCGTGGTACGCGCTGTCCACCGCTCGTACAGTTCGCCCGGCGGCCCGACCCAGGCACCCATATCCAGTGCACACTCGATCAGATCCCGGTAGAGACCGGTGTAGCCCGCGTAGTCGTCACTGAAATAGCGCGGGTGCCACAGCGCGGTCATCACCCCGTCGTGATCGTCGGCTTCGTCGAGGAGCTGTCGGCACGCCTTCCAGGCGAGATCGTACTCGTCGGTAGGGTCCGGCAGCGAGCACTCCATCAGCGTCGTGGGGAAGACGGCGAAGTGGTCGTCGAACGGCCTGAACGGTCGATAGCCGTCCTGAAACCCGAACTCGGCCGACGACCCGGGCGAGGCGTCGTACCGGAGCCCTGTCGAGCGCTGGTAGCGCCACGTCGTCGGGCGGTCGAGGTTGAGGTAGTGCTGGCGACCCCCGGTTACGTTCTGGCCGAGCGTCTCTTCGAGCCAGCGCTTCTCCTGCTTGAGCATCGCCGGTTCCTCGTAGGACTCGTAGGAGCCGTGCAGGCCGACTTCCCAGCCGCGCTCGTCCAGATACCGGACGAGGTGCTCGATGTCCGGGTCTCCGAGATCGTACCGGCCGGCGTACAGCCGCCAGCTTTCGAGGTCGGTCCACTCCCTGATCGACCGGTCGCGAAACAGCGACTGCTCAGAGAGGAAGTAGAACGCCGAGGTGACGCCCAGCGATCCCTCGAGTTCGACGATGTCCTCGAAGGTCCAGTACGGGTTGCGCCACGGCAGCAGGTCCAGCAGATGTGACGCGTCCCGCTCCGCGATGGCGTAGTAGATCGACTGGTAGGTCTTGTAGGGCCGGTCGACGTCGTGGGTGAGACAGAGCGCGAAACTGGCGTCGTCGGGCACCCACTCACCCATCGTTGCCCTCCCACACTCCGCGGACGCCCCGATCCGTACCCGGCCGTGACGACCCCTTCGCCAGCGCCCGGCATGCTCCCGTTGATTGAATCGCTGCCATCTGTGTTGCACTCCCAAAAAGTTCCGATGACGGCATTGTTATGGACTGCTTACGACAACAGCACCGCGGTCCCGTAGTGCGATCTCCGCCTACATTCACTGGGTCGCCGTCGAACACAACGCATAAGTCGATCCACCGACCGGTGTCCAGTATGCGACCGGACGCCACTGGGGTCGCCGTCTCGACCAGCCGTGTGTCCACGTCGTCGACGAAGCGCAAGCGCCCGTTCTGACGACTCGCGGCGGGCGTGGCGCTCCCGTCCCGGGTCGGACTCTTTTTCCTATCGGGCACCGACCGAACGACTAACCGACCACACATCACATGACACGGATCGACCTCACCGGCGTGTTCCCCGCGATTCCCACGCCGTTCCACGACGACGACGACCGCAGCATCGACTTCGAGACACTCCGAGCGGACGCCCAGCGCCTCGAATCCGCGGGCGTCGACGGCCTCGTCCCCGCCGGATCGACCGGCGAATCGGCCACGATGACCCACGACGAACACATCGAGGTCGTCGAGGCAGTCATCGACGCCGTCGACGACGTGCCCGTCGTCGCCGGCACGGGCAGCAACAACACTCGCGAAGCGCTCTCGCTCTCGAAGCGGGCGGCCGATGCCGGCGCTGACGCCCTCCTCCTGATCTCGCCGTACTACAACAAGCCAGAGCAGCGCGGGCTGGTCGACCACTACGAGACCATCGCCGACGCCGTCGACTGCCCCCAGATCGTCTACAACGTCCCCTCGCGAACGGGCCAGAACATCGAACCCGACACGGCCGTCGAACTGGCCAGCCACGAGAACATCGCGGGGTTCAAGGCCGCCAGCGGCGACATGAACCAGATCTCCGAGATCGTCGAGCGTACCCGCGACGAGGACTTCTCGGTGCTCTCGGGCGACGACGGGATGACCCTGCCGATGCTCTCGATCGGCGCTCACGGCTGTATCAGCGTCGCCGCCAACATCGAGCCAGAGCGCACCTGCGCGATGGTCGGCGCGGCCGTCGCCGGCGACTACGAGCGCGCTCGTGCCCTGCACCACGAACTCGGCCCGCTCTTTCGGGCACTGTTCGTCGAGACCAACCCCATCCCGGTCAAGGAGGCCATGCGCATCCGCGGGTACGGCCCCGCACACATGCGCCAGCCCTTGACGCGCCTGTCCGAGGAACACCTCGACCGCCTCGAAGCCGTCCTCGACGACCTCGCCGACGAGGATCTCGAAGCCGAGTACGAGGGGATCGAGCGATGACCCGGGTCGCCATCGCAGGTGCGACCGGACGCACGGGCAGCGCCGTCGTCGAAACCGGTCAGGACCGCGACGATGTCGACGTCGTCGTCGGATTCGCCAGCCAACGCGGCGAGACCGCCGGCGTTCCGCTTCGCCCCGCCAGCGAGGCCGGTGCGGTGCTCGACGAGTTCGACGTGGACGCCGTCGTCGACTTCTCGACGCCCGCAGCGACGCTGGCCGTCCTCGACGCCTGTGTCGAGGCGGGCGTTCCCCACGTCGTCGCCACGACGGGCTTCGACGACGACGAACGGGCCCGGCTCCGCGACGCCGGCGAGTCGATCCCGGTGCTGAAGGCCACCAACTTCTCGCGGGGGATTCGGGTCCTGCTGCGAACGGTGCGGGAAGCCGTCGGCGCGCTGCCGGGCTACGATCTGGAACTGATGGAGAGCCACCACAACGGGAAAGTCGACGCGCCCTCCGGGACAGCCAACACCATCATCGAAACCGTGCAGGAGCAACGGGACGTGGAACCGGTGTACGGTCGCGAGGGCCACGCCCCCCGCGAAGACGACGAGATCGGCGTGTTCGCCAGACGGGCCGGCGATATCCGCGGCGAACACGAACTGGTACTCGCCGACAACGACGAAGTGCTGTCGCTGTCGCACCGCGCGGAGGACCGCGGTGTCTTCGCTGCCGGCGCGCTCGACGCCGCCGACTGGCTGGTCGGTCGAGACCCCGGCTGGTACGACTTCGGCGAAGTCGTCGACGACGCCTGAGACGGACTGTTTATCTTCCCCGAGAAACGCCGACCCCGACCCGCGACACGGGGACAACCGCCCGTACGAGACGACCGCCGACTGGGACGCTCCCCCGGGTTTATCGCTCTCGGGCGCGTATCTGTCACATGGCGTCACGAATTCTCGTCGCGATGGACGACTCCGAGATGGCCGAGCGTGCACTCGAATACGCCCTCGAGACGCATCCCAACGCCGAGATCACGGTGCTCCATATCGTCGGCGAGCCGTCACCGATGATGGGAGAAGCGATGGGACTCACGTTCGAAGACGACCTCGAAGAGGCAGCAGAGTCCCTGGCTGCGGACGTTTTCGAGTCCGCACACGAACTCGCGCGCTCGCACGACGTCGAGATCTCGACAGTAGTCGCACTCGGGGACCCCGCCAAAGCGATCGTCGAACGGGCCGGATCGTTCGACACCGTCGTTATCGGAAGCCACGGTGGGACGCTGGTGGATCAGCTCTTCGTCGGCAACGTCGCACAGAAAGTGTTTCGACACTCACCGGTCCCGGTCACCGTCGTTCGCTAGTCGGTCCTCGAGTCGCCCGGACGAACGCTCGACGCCGTCGCCGGTCTGCGTGGTCCCGGCGGAGACTCCCCGCCGCTCGTGAGATCGAAACCCACGGAGGATTTATCCCCGGAGGCGCAACCTCGTCGTAATGAGCCTACAATCCGACGTGCAGGACCTCTGGCAGCGAAAGCAGGACGGACTGACAGCGACGGACGCGACCGACGACCACATCGCGACTCTCGACGACTTTCTCGCCGCGCTGGAAGCCGGCGAGATCCGCGCAGCCGAGAAGGCTGACGGCGAGTGGGAAGCCAACGCGTGGGTCAAGCAGGGTATCCTCCTGAACTTCGGTCTGCGCGAGACCGAGGCCCGCGAGTACGGCGGGGTCACTTACCACGACGTACTGCCGCTGCGCGAGACCGCCGACCTGAACGAGCGCGGCACTCGCAACACGCCCGACGGCACCGTCATCCGCCGGGGTGCTCACGTCGGCTCCGACGCCATCCTCATGTCCCCCGCCTTCGTCAACATCGGCGCACACGTGGGCGACGGCACACTGGTCGACTCTTGTGATACGGTGGGATCGGCAGCCCAGATCGGTGACGACGTCAAACTCGGCGCGAACACGCTGATCGGTGGTGTCCTCGAACCGGTCGAGGACACGCCCGTCATCGTCGAGGACGGCGTCTCGCTGGGTGCTGGCTGTCGGGTCACTTCGGGCTTCGTCGTCGGCGAGAACTCCATCGTCGGGGAGAACACGCTCCTGACGCCGCGCATCCCGATCTACGACCTCGTCGAGGAGGAAGTGATCTACGGCGAACTGCCGCCGGAACGCCGGGCCTTTACCCGCTTCGTCGAGTCGTCCGTCAGCGACCACGACCTGTTCGACGGCGGCGCGTACAAGCCCGCTGTCGTCGCGACCGACGTCGAAGAGGAGACGTTAGAGGCGACCGAGCGCGAGGACGCGCTGCGGGAGTAACGAGGCCGCAACCGACGCGAGTGACCTCCAAAAGGCGAGCGCGACCGACCGGAGAGAGCGAGGCGTGAGCAGCGAGGGCCGTTGCGAGCGAAGCGGATCCGGTAGGTTGTTGGGTTCCGGAGAGTGGTCCGCACGGATCGCGAGCACGACGTCCAGCGATGCGGTCAGCAGACGACGTCGGCGAAGTTCAGTCGAGCGTCACACGGTGTCTAGCAGTGCGCGCCGGAGCGCTCCGAAAGAGGAATACCGGTCGGCGGGGTCCGTCGCGAGCGCTCGGTCCAGAACGGTGACGATAGTGTCGTCGATGCCGGTGATCGGGGTTGGTTCCCGACGCTCCCCGGCCCGGATAGCCGCCCTCCCGGCGTCGGGGTCGAATGGGAGGTGCTCACACAGCAACAGGTGTGCCAGTGCGCCGAGCTGGTAGATTGCAGTCGTCGGCGTGACCCGTCCGTCGAGCTGTTCGGGTGCCGTGAACGGCGTCTGACGATACGTTCCGGTGGCGTTCCGGACGGCCCACTCGGTACCCCAGTCGGCGACGGTTGCGTGCCAGCCGCCGCCACTGTCCCGGACGTGAATCCGCTCCGGATGGAGGCCACAGGCGGCCTCGGGACCGAGTGCCCCGACCGCGTCGGCGATCTGGTCGAGCAGCGAGAGCCGGTCGTCGACTGGCAGGTCGATGCCGGCCTCGGCCAGTGTCCGTTCACCGACCTGGTATGCGATCCACTGTGCAGGGTCCGATCCGGACTCGTGGATAGTCGCGACGTGAGCGTGGTCGTCCGCGTCGCGCCAGCGAGACGTCCATTCGGTGAATGCGTCACGCACTCTGGTCTCGTCGGCGACCTTCCGTGAGACGGCAACAATCTCTGCCTTCGTTCCGTCGCCCCAGGGTGTCGTGTACCGGTGGAGGACCCCGTCGGTATCGACGAACTGCACCTTCGTCACGTCGGGAATCGAGGCACCGAGCTGCCCGGGACTCGCTGGCGGGATATGGTCTGATCCGGTCGTCGCCGTGTCAGTGCTCGCGTCCGAGGTCACCGCGATGGCGTCCTCTTTGTTTGTGGTCTCGGGTTCGGGTGTCCGGTCGACGGCACTCGGATCGAACCGAACACCAGACCGGGTAATATCGTGCCGGAGAAAACGGTGGGACCGCTCGTCGGAAGTTTTACCGTTGCGATCGAACGCTTCGAGGCGCTTGAAGTCGTAGTCTCGTTGAATCCGCTTGGCCCGTTCGCAGGCGCGCTCTCGGTCTTCGTTGGCGGCCATCGCACACGTCGCTGCGGCCGGCGCGACGGTCCAGGCGTCCAACAACTCGTCGTAGCGAACGGTGAGCACGTCGAACAGTGGATTCCAGTAGACGTTGCTGACACTGTGGGCAGACTCCCAGCGCAGCGTACACGGCCGCCGTTCGGCTTCCATCCGTGTCTTCGCGCTCCTGACGGCGTCGATCTGTGTCCCGTGTGTCGACAGCGTCTCACCCGTTCGCTGCCCCTGTCGGTATTCCTCAACGACCCAGACACGTCCTTGCTCGAGGATTTCGATCGGACTCCGCTGTGGGATGTCGTGTGAGATCATCGGCTGTCTCGATGAGTGATATATCCGTGTTTCGTACTCTTCGAAATATACTTTTCCCACAGCAGAGCACCCGCCACCAGACGGTCGCGACTCTGGACGGGTGACTGACAAACACAACGCTTGTTACTCGCCGCCACCCGTACTCAGGCAATGAGTAGCGACTCGCCCCCGGTCCGTCGGCTCTCGGACTGGGACCACGACCGTCTCGAACGGCTGGCCGGAGCGCACGGCACGCCGCTGTACGTTCTCGATGTCGATCGCGTCAAAGCGAACTATCGACGCTTCTCGTCGGCCTTCCCCGACGCCCACGTCATGTACGCCGCGAAGGCCCACACCGGACGCGCGGTACTCTCGGGACTGCTCGACGCCGACGCCGACATCGAGTGTGCCGCGGCGGGAGAGCTCCGGCGAGCCATCGACGCCGGCGCAGACCCCAACACGCTCCAGTACACCGCGGTCAATCCGCCGGACGGCGACCTCGACTACGCGGTCGAACTGGCTGCCGAGAACCCGGGGCTGACGATCACCGGTGGGGCCGAGGACACCTTCGACCGCCTCGAAGACCGGGGCTACGACGGCCGCGTCGCCATCCGGATCAACCCCGGCATCGGCACGGGCCACCACGAGAAGGTCGCGACCGGGAAGGACGCGAAGTTCGGCATCCCCTACGACGACGTGCCGGACCTCGCAGACGACCTCCGAGCGCGATTCGATCTCGTCGGCCTCCACGCCCACATGGGCAGCGGCGTCCTGCGGGACGATCTCGACGACCACTGCCGCGCCATCGCGAAGGTCGCCGATCTGGCCCGCGACGTGGGCGACTCCGATCTGGAGTTCGTCGACTTCGGCGGCGGGTTCGGCGTCCCCTACCGCGAGGAGACCGAACCGCTGGACATGCAGGCCGTCGGCGAGCAGGTCCGCGAGGCCGTCGGCGACCTCGACGCGCAGGTCAAACTCGAACCCGGCCGGTACGTCGTCGCCGACGCCGAACTGATCCTCACCGAGGCCAACACGATCAAAGAGACGCCCGCGACGACCGTCGTCGGCGTCGACGCCTCGCTGGCGACGCTGATCCGCCCGGCGATGTTCGATTCGTACCACCCGATTCGCAACATCTCCGCGCCCGAGCGCGACGACCACCCCGTCTCGATCGGCGGCCCGTGCTGTACGAGTGCGGACGTGTTCGCCACGGACCGCCCGGTCGCCCGGCCCGAGCGCACCGACCTGCTGGCGATCGGCAACGCCGGCGCGTACGGCTACGAACTCGCCAACCAGTTCCACTCCCAGCCCCGACCCGCGGAGGTCGCCATCGAGGACGGCGACGTTCGGGTCGTCCGACGGCGCGAGACGATGGCCGACGTGGTCCGGGTCGAGGACGAGGCGGGCGACGAGCCGGCGGAGTAGCGACCGTGAGCGACTTCGACATCGACGCCTTCCACCGCGAGGCCGTCGAGACGCCGTCCCACGAGACCGTCGACGAGATGCGGGCGTTCCTCGTCGAAACGCTCGAATCGGCCGGCCACGAGGCCACCGTCGACGAGGCCGGGAACGTGCTGGCGAGTCGCGGTGCCGTCGGCCCGAGCGACGGCGAGCACGACGACACAACCCACCTCGTCCTGAACACGCACATCGACACCGTTCCGCCCCACGTCCCCTACCGAAGCGACCCTGACGCCGACGTGGTGTGGGGCCGCGGAGCCTGCGACGCCAAGGGGCCGCTGGCAGCACTGCTGGCCGCGTTCCTCCGGGCCGACGTGGGCGACGGCCGACTCACGCTGGCGATCACCCCCGACGAGGAGACGCTCCAGACCGGCGCAGGCCACCTGAAAGAGACGCTTTCGGCCGACGGCTACGTCGTCGGCGAGCCGACCGAACTGGACGTGTGTACGGCGGCCCGCGGCCAGTTCGAGGGGACGGTGACGATCCGCGGCGAGAGCGCACACGCCTCCGATCCCTCGGACGGACTGAACGCGATCCGGGCCGCCGCACCGATCATGCAGGCCATGGAGAGTTACAGCGAACAGGACGGCCCAGACGAACACGAGACGCTGGGCTTCCCGACGCTCACTCCCTCCATGATCGAGGGCGGCGAGGCTCCGAACCAGATCCCCGGCGAGTGTACGATCACCTTCGACCGGCGCAGCGTCCCGCCCGAGCGGAGTGCTGAGTTCGCGCCGCAACTGGAAGCCCACCTCCGGCAGTGGCTCCCCGACGGCATGGCCGTCGAAGTGTCGCTGGTACGGCCCGACACGCCGTTCCCGGAGGCGTTCGAGACGGACGAAGATGCGCCGCTCGTCGAGGCGCTCGCGGCCGAGAGCGGTGGCGACGTGCGCCCTTTCGGTGCCGCGACGGAGGCCGCTCACTTCGCGCCCGACGCGCCGACGGTCGTGTTCGGTCCGGGCGTGCTGGCCGACGAGGAGGGCGCAGTGGCCCACAGCGAGCGCGAGTACGTCCACCGCTCGGACGTACACGCCGCTGCCGACGCGGTGACGGCGACCGTCGAGCGACTGCTCGACGAGTGAGTTCGCGTCTGGAGCGGCCGGCGACGCGATGACGACGCTGGCGGCTATCCGCTGCCGCCGGCGACGCCGCTTCCGATCGTCGCGCCACAGTCGTCACACGCGACGACGTAGAACCGTTTGGAGGATCTGAACAGGCCGGTCATCTTCGCGTCGAGGTCGAGGAACTCGACGTCCTCGATCTCGGCGATCTCGCTTTCGCATTCTGAGCAGTGGACCATTCCACCGACAACGGCGCAGGGGACCGGTAAGTGTCTTGTGTGGCCGACAACCGGCCGAAAGGAGTCGCGTTCAGCGCAGGTACGTCATCGCTGTCTCGTCGCTGACCTGCTCGAAGTTCCGGTAGTACGCGCCGACGGCGCGGAAGGCGGCCGGTGTCTCGACGCAGACGACGGTGTCGGCGCTCGTCGCGAGGTCGTCGATCGTGTCATGGGGTCCGACCGGTACGCCGACGGCGATCTGTTCGGGATCCTCAGCGCGAACCCGTGCGAGGCAGGCCCGCATCGTCGCGCCGGTCGCGATGCCGTCGTCGGCGACGGCGACTCGCTCGCCCCGAAGCGACGGCAGCGGTGTGTCGCGGTACCGTTCGGCCTTCTGGCTGGCTTCCTCGCGAACGCGCAGGCGCTCGGATTCGAGGTAGTCCTCGTCGATGTCCAGTTGCGCGATCAGGTCGTCGTTGCGCCAGAGACTGCCGTCCTCGGCGACGGCGGCCAGCGCCAGCTCGGGATTGTTCGGTGCCCCGATCTTCTTCGCGACGACCACGTCCAGCGGAACGTCGAAGTGGTCGGCAACGGCTCTGCCGGGCGGGAGTCCACCGCGCGGAATCGCGAGTACGATCGTCGGGTCGACGCCGCGACCGGCCATCGCATCGGCCAACTGCTCGCCGGCATCGGTACGGTCGCGGAACATACGCGCAGATACGCGGGCCACCGCTTTCAGGCTATGGTTCAGACGGCTGTTGGCCGTCGACGAAGCGACCGACCACCGCGGACTCGGCCTTGCGAACGAGCTCGCCCGCCGTGCTCGTCGAGCAGTCCAGTCGTCCCGCGACGTCTTCGATCGTTCCTTCGCGGGGGACCTCGTAGTACCCGACCGCGACCGCCGCTTCGACCGCCGCTCGCTGTCGGTCCGTGAGCCGCGACGGGTCACTCGATCGCTCGAACGATCGGACGCGCTCGATCGCGAGAGCACCGATCTCGGCCAGCGCGTCGTGGAACGCACTGAGCGCGGTCGTCTCGCCGACGGCCTCGAACGAGACGGTCCCGTCGTCACCGAACACGACCGGTGGGAGGAAGATCACCGAGGCGTCGGCGATCAGGTCGAGCAACGTCTCGGAGAACTCGAAACCGCTCTGCTGGAGGAACACGTAGGTCCCGTCGCCGTCTCGGACGTAGCTGGTCGTCTGTCGTGACTCGATGGTCGACACTGCACGCTCGGTGGCCGTCCGGTCACCGTCGAACCAGAACAGCGTCGTCGCGTCGGCCGTGGGACTCCACATCAGCAGCTCCGCCCGCGTGAGCGGCCCGTCGCCGTCGAGGTGGCGCTGGAGGGGATGCCGGAGTCGATCCGGATAGGTGACCGAGAACTGGATCCGTTTCATGCGGCCGTTGCACGCCCTTGGCTCGTCCCACATAAAGCTCTCACGCGGCCGCAACGAAGACCACGTAGGCGAACAGATTGTTCAGGACGTGCATCATAGTCGCGCCGGAGAGGTTGTCGTACCTGAGCCGGAGCGCCGCGGGGAGCAGCCCCCAGACGGAGATGAAAATCGACCCGCCGACGCCGAAGTTCGGCAGGTGCATCAACGCGAAGAGGACGGTCATGATGACCGCTGCACTGATCGAGCCGAACCCGCTCGAGGTGAGTGCACCGAGCACCAACCCGCGATAGAGGATCTCCTCGGTGATCGGTGCCAGCACGACGGTCCCGACGATGACGACGAGGAGCGTCGTGGGATCGCTCAGCGAGTACGACATCCCCTGCGTCTGGTAGCCCAGCGCCGCGTTCAGTCGTGCGATCAACGGGAACACCGCCAGACCGAGTCCGAACGCGACGACGGCTGCCCCCGTCTCGCGCAGCGACGGCCGTTCGAACCGGAAGACCGTCGTTCGTTGCTCGGGACCCAGCAGCCGGTAGACGACCACGACGACACCGAGATTCACGATGCCGTAGACGAGATAGTTCACCGGCAGTCCGAGTGTCGATTGCGTGCCGAGGACCGCGTCGACGGCGGCGTACAGCAGCCACACAAGCGGAACGGGCACGGCGACGATCGCGAGGATCGTCCCGAGCCGATCGCCCAGCGAGCCGTCGATATGAACGCGGGACGGGATCGCGCCAGCGTCGATCGACTCCGTCATCGGTACCCCTCCAGGACTTGCGGGGTAGCGCGGCGGAGCGTTCGAAGGTGGTCGGCCCCAGCGAGTGTCTCCAGACTCGCCGCCGGAAGGCGCTCCTCGAAGGCACGCACGCCCTCAATCGGCACGTTCGTGTCGTTCGTCCCGTGCCAGAAGCACACGTCGGCTTCGATCGAATCCTCGTCGATCCCCCAGTCGGTCGCCGTGGCACGCAGTTCCGCAACTGCCCCGCTCCCGTCCCCGGCGAACGCTTCGAGGAAGTCCGCCTTGACGGTCCCAGTCACCTCGTCTGGGAGCTCTTCGCCTCCATCGCTGGCGGTGTACTGTGCGACGACGAACGACGGGTCGAGGCGCTCCGCGAGCCACGCCTGCCCGCGAAAGAGGCCGTCCAGCAGGGTCGGCGTTCTCGTCGCGAGACCGGTGAGGAGCCGTTGCACCGTCGGTCGATCACCAGCCACGTCGGGCGGCGTCGCTCCGGCGACCACGTCGACACGGGGGACGATGTCGGGGCAGC
>Ga0207755_100669_pt1 | contig 14060 bp, 15 predicted proteins | sample A23P2SouthBayCA_FD_187734 | JGI IMG/M metagenome (GOLD analysis project Ga0207755, IMG submission 187734) | Aerobic enrichment media microbial communities from Bioluminiscent Bay, La Parguera, Puerto Rico - A23 P2 (SPAdes) | ecosystem: Environmental > Aquatic > Marine > Unclassified ...
CCTGTTCTTCGCAGCGGCGCGTCTGTTCCCGCCGCCGGCCTCGAACCGAACGGCCCGTACCACCGAGAACCGCAGACGCGACGAACTGCGCTCGTATCTCCGAGCGATCGAGGAGCCCTTCGCGGAGGACCACTTCGTCGAGGGCCAGCACGTCGCCTTCTACCTCCCGAAACGCGACGTGGCGATCACGTTCGACGCGCGGGCGTTCTACCGGATCGAGCGATCCCCGACCGTCCCGGTGCTGGTCGAACACGAGATGCCGGGCTGGCAACTGGGCGCTCGTCTCCCCTTCGAGACGCCGGACCTGAACGCCGGGGCCGAACAGACCGGCACCGACACCGACCGCGACCGCCGGACCCAGTACGATCCGACCATCGCTGCGTTTCGCGAACTCGGACTCTCCACGTCGGCGACGCTGGACGAGGTGAAAGGTGCCTACCGGAGTCGAGTCAAGGAGGTCCACCCGGACCACGGCGGCGACGAGGACGAGTTCAAGCGCGTTCGAGAAGCGTACACGCGGGCAAAACAGCACGCGGCGGATTGATCGAAGCAGAGCGCCTCGGGACGTCAGATCCCCTGACTCATCAGGTGACTGCGCAGCAGGTCGTCCTCCTTCGAACCGGCGACGGGGTTGACCAGCGCGACCGTCGCGTCGTCGGCGAACGTCTCGGCGAGTTCGCGCGCCCCGGCGAGGGCGACGCCGCCGGTGCCGCTGAGCTCGATCCCCGTCGTACTCGCGGCGTCGACGGCCGCCTGCAGTGCGTCCGAGTCTTCGACCGTGACACCGCTGCCGCCGGTCTCGTCGACGGCGGCGACGGCGTGTTCGCCCAGCGCGGGATCGGGCACCTCCAGCGGGCCGACGATGGTGTCCGGCTGTTCCTCGGCCACCACGTCGTCGGCCGTCCCGCAGGCGTCGGCGATGGGCGCACACCCCTCGGGCTGGACGGCGTACAGGGCGGGCGCGTCGTCGATCGCTCCCGCCTCCCGTAGCTCTTCGATGGCGGTGTGGAGCGCCGTCAGAACGATCCCGTGACCGGCCGGGACGACGACGGCGTCGGGCGCGGTGTCGTCGCCGACCAGTAGCTCGTAGCCCAGTGCCTTCACGCCCTCACGGCGATAGGGCGACGCGGGGCCGACCGGGAACCACGCGTCGTCGTGCCCGTCGGCGTAGGCGTCGAGAGCGTCGGGGTAGCGGCCCTCGACAACGTTCATGTCACCCCCGTGGACGTTGATCATCGCCTTGTTGACGAAGGGACAGCGCGTGGGAACGTAGCTGTGTGATTCCAGCCCCGCCCGTCCGGCGTAGGCGGCCGCCGACTGCCCGCCGTTGCCGGTCGTCGGCAGCGTCACGTCTTCGGCCCCCGAGAGCGTCGCAGCGGTGACCGCCACCGCGAGGCCCCGATCGGTCACTGCACCGGTCGGATTACGCCCTTCGTCTTTGAGTAGCAGTCGGCCGACGCCGAGCTCATCGGCCAGCGTCGGGCAGTCGGTCGCCGGCGTCGCACCCTCGTCGATGGACACCCGTCGCTCCCGGGCGAAGGGGACCGGTGGCTCCGCCGGAGCGTCGAGGGCCGCGTGGTTGTACTCGGCGACGAGGACGCCGTCACACGACGGACAGCGCGCCTCGATCCCGTCGGCGTCGAACGATTCGCCGCAGTCGGCACAGGTGAAGTGGCGAAAGGCCGGACTCGTCTCCATACGGGTTCTCCGGACCGCGCTCCCTTGTGCTGTGCGATTGCGTCCCATCGCAGTTGTCACGAGTGCACAGATGCGTGACGACACTCGGGAGCGAGACACCGAACGGGCGAGACGCGGTAGCCAGATCTGATCCGGCACTATTCGACCGCAGGGAGAATATCCGGCACAGATCTGGCTAGCGTGGCGAGGGCGTTCGGTGCCGTGTTCCCATCTCCACTGATCTCTCGTCCGAACATCGCCACCGATACAGCCCGAGTCGTTTTTGTGGGCGCGGTCGAACGGGCGAGTATGGACGTCGTCGTCGCAGGCGGGGGGCTCGCGGGACTGGTCGCCGCGCGTCGCCTGGCCGAGTCGGGCGCGGACGTGACGCTGTTCGAACGACGGGACGAGATCGGCGGGCGCGTTCGCTCGCGCGAGGTCGACGGATACACGCTGGACCGTGGCTTCCAAGTCCTCTTTCCGGCCTACCCGGCAGCCCAGCGCGAACTCGACCTCGACGCGCTGGACCTCCAGCGGTTCACGCCCGGAGCGACGATCGCCCGCGACGGCGAGCGGTCGGTCCTCTCGGATCCACTCAGGAACCCGGGGTCAGCACTGGAGACGCTGGTCAACGACGAGGTGACGCTGCGCGACAAGCTCCGACTGTTCCGCCTCCAGCGGGAACTCCGCGGCCGGTCGGTCGACGAGATCCTGCGCCGCGGTGGCTCGTCGATCGAGGCGTACCTCGCGGGTCGGGGCTTCTCGGACGGCTTCGTCGACGCCTTCGCCGCGCCCTTCTACGGCGGGATCACGCTCGACCGGTCGCTGTCGACCGACAGCGCCGTCTTCGAGTACACGTTCAAGATGCTGACCGAGGGTTCGACAGCGGTGCCGGCCGACGGGATGGGTGCGATCACGGCACAGCTCGCCGAGCGCGCCCACGAGGCCGGCGTCGCCGTCGAGACCGGCACCGCCGTCGAGGACGTGACGCCGGTCGGCGACGCGCAGGCGACCGTCGACGTCGTGGCCGGTGGCGAGTCCCTGACTGCCGACGCAGCGGTCGTCGCCACCGATCCGAAGACAGCGAGCGAACTCACCGGTGTCGAGGCGATCACCACGGAGGCGCGGAGCTGTGTGACCGTCCACGTCGGGCTCCCGTCCGGCAATCGGCCGCCGATGGGCAAGCGGATCGTACTCAACGCCGACGACGACCGGCCCAACTCGGTCGCGCCGATGTCCGGTGTCGCGCCCGACTACGCCCCGGACGGTCGGACGCTGTACAGCGCTACGTTCCTCGGCCAGCAGGACGCCAGCGACGACGAGCTGTTCGAGGAAGCGCGCGCGGCGCTGGCCTCGTGGTACCCCGGCGCGAGCTTCGCCGAACTCGAACTCATCGGTGTCGACCGGATCGACTTCGCCCAGTTCGCGCAGTCGCCGGGCTTCCGGGCCGGACTTCCAGCCGTCGATGCCCCCGACGGCGCGGTCGCGCTCGCGGGCGACTACACCCGCTGGTCGTCGATTCAGGGCGCGCTCGAAAGCGGGCGAGTCGCGGCCGAGACGGCGGCCGACTTCTAGATCGCGAGAACGGTCGTCGAAGCGTTCGGCCTAGGCGGGGCGACCGCCGGCCGACTGCTCATTTCCCTCGTGATCGTGCTCCTCACCGTGGTCGTTGCCCGGTAGCGTCTTCGGCACGTAGTAGACTGTCGCCAGGGTCAGCAGTGCGAGCACGACGATCGTCGTGGCGATGAGTGCCAGTGCGGCGTTGGTCGCAACCATGTTCGGTCGTCCATCGGGATCGCTCAAATATCTGCCGTTCCCGATTGCTACAGCATGCGCCGGAACTCGCCCAGCGGCGGGAAATCGAGGACTTCCCGGGCGGTCTCGTCCCAGACGAGCGGCCGGAACTGGTCGGCGTCGCGGATCAGCGGGGACATGAACTCCGTCGCCCGCATCTCGTTGACCCGGACGCCGGCCAGCAGGCGGTTGAACGCCGGGAGCATCACCACGTCCGCGCCCTCGTAGGCGGCGTCGCCGACGAGATAGCAGGGCCGGCGCTGGCCCTCGATCTCGATAGTCGGGTGGTCGTGGCCGACGACGTAGCGGTCGGCGCCGACGTCGGGGGCCTCGTGGCCGTGCAGGATCACCGTGTCGCCGACCTCGTACGCCGGCGTCGTCGGGCCGTCCCACACCGAGTCGAGCATCGTGTCGTGGTTGCCCGGCGTGACGACCGGCCGCGCGCCGTGGTCTCGACAGCGCTGACGAACCCCGGCGAGCGTCTGCTCGACGGTGTGGGGGACCGTCGAGAAGGAGTGCAACAGGTCGCCGGCGATCACGACCGTCCCGGGATCGTGGCGCGCGAGCAGGTCCGAGAGCCGTTCGAGCGTGTCGGTGCTGTCTCCGACTGGGAGTTCGAGGTTCGACGACCCCTTGCCGACGTGGCAGTCGGCCAGCACGAGCGTGTCGTCGAGGACGACGGCCCGGTCGTCGAAGGTCAGGTCCATCGGTTTCCCGTCGGTCGCGGGCGCGCAAATGTCTGGCGGGTCACCGGAAACCGCAGCCTTTCCGTTCGTCGATGGCGAAGGTCCGGTATGACCGACCTCGAAGACGCAGTCGAGACGTTCCTCTCGGAAGCCGATGCCTGTTACGCCGACTACGACCGCGGGTACGACGACGCCGACGCGGCGCTGCGGCGACTCGAAACCCACATCGAGGACCTGCGCGAGGCGACCGAGTAACGCCCCCGTCTTTTCGCCCGGTTCGACGGAACGATAATGTAGTTTGAGCTACAGCTGTTCGTATGGGCGACGTTGTCATCGTCGACGGCGCACGCACCGCACACGGCGAACTGCTTGGCTCGCTCGCCGAGCGATCGGCCGTCGACCTCGGCCAGACGGCCGTTCAGGGGCTGCTCGACCGCAACGGCTCGGGCACCGACCGGATCGACTGGGTCTGTCTGGGCAACAGCGTGCAGGCTGGCGTCGGACAGGTCCCCGCCCGGCAGGTCGTCGTCGGGACGGAACTCGACGACCACGTCGCGGCGACGACGCTCAACGAAGCCTCCGGATCGGGCCTGCGCGCGATCACGACCGCTGTCGATCGGATCGACGCCGGGCGCGCCGGGATGTGCGTCGCCGGCGGCATGGAGTCGATGTCCAACGCCCCCTACCTCGTCAGGGAGATGCGCGGCGGGCAGCGCTACGGCGACACGGACCTCGTCGACGCGATGCTGTACGACTCGCTGTGGGACGTGGGCTACGACGCCCACATGGGGGAACTCACCGAGCGCTTGATCGCGGAGTACGACGTCGACCGCGCCGCACAGGACGAGTACGCGCTCCGGAGCAACCGCCACGCCGCCGACGCCATCGAGGAGGGCGTCTTCGACCCCGAAGTCGTCCCGGCCGAGGCCGGCGACCACCTCGTCACCGAGGACGAGGGACCGCGCCCCGACACGTCGCTGGATCGTCTCGGATCCCTCCCGCCCGCGTTCCGCGACGACGGGACGATCACCGCCGGCAACGCCTCGAAGCTCGCCGACGGGGCCGGTGCGGTCCTCCTGGCCGACGCCGAGACCGCCGCCGACGCCGGCCTCGGCCCCATGGCACACGTCGTCGACTACGCCGTCGCCTACCGCGATCCAGCGGAGTTCGGCCTCTCGCTGATCGACGCCGTCGACGCCCTCCTCGAACGGAACGACCTCTCGCCCGGCGGCGTGGACCACTTCGAACTCAACGAGGCCTTCGCCGCCCAGACCGTGCTGGCCCGCGACGAACTGGGCATCCCCGAAGAGACGCTGAACCCGCTAGGTGGCGCGGTCGCGATGGGCCACCCGATCGGTGCCAGCGGCGGCATCCTCACGACGACGCTCGTCCACGCGATGGAACGCGCGGATCACGACCGGGGTGTGGTGGGGATGAGCGTTGGCGGGGGCGGCGGCGTCGCGATGCTGTTGCGACGGTGACGTCCGGCACCGCGGAAGCACGACGTCTCGCTCGTTCGAGACACGGCGTTTCACTCGAAGCGCATTCCTTCTTCGACCAAAGTGGGTGAGCACAAGGCATTTGTCACGGTTTCGCGAAACCGCGCTCATGGATCGCGGAACGCTCGTCGGCGTCGCCCTCGTCCTCCTCGGCATCGCCCTCGTCGCCACTGCCCCGCCCGACCCGCAGTTCTCGATGAGCGTCTACACCGAAGAAGCCCCCGACGACGAACCGGTCGTCGCGTACGAGAACCTCTCGACGGAGGAGCAGCAACTGTTCAGCGAGGCGTTGTCTGATGGGCACCGCTCCGCTAACCCTCCGGAGTTCGAGGCCGAATACGTCGCCTACGAAGGCGAGACGTATCGCGTCGCGACGTACGCCCACGAGGGGCCGGTACTCAGCCTCCTCATGCCGCCGCTGGGTGGCGTCGTCGCGCTCGTCGGTATTCTCGCAGTCGCCTACGTCCGTCTGTACCGCTCCTGAGATGACGGATGTCACTGTCGTCGAGACGCGCCCGACCCCCGCTATTCGGTGAACGCCGACAGCGTCGCATCCCGCTCGTCGCGGAGATACCGTCGCACCCGGTCCTCGTCCCAGCCCAGCGGCCCCACGACGCTCGCACACGCCCGGATCAGTCGCTCCGCGTAGAACGCCGTGTCGTACCCTTCACACTCCTCGAACGTCAGCCGCACCCGCTCCGGTCCCTCCCGGTCGTCGTCCACCACGACGTAGTCGACCGACTGCCCCGGTTGCCGGTCCAGCCCCAGCGCCGCCGCCCGCTCTGACGCGGCCCTCGAACGTGTCGCCTGCGTGTACTCGCTCGCCCGCTTCGAGACGCGCTGGCGGATCGCCAGCCGATCCGATTCTACGTCCCCACGCCGTAGCGCCGCGAGGTGTCCCTGCAGTCGTTCACACACCGCTTCGGCCGAGCGGTCCCGATCGAACACTTCGACCAGGTCCCGCTGCGCATCGCTCACGAACTCGCAGGCGCTCCGCTGGCGGGCCTCGATCCCCCGGTACTTGTACTCGCCGGCGGCCCAGCGCCCGAAGTACCGCATCAGCGCCGCGCCGCTGGCGCGCTTTCGCGGGCAGAAGGCCACCCAGTCGAAGCGCCCCTCGTGTTCCAGTTCGATGCCGACGCGCTCGCTGACCTCGCGGGCCACGACCTCGACGGGTCGCTGCTCGCGCTCGGGGTCGGGGGTCACCCACAGCGAGTCGACGATCCCGTGGACGACGCGCCAGCCGGCTCGCTCGAAGGCGTCCTTGGCCCGCAACATGATCTCTCGGGCGTAGGCGTTGATCGCCTCGTGGACCTCGATCCGGCCGAACTTGGCGTGTCTGTACCCCTGATAGCCGAAACAGGAGACCAGCACCCACTTGACGGCCGACGACTTCGCCGCGAGGGTCCCGTCGGGATCGTTCCCGGCGGCGATCTCTCCTTTCCACCGCTGGCGATCGTCCAGCAGCGGCGCGAGGACGTCGCCCAGAAAGCTCCCGTCGCCGTCGCCGGGACAGACGCTGTATCCGAGTTCCGGCACGTCGGCTCGGTCGTGACAGTCACAGTAGACCGTCTCCGGCGAGACGTCGTACGTGCGGATCACGTTCGGATACAGGCTCGCGAAGTCGAGTTCGTGGACGGCCTCGTAGACCCCGGCCTTGGGCTGGAAGGTGAATCCACCCCGATCGGCGGCCTGCAAGGTATCGAGCGACTTCCAGCGCTCGGTCTGGCGCTTCTGCCACGGGACGAGCACGTCGCGACGGCGCGCTTCGCGGATCTCGATGGCCGTGAGGACGCCGCCGATGCTGTCCCGGGCGACCTCCTGCAGCGGTTTGCCGGCCCGATCGACGAAGTACTCGATCCCCGCGAGCGAGGAGTGGCCCAGCAGGAAGCTGTTCGAGCGGTCGACGAGCACCCGGCCGGGCACGTCGTAGCGGGCCGGCGAGTGGCCGACGCGGCCGTAGCTCGCGTAAGTGCTCGCGCCCGCCAGCCTCTCGTAGCCGGGCCGTCGGCCGAGGTCGACGCCGGCGTCGGCCAGTAGCGGGACGATTTCGCCCGACGACAGCACGAGCACGTCCGGGTCGTGCTCGGTCAGACGGCGTTCGAGCGCCGCTCGAACCGACGCCTCTTCGTCTCCGACTGGTTCGTCCTCGACCCGGAGCCCGGTCGGGTCGCCATCGGCCAGCGACGGCTCTGGCAGCGACAGTGAGAGCGTCCGGAAGTCGCGATCCGGCATCGGATCGCGGCCCGTGTCGAGACAGTAGCGAAACTGCGGATCGAGGTCCACGTCGTACAGCGCGACGACGCCGGGGGCGTGGTCCTCATGTTCGCGCTGTCGGATCTCGCGGGCGAGCTGTCGGATCTCGCCGATCCGCTCGACGTCGATCCGGAGAACCGGCGAGCGCTCGTCGGCCCGTAACGTGGGGAAGTGGCGCTCGTCGACGATCCCGTCGACCTTCGGATCGGCCGCCAGCGCGTCGGCCAGCCAGTCGAGATAGCGCGTCCTGTCTTCGCGGGCGGCAGCGTAGATCGACGGCCGATACCCCTCGTCGCGCCGCGCCGTGACGCCCGCACCGTCGGTCGTCCAGACGGTCGGCGTGCCGTCGTCGTCGAACTCGGTTTTGAACGCCATCTCACTCGCCGTCCGGCCGTTCCCGGAGCCGTTCGATCTCTCGCTCCTGTGCCAGCAGGACGCCCATCACGAACGCCCGCCACGCGTCGCGAGGGTTCTGCTGGCTCGCGGCGTCGGCGTGGCCTCGCGCTCGCTCGAACAGCCGATCGAAGTCGTCCTGATGGCGGTAGCGTAGCGAGCGCCGGAACGGCTGCCACTCCTCTTCGAGGCGGTCCAGCCGGTCGCGCATCGTGGGGTTCGTGCGCCCCATCGATCACACCTCCAGCAGCGCGTCGGCGGTCGCTGGCGTGGTCGGCGTCGCCGCTCCGCGTCCGGCGGCACCCAGTAGCTCGACCCAGTAGGGGATCGTCGTCTGAAAGCCCCAGTCGTGCCAGTACACGTCCGTCCGAAACGACTCGCCCGCGACGGCGAGCCCCGCGTCGGTCCGTTCGGCGTCGAGGTGGCGGTCGGCCGCCGCGCGCACGTCGGCCGCGTAGGGGTCGGCGCTGGCGGTCACCAGCACGGGCACGTCGAACGTCGTCGCGACTTCCGAGAGCAGAGCGAGCGAGGACGCGGCCATCGCGTCGGCCTCGTGGTCGGGCACGTCGTCGTCGGCGTACAGCACCGCCAGATTCGGCGCGACCACGAGCGACGCGTTCGGGCGCACGCGACCGGGCAGCGATCGGACGAGCTCGTAGTGCTGGTACCCGGTGAACGCTCGTGCGACCCGAAGCGAGCGCCACGCACCCGCGCTGGCGTGACGGTCGATGGCCGCCGGCGCGGCGCGATTGCCGGCGTCGATCCAGTAGGCGGGACCCCGATACTCGGCGAGGTGACCGCCGGCGATCCGGTACAGCGCCGCCGGCGCGTCCTCGTCGTCGAGGGAGACGAGGCCGCTCGACAGCGTCGGCAGTTGATCGGTCATGCGTCGGGGTTGCGACCGTCGGGTGTTATACGCTCGCCACCCCCGGAGTGAAAGTGAAAGTAGTTCGAGCGCGGGACAGCCCCACCTGACGAGCATCATCAAGAGTTATCGGCCCCCGCACCCCTCCAAGAGGTATGACAGAGTTCTCCAGTCGAGTCGAGCAGGTGTCGATCTCCGGGATCCGAGAGGTCTTCGAGGCCGCGGGCGAGGACGCGATCAATCTCGGACTCGGACAGCCGGACTTCCCGACGCCGGACCACGCGCGGCAGGCCGCAGTCGACGCGATTCAGGCCGGCGAGGTCGACGCCTACACCTCCAACAAGGGGACGCGCGAACTCCGCGAAGCGATCGCTCACAAGCACGCACGGGACAACGACATGGACGTGGCCCCGGAGAACGTCATCGCGACTTCGGGCGGGAGCGAGGCGCTGCACATCGCGCTGGAGGCCCACGTCGACGCGGGAGAAGACGTGATCTTCCCCGATCCGGGGTTCGTCTCCTACGACGCGTTGACCCACCTCGCGGGCGGGACCCCGAAGCCGGTGGCGCTCCGGGACGATCTGACGCTCGATCCCGCGACCGTCGAGGCGGCGATCACCGACGACACGGCGGCGTTCGTCGTCAACAGTCCCGCCAACCCCACGGGTGCGGTCCAGTCGCCCGACGACATGCGTGCGTTCGCCCGCATCGCCGCCGAGCACGACGTCCTCTGCATCAGCGACGAGGTGTACGAGCACATCGTCTTCGAGGGAGAGCACCGCTCGCCCGCCGAGTTCGACGACAGCGGCAACGTCGTCGTCGTCAACGCCTGTTCGAAGACCTACTCGATGACCGGCTGGCGACTCGGCTGGGTGACCGGGAGCGACGAGCGCATCGAGCGGATGCTCCGAGTCCACCAGTACGCACAGGCCTGTGCCAGCGCGCCCGCGCAGTTCGCCGCCGAGGCGGCCCTGTCGGGACCGCAGGACGTGGTCGAGGAGATGCGAGCCGCCTTCGAGCAGCGCCGCGACGTGCTACTGGACGGTCTCGAAGACATCGGACTGGAGTGTCCCACGCCCGAAGGGGCCTTCTACGCGATGCCGAAGGTGCCGGAGGGGTTCGTCGACGAGTGCATCGAGCGCGGCGTCGTCGTCGTCCCCGGCGAGGCCTTCGGCGAACACGGGGCGGGCTACGCGCGTATCTCCTATCCCGTCGACGTCGAGACGCTGAAAGAGGCGCTGTCGATCATGGACGAGGCGCTGGCGGCCGTCGAGTGACTGGCACGGGTGGACTCCGTTGCCGCCGGGGTCCTGATCGTCTCCGAAAGCTATAGCAACCTTCGTGTGACAATTTCGTACGATGTCCCCTGATACGTCCCCCTCCCAGACGTCCCCGGAAGACACTCGTCGATGGGTTCGAGAGACGCTCACAGAACCGTTCAAGCGACACGTCGCCGACCCGCTCGGGAACGCGCTGCTGGGCCAGCGGTCGTCGGTCTCGCTGTTGATCCTGTTGCTGGCTCCGGTCTTCGCGCTCGCCACGGCCTGGTGGATCGGTTCGACCGTCGAGTACGCGACGCTCGAAGGGATGGTCCGTGGCACCTGGAACGGTACGGAGCCGTCGTCGGCCGTCCTCCTGGCCGTCGGTGGTCTGCTCGCGCTGGGCACCATCAGCGCCGCGATCAACTCGGGCCTCCTCCCGACGGCGCTTCTGGTCTCCGCGCCCGTCTTCGGTGCCGCAGTGACCAGATACGGCTCCGAGGTCACCTACAACTGGGGGACGACCGTCGTCTCGTTGCCCGACGCCGTCGGCGTGGCGGCCGTGATCGCTCTGGCGTTCGGGGTCCCGATCGCGGTCTGTAGCTTCCTCCTGGGCGCTTCCCTGCGCCGCATTGCTACGGTTCTGGTCGGTCGTTCCGGCCCCGCGTCCCGTCCGGAAAACGTCTGACCGTTCGAACTCGCCGACCAGCCGGACGTGGATCGCCCACGACCCCATCGAAAAGACGAACGCGCGAGTGGTTCGGAGTTTGCACTCCGGCAGCGGTCTGTCCGGCGCTGACAAGAAGCCTCTTCGACCCCGGTTAGCGCGGCCGGAACACGACCGCTCGCTCGCCGGTGGTCGCCCGTTCGCCGATCTCGACGCCGACGACGGTGCCGACCTCTACGTCGTCGAGGTCGACGCCACGGACCAGCCCCGTCACCGAGACCGGCCCGAAATCGGCGATGGCGGTGACGTAGGGCGCGTCGTCCTCGAACTGGGGCGTCGCGACCTGCACGGTCGTGTGGGTCGCGACCTCGCCGGCGTCGGGGAGTGGTTCCCGCGCGAGTTCGCGCGAGCCACAGTCGGGGCAGACCCGCCGTGGCGGGAGCCAGCCGTGGCCGTTCGCACATTCGAGATAGTACGGTTCGCCCTCGGCGACGGCGTCGAGCCACTCGTCGTACTCGCCGTCGGGCGCGCGGTCGGTCATTCTTTCACCTCTAGCACGTGAACGGTGGTACTCGCGACCGTTCCACCGGCGTTGTGGGCCACGCCGACGGTGGCCTCGGGCGCGGCGTCGGCCCGCGGGTGCGTGCCGTCCAGCACCCACGTGATCGTCGCCAGCTGTGCGACGCCGGTCGCACCGACGGGGTGGCCCTTGGCCTTCAGGCCGCCCGAGAGATTGACGGGGAGGTCGCCGTGGCGGGTCGTCGTCCCGTCGCCGGCGGCCGTGATCGCCTCGCCGCGCTCGAACAGCGAGAGCGATTCGAGGGCCAGCACCTCGGCGATGGTGAAGCAGTCGTGGACCTCCGCGAAGTCCACGTCCTCGGCCTCGACACCGGCGTCGTCGTAGGCCTCCTCGGCGGCCTTGTCCGCCGCGGGCGTCTGGGCGTAGTGAGAGCGGTCCTGCAGCGCGAGGTTGTCGCCGCCCTGTCCCGTCCCCGAGACCCGGACCGGCGCATCGAGGTCGTGTTCCGTCGCGTAGTCCTCGCTGGTGAGGACCGCTGCCGCCGCGCCGTCGGTGATCGGGCAGGCGTCGTACAGCCCCAGCGGGTCGGCGACCATCGGCGCTTCCAGCGCGTCTTCGACGCTGATCTCCTTCTGTAGCTGTGCGTGGTCGTTGACCAGCGCGTGCTCGTGGTTCTTGACCGCGATCTCGGCCAGATCATCGCGGGTGCCGCCGTACTCCTCGAAGTACGCGCGGGCCATCAACGCGTACGCGCCGGGGAACGTCATCCCGGCGCGGATCTCGTAGAGGTCGTCGGCGGCGATCGAGAGCGCGTCCGTTGCGCCCGCCGTCCCGATGTTGGTCATGCGCTCTGCGCCGCCGACCATGATCACTTCGGCCTCGCCCGAGCGGATCGCACGGACCGCCTCGCGGATCGCCGCGCCGGCCGAAGCACACGCGGCCTCGTAGCGAGTCGCGGGCGCGTCGATTCCGACCATCTCGGCCATCAGCGGCCCCTGATGGCCCTGGTGTTCGGCGAGTTCGCCCATGAAGTTCCCGTAGTACAGTGCCTCGACGTCGGCCGCGGGGACGCCCGACTGGTCTAGCGCCTCCAATCCGGCCTCGGCGAACAGATCGCGCCCGGTTCGCTCGGGATGACTCCCAAACTGGGTCACGCCGGCCCCGGCAACGCGTGGATCGGTCATTACGGAAACGCTCGGTCTCGGTACTTAAATGCCTGCCGCCCGTGTGATATTTTGCCACGATATCGGGTGCCGAAAACCGCAATACGGCGGTACAAATGAAGATATTCGTATATTTTCCCTCGTGGTGTTTCAATTCCTTCGTGAAAAATAACGACACGGCGCGATATCGAGCCAGCCACGTCCGATCGGGGCCGACGCCGCGAACGTGCCCGCTCGTCGATTCGACCGGGGCCGACTAGTCGACGATCTCGGCGATCTGCTGGGGTTCGCCGGACAGACTCGGTTCGGGTTCGACGATCTGTAACACCTCGTGGTCGGTCACGTCGGGATACGACTTCCCGATAGCGTCCTCGATCAGCGCCTTCTCCAGTCTGAACTCGGTTCCGTCGTACACCACGTCGACACCCTGTTCGTCGAACGAGAGCACAGTCATGTCCCGAGGTAGGCCGAGGACGGGTAAAAACGTATAGCTCTGCGTGCCCATCTCGCCACTCACCCGTCGGCGGTCGCCGTGGCGAACTCCTGACGGTACCAGAGCGGTGGTTCGACGACGAGGTCCTCGTCGGGCTCGAGGCGCCAGTCGATCGACACCGGCACACGTTCCCCTTCGATCGAGAGGAGATAGGAGGCGTTGAGGCGGTGGACGACGCCGTCCCTATCGACCGTCGCCGTGACGGTGTAGTTGCTGGCACCGGCGAAGGGGGTCGACCGCGGTGCCCCCTCGCCGACGAGCCGGTAGCGCACGCCGTCGTCTGTCATCCGTCGGTCCGTCGCGACCAGGTCGCCGCTCGTCAGGAGATAGCGTTCCAGCGTGTCGGATCCGTCCGTGTTCACCACCAGCAGTCCCGGATCGCCCGAGGCGTTCCCGTAATTGAACGACCCCGACAGGTAACTCGCCCGATACCAGTGTCGCCCGTCGTAGTAGAGATCCTCGGTCCCCCGCTGGCTCCCGTTTGTCCACGTCGAACGGACCTCGATCGACGACCGGAGCGGCGTCGTCGCGAGCCTGCGGTTCCGGAGGAACGTCTGATCGGTCGCCCCGTCCGCCGGTGGGCCGCGATAGGTGCGCGTGATCCGATACGATCGTCCGGTCAGCTGTCGACTGTGGGCTTCGAGCGTCCGGTCGAGAGTGACAGAACCGTTCGGTCCGACACCCGGGACGCCGGCACTGCCCGGCGGCCCCGTCGGTTTCGCTGTCGGCGTCACGGAGTCGTGCGGTGTCGCCGTCGTCGATACCGACTCCGCCGGCGGGTCGCCGCC
>Ga0207755_100670_pt1 | contig 14036 bp, 11 predicted proteins | sample A23P2SouthBayCA_FD_187734 | JGI IMG/M metagenome (GOLD analysis project Ga0207755, IMG submission 187734) | Aerobic enrichment media microbial communities from Bioluminiscent Bay, La Parguera, Puerto Rico - A23 P2 (SPAdes) | ecosystem: Environmental > Aquatic > Marine > Unclassified ...
CGGCTGGGTCCGCTCGCAACACCTTCGTGACGCGGTCCAGCGCCCCCAAATCCGCACAACAGGGGTCGACGAACTCCTCGAATTCCGGCCACGTCGCCCACAGTTTTGCCTCGTCGAGTTGGCCGTCCAAGGCATACCGATCCGAGTCGGGCCAGATTCCAACCGAGAGCCCCAACTCGCCCACGGGACGGACGGGGCCTGCCACGCCCTGCTTGGAGCCGACCAACTCGCCGTCGAGTCTGAGGTCGACACGGGCCGCGGAGTCGACGTAGGTCAACTCCGCGGTGTGCCAGCGGCCGGGGGTCACCAGCCGGTCGTCGCTCGTGACGCCACGCCAGCTCTCCTCGGCATCGTATATCGTCCCGCGGAGTGCGAACTCCGGGGTCACGTACAGCGCAAAGGAGAGATATCCCTCCATGAGGTTGTAGCGCTGTTCGGGAGCGGCATCCGGGTCGAGACGGAACCGAACCCGCACCCTAATCGACCGGAAGCGACGCAGCGACTTCGATGGCGCGACTTGCACTCGACTCGTCGGTGAGTCAAACGCGAGCGCGGATTCGCCACTCACCGGAGAGGCGTCGATAACCTCGCCGTGATTACCGTTGTCCGAAACGTCGACGGCCGCGCCACGTGCGTAGGTGTGGTGTAATCGGAGTTCAGCCATTTCAGTCACCCCCACAGACGTCGTCGATTGGGTTTTTGTCGAACGTCGTCCCAGAAGTACTGCCCAGCGACGCGTCACCGGCGATGGGGAAGCCGCCGACGCTGCGGACCCACCAGTTACCGGATTTCACGTCGTCGGTGACCGGGAACAGCCCCGGATCCACCTGCGTCCAGCCGGCGAAGTTCTTGAGCAGCAATTTCGCCGCTGGCGTCCAACTCCCGTTGAACGCACTCCAGTGGGTCGGGTCGCCGCCACGACTGGTGAGGTCGTTGTAGTTCTCCGCTCGCATCGTCACCCGTGCTGAGGAATCAACCATGATGTTCAGCTTCGTCTTCGAGTCGGCAATGTCGACGCCGCGGTCTGCGAGTTGCCGGAGCCAGAACTGCCCGCCCTCGTCGGCTTCGACCCGGAGACACGCGATGTCACTTCGGGCCCATTTGTCCTTGCCGCCACCGCTGCGGGCCCACCCGAGCTGGAGCATATCGCGTATTTCGAGCGAGCCAGTCACCTCGATGAGTTGGCCGCCGGGATGGAACGACCCGCCCGGCCCGGACATGTATCCGGAGCGACTCGATGGATCGGCGTTGCCCGGGTCGGCGGCGAACGGCAGGGTGACGAACGTCACTTCGACCGGGAGTGATTCGAGGGCAGCCTCAAGCAGCCCAACACCGACGAGTTCGCCAGCCGCGGGGCCGTCCCACGGCACTTGCGCCGGTTCGGCCCACAGGTCGCCCTCCTCGGCCAACGGACCGCCGCGTGCCGCGGCGTCGATGCGGGTTTGCCACGGCTTCTCGCCGGCCCGCATCCGGAGTGTGATGTTGTCGGCGATGTCGGCCAATCGGGCACGTGCTTGCCACCGTGGGTCGCGATCCGGCGCGTCGGCGCCGAACGTCTCGATTCGGAACGATGGATTCGGCCGGTCCGGGTCTAATTCGACGCCGAGGTCGAGATTCGAAGCCGTCTCAAGGAGGCCGGGCTTGTTTCGTGTAATCGTACTCGAGGAGACGTCGAACCGTCTGAGTCCGTACACGCGGGCTGTCGTCGAGACGCGAGTCGAACTCCCGTCGGGTTCCGTGTCGCTGTGGTCGAACGCCTGCGGTGTCGCTCGAACCGCAGTCAGGTCGTCGAGGGCGCGACTCAACGCAACGCGGCCGGTAATCCCGTGGCCATCACCGGCATCGACGGAAATGCCGTCGCCGGCGGTGTCAAGCGTCGTCGATCCTTCGGGCACGGCAATCTGGGCGTCGACGTGTCGCTCGGCCGCTGCACCGATGCCCTCGGGATTCCGGAGGCCGACCCTTGCACGCATCGCCGCGGGCAACTCAAGCGTCGTCGTGTCGCCGACCACGACACTCATCGATTCGGGAAGCCGCGGAATCGACACATTGGCACGGAGCCCATCGGCGTCCCAGCCCGGCTCGCCAGTCGGCTTGACCATGTGCAGCGCTTTGAGACGCTCAAGAACGCCCTCCGTCTCGATTTTCAGGCCCTCCTCGCCGGTCGTAAGCGTCGCCTGCAGCCGATTCCTCAGGTTCCCACCGTGAACCACGGTCCGGGCCGGCGTTCCGTCAGCGTCGCTTTCGCGAACAACCGCGAGGCTGTACTCCGAGGACCGCTCCTGCATATGTGTCGCCATCCGATTCATCGAGTAGGGATGGGGAGCACGCACCACCTCGACCTCGACGCCGTCATCGAGTGCGTCGAAGCGTGCGCGACCGAGGGCGGCCGCGCCAACGAGGAGGCGACTGTCATCCGACCGCGCGACCTGTTCGAACCGGAGTTTCGGCGCCGGCGCCAGCACGGGGTCGGCGTCGGCATCTTGATCCAGTGCCAGTGTGACCTGCCCGAGTCCGCCATCGATTACCGAGGTGACATCGGTGTGGTGGCCGAGCTTCGCATGCTGGAGTGACCCATCAGCAGGCGATTGGGTCCAGGTCGCCCCCAGTGCGGGCAACCACCGAATCCGGGCATCGATTCGACGATATGGGAACTCCTCGATGGACGCCTGCGGGCTGCGACTGGCCGAGACGTCAACCCCGCCGAGTCGCTCCTCGCCGAACGTCAGGTCAAGGTCGTGGCCGCCGTCACCGTCGGGGACGTGCGTGAGCCGAACCGTTGTCGGGAAATCCTGAATCGTGCCACTCCCCTCGAAGCCACTGACATCGTCGACACGAAGCGTTCCGTCAAGCGGTTGCTCGGCGCCGCCGAGACTCACGTTCGCCTCAATCGTCCTGTCGAGTAGGCCGGCATCCTGTGAAGGGGGAGCGTCGATATCGACGCCGACATGGGTGAGTCCTGGGACTGCAAGCCGCCAGGTGGTGGCGCCGCCGGTGACGGTTTGGTGGACCTCGAGTTCATCGCTTGGCGGGCCGTCCCGGTTCGGGCCGAGTTCGAGGGCGACACGGTCGATGGCCGATGGGAGCGGGTTTTCGAGGTCGTCCGGGTCGCCGGCGTCAACGACGAACGCCTCCGTCGAGAGGTCGCCGGCCTGCGTGAACCCGACCCGTTTTGGGAGACCTTCAAGCCAGAGCCACAGCGTGTCCTCGACATCGAGTTCGAGACGCTCTAGCGACTGATCGGCGCGATACTCGAGCCACGGTTCGGCGGCGGCCGCGGTGGGGGAGCGATTCGCCGGCTCGAGAACCGCCGTCACCTCATGTGGGAGGTCGGCTGCCTGCCCGGTGATTCCTTGGACGTCGATCGTTGCATCGAGCGGGTTCGGCGTCGCTTGGCGGTGATAGAACGCCGATACTCGCCGGTCGAGCAGCCCGGCGCCAGCAGTGGGTGGTGGGTCGATTTCCACGTCGAAATGGTCGAGTCCCGGCACCGCCAGCCGCAGGGTAGTGTCGCCACCACTGACGGTCTCACGAACGTCGACATCCGACCCGGGGACGCCAGCCCGATCCGGCCCGAGTTCGACCGCGACGCGGTCGATGCCACTGGGCATCGGGTCGTCGAGATTGTTCGGGTCGCCGCCTCGGGCGACGAAGGCCTCGTCGATAGCCCCGGCCTGTGTGAAGCCGACTCGTTTCGGGACGCCGCTGGCGTAGAGCCACAACGGGTCGGCGCCAGCGGGAGCGGCATCGATGCGTAACTCACCGAGCGTACCGTTGGCCCGATACCCAACCCAGGCGTCTTGCCCGTCGCTTCCAGTCGCCCCCGGGTTCACGGCGCGTCGAGATGGGAGTAGCCGCGCAGCAATCTCCGTCGGGACCTCGTCAAGCCGGACGTCGACGGTCGATGTTCCAGAGCTATCGCGTGAGGTTACGTCCACATCGATATCGACTGTCTCGGAGTTCTCCATCGACAGTGCAACCTGTGTATCCAACAGCCCCGGAGAGGCGTTTGCGACGAGTTCTCGCCAGAGACACGCATTGAGCGTCACGTCCGTCGCCCCACCACTCGTCGACGCTTCACGCACCGAGACATCGAACGCTTGGAGTTCCGATGCTGCCGATTTGGTTTCGGCGATGGTCGCGTCTCCTGGCCCCGCGTTGGATGCGACGTACGGTGTTTCCGTCGCCGAGGCAATCTTCAGGTCGGACCCAGATGGATTGTACACTCGCCCGTCGCTGATGAGACCGGCCTCGAACTCGGTCGGGACGGGGCCGTTCGTCACATCGATACTGACGTCGAACTGCTGGCCATCCGGTTCGCTCGCGTCCCGTGGCCAGGCGTCGGTGGCACACTCACGCGGCACCCAGGTCGAGGGGTCTGTGGTGTTCAACCCATCTGGCGTGGCCGTAATCTCGAGTTCTTCAGGGATTGCAACGGTATTGCCGGCGCCATCGAATTCGAGATAGATGAACGGGATGTCGGCCGTCGAGCTGTCGTCGGCTGGCTTCACGGAACTGCCGTCGGCACGGATGACCAGCCGAAACGGCGGGAGCGTCTGTGTCGTGGTCTGCCGACGGACGCGGACTTGCGCACTGGCGATGGTGGGATTCGAGAGGCTCACGTCGAGGGACACACCGACTTGGACACTGAGGTCGGCCTGTCCGTTGCCGCTCAAATCAATGAAGCTGAAATCGAGCGATGGGAAGGAACTCCCGGCCCCGACAACGGCCGAGACGAGCCACCGTTGGCCGTCGCTAAGCCGCTCGACATAAGCAACGAATGGCCCGTTTCCACCGAGTGTCGCCGCATCGGTTGCCCCGTCCACCACGCTCTCGACCGCGTCCAGAAGCCCCATTGGTTGACCTCCGATGAAGCTATAATTTAGCCATTATCACATAAAAATTATGCAGGGAATAATGATGTGAGGGTCGATTTGGACACAATGGTGGGATCGAGCGATACAGTCTCGACGGAGGGCGACCACACCCCGTCGGTGTCTGAATACAGAACCCTACCACGTGGACAGGTATTCCTGGGAGAGGAGTGGTGTCTGCATATGGTCGAAGAGCAGGCTGTCTCGCTTTTCGTCAATCTCGCTGCGACCGGCATTACAGCGGTAGCGAGGCGAAAGCCCACCCCTTCAGGGGTGGGATGAAGCCGACAACTGGGAATCTCTCCACCTCATAGCCACGGTTGTGGTTAGATGTTTGCGTCACATCTTTAGGTGAGTGGCTTCTATATACTGACGATGCCTCGTGGGTTCGACAGGGAACGTACTAACGTCCACAAACTCCAGTACCACTTCATCTGGTGCCCGAAGTACCGCAAATCGGTGCTTGAGGGCGAGGTACGCGACCGGCTCGAAGCACTCATCGAGGAGAAAGCCGACGAACTCGGGTTAGAGATACTGGAGTTGGCGATTCGCCCCGACCACGTACACCTGTTCATCACGGGCGACCCGACACTCGCCCCGAACAAGATAATACAACAGGTCAAGGGATACTCCTCGCGCCACCTCCGCGACCAGTTCGACTTCGGTCTGCCCTCGCTGTGGACGCGCTCGTACTTCGTCTCAAGTGCGGGCGACGTATCCAGCGAGGTCATCGAGGAGTACATCGACTCCCAAGCAGGTGAATAACGATGCAACGGAACGTCTCAACCACGGTGCGGGTCAAACTCCATTCGTTGACCAACAGGAAAGCTGACCTGCTCGCCCGTGAGTACGAGGCGTTCCAGACCGAAGTTCACGGCGGAGACGCCAACCTCTACTCCGCGACCGACCAGCAGGCGTCGAAAGTCCAGCGACAGAAAGCCCCGAACCCCGACACCGAACAGCCTGTCGTTCTCCGCAACGACGTGTTCGACGTGTCCTACGACGAGGACACCGTTCTCTCGTCGTGGTGGGTCAAAATCCCCGTCTACGACCCCAAGCGTGGACGGGGCAACTCCATCTGGTGTCCCGCACACCTCCCCCAGAAGGACGAACAACTCGTCCGTGAGGGTGATATTCGGGACAGCGAACTGGTGCGCCGTGACGGTGACTGGTACGTCCATCTCGTCGTCAAGCGGTCTGTGGCCGTCCAAGACGAGTACGACGACGTCCTAGCCGTCGACATGGGCGCACGGTGGGTCGCCACCTGCGCGTTTCTCTCCGACCGCAAGACCACGTTCTACGGCGAGGAAGTGCGTCGTATCCGCGAACACTACAAGCAACTGCGGAAGTCCATCGGGAAGTCGAAACCCCGGCAGGGACAGCAGGTGGTCGAGCGCATCGGTGACGCGGAAGCACGGAAGGTCGACGACCGCCTCCACAAAATCGCGCGCCAAATCGTAGAAGCGGCTGAAGAACGGAACGCAATTATCGTCGTGGGCGATCTCGGCGGGATTCGCAAGGACAACGACAAAGGGCGGTACGTTAACGACAAGACCCACAAGATGCCGTTTGCCCGCCTGCTGAACTACATCGAGTACAAGGCCCACGACGCGGGTATCGACGTGCAGTTGGTCAAAGAATACGACACGTCGAAAACGTGCAACCGTTGTGCCTGCGAGGGCGTCCGAGAGACGCAGGGGCGCTTTGAGTGTCCCGAGTGTGGGCTGGACGACAACGCCGACAAGAATGGTGCGCTGAACATCGGCAAACGAGCCTTGGGCAAGTTCTCGAAACCGCTGTCCGAGGCGGGGGCTGGACTGGCACAGCCCGAAACGCAGGTCATCGTCCCACGCGACGACGAACCTGCGAACCTCTCCGTTTCCGTGGGTTCAACCCCCGGTGGGGGAACCCCACGGCGTTAGCCGTGGGAGGATGTCAGCGGGTTTCATCCGGGTAGGATCAATCAGAGACAAATTGGCCGGTGATGTGTGAATTCACTAGTCGGGTGATTTTGTTACGTAACCAATTCTCGATGAATTCGAAATCTAATTACTTGCCTCAGGACACATACATTACAATGTCTAACTCAGATGGTCGGTCGATTCTCTTTCTCTCTCAGTATTTCCCGCCAGAAACTGGTGCTGCCCCCAACCGAGTCAAGGAACTGTGTAAACGTTGGACTGATTCCGGCTGCGAAGTTACAGTACTCACTTCAGCACCCGATTACCCTCAGGGCGAGATTTATGACGGCTATGAAAACGACTGGATTCGAAGGGAAACCGTCGATGGAATCAATGTCATCTCGACGAAGACCATCCCTGTCTCTAACAAGGGATTCGCCCTTCGGGGACTGAAATTCGTCTGGTTTATGCTCTCCGCAATAGTCGTTGGCCTTCGTCTTCCACAACATGATGTTGTCGTCGCAACCTCTCCCCAACCGCTAACTGGGCCAGCCGGTATGCTAATCTCAGGTCTTAAGAACTCGAAATTCATTTTTGAAGTGCGTGATCTCTGGCCTGAGAGCATTTCGTCACTTAGTGATACTAGCGCGGTGCTCCTTCGGCCACTTGATTGGATAATCAAACTCGTCTATCGGCGTGCTGATCGACTTGTTATCGTTGTCAGAGGATTTGAAAACGAACTCATTCAAGCAGGTGTCGATAAAGAAAACATCCATTTTCACCCGAATGGAGTCACTCCTGAAACCTTCGAACATGACGAGTCCGAGTGGATAATCTCGGCGGATCTTGTTTCCGAACTTCGCGAAGAATACGTTGTTTCCTACATCGGTACGATTGGACGGGCACATGGGCTTTCTGTCGTACTAGCGGCTGCAGAAGCGCTTGATGATCTGGATGTAACATTCTTACTCGTCGGGACTGGTGCTGAGGCAGCTAAGCTGGAAGCTGAAGCGGAGCGTCGTGGGCTTGACTCGATTAGATTCGTTGGTCGACGACCCAAAGAGGAGGTTCCTGACTTTCTTGCCTTATCGGATTTGTCTCTTGTCCATCTTCGTAATATCGAGCTGTTTCGTGCAGCAATTCCGTCGAAGATGTTTGAGGCAATGGCAGCAAGGACACCGATTGCACTTGGTGTTAGGGGGGAAGCAGAACAAATTGTCAATGAAGCGGGTGCTGGGTGGGTGTTTGAACCTGAAGATGGGGAGAGACTTGCAACCTGTGTACGAAATGCTTCGGAAAACCCAGAACAGGCGAGCCAATATGGAGAGAATGGCTATCAATATGTAACAGAGCACTTCTCTTGGGACGGCATCGCTACAGCGTATCTGGCTGATATCGAACTACTATTCGACGAATAGCTTATCATGGATGATTAGCCAACGGTCGGGTTACTTATTGCTTGTGAAAGTAATGACGAGGTAATGAAGAGGGTCGAATTCGGATCCAACTGTCTCATTGGTGATGAGACGTATATTGGGTATGGATATGATACTAGTCGGAACGGACGTTGTTATTGATGGATCTACTGCGATCGGATCCAACGTGAGCCTCCAAACTGGCGTGTACATACCAGCGGAAACCACAATCGGAAATAACGTCTTTATCGGTCCTAACGCGACGCTGACCAACGATCCATATCCGATTCGGGTTGAGGGGGAGCTGATCGGTCTTTCGGTCGAAAACAATGTGTCGATCGGCGCAAACGCCACAGTTCTCCCCGGTGTGACAATTGGAGAGGGGGCTTTCGTAGCTGCCGGTGCTGTCGTCACGGAGGATGTTCCGGAATGGACACTCGCGGTCGGCAATCCCGCAGAACACAAAGAACTTCCCGACCAGTTGCGAACCCCGAATCAAATCGAATGATACCTATCGCCGACCCCGAGATGGGGGAAACAGAGATCGAAAGCGTCGTCGACTGTCTCGAAGAGGGTCAGCTTGCTGACGGTCCGGAGGTTCGGGCATTCGAATCCGAGTTTTCGGAGTACTGTGGGACAGACCACGGGATTGCCACGAGCAACGGCACCACGGCATTACATACAGCATTCCATTCCATCGGGCTTGGGGAAGGTGATCGAATTCTAACGACGCCGTTTTCGTATATTGCCAGCGCGAACGCGATTAGACTGGCCGGTGCAGAGCCAGTATTCGAGGACATCGATCCGGAGACGTACAACCTCGACCCGGATCTCGTGGAACAGCGACTCGAAAGGGACGGCGATATCGATGCGATTCTCGTTGTTCATCTGTACGGGCTCCCATGTGATATGCAGCGTTTCCAAGAGATCGTAGATGAATACGGTGTGGCACTAATCGAAGACGCTGCTCAGGCTCACGGTGCGATGTACGACGGACAGCGAGTTGGAACGTTCGGTGATGCTGCCTGCTTCTCTTTTTATCCGACGAAGAACATGACCACTGGAGAAGGTGGGATGGTCACGACAGACCGGGACGACGTTGCGAAGGCTGCGAGACGATTCGTGAACCACGGCCGAAGTGATCGCTACGAGCACGTCGAACTCGGTCATAACTTCCGTATGACGAGTATCGAAGCAGCTATCGGGCGAGCACAGTTGGAACGCTTACCCGAGTACACTCGCCAGCGCCAGGAAAACGCGGCAACGCTCACACGAGGTCTCGAAGGAACAGCTGTCAGTCCACCTGTGGAGCCGTCCGATCGAAAACACGTCTACCACCAGTTCACTGTACGGACACAGCAGCGTGAGAAAGTAATCGATCTGCTTGAGAACAACGATATCGGCTACGGTGTGTACTACCCCACACCGATTCATCGGCAGGAAGCCTACGATTCTTGGAATCACGATGCTCCCGTCGCAGAGCAAACTTCGGAGAGTGTCCTTTCCCTACCGGTCCACCCGAACGTATCAACGAACGACCTCGACCGAATCGTCTCGGTTCTAGAGGAGGTGGGAACGTGATGTCTTCTACGAGCGAACTCATCCGAACGGGGGTTCTCGGTGTCGGAAGCATGGGCCAACACCACGCCCGTGTGTATAGCGAACTGGCCGGTACTAAGCTGGTAGGCGTTTTCGATGCTCAAGACGACCGATCCGCGGATATCGCCGGTGAATACGGAACTGAACCCAAATCAAAAGACCAGCTACTCGATTGTGTCGATGCGGTTTCCATCGCCGTTCCGACCGAGTATCATTTCGATATGGCGATGGAGTGTATAGAGTCCGGAGTCGACGTACTCATCGAAAAGCCGTTCGTCGGAGCCCCCGAGCAAGGCAGAGAACTCATTCAAGCAGCGGAACGCCGGAATATCATCATTCAAGTCGGACATCTCGAACGATTCAATCCCGCTGTGGAAACCCTCAGGGATGTACTCGAAGGGACGGATATCATCTCCATCGAAGCGAATCGGCTTGGACCACCGATAGACCGTGAACTCAAGGACAACGTCGTGAAGGATCTGATGATACACGACATCGATATCCTTCTCGATCTCATCGGACAGAAGCCGAAGGAAACGAGTTCCGTAATGCGCCGAAACGGTGACTACGCGAAGGCGACGTTCGAGTTTCCAAACGATATCATCGGAGAGTTGACAGCCAGCCGAGTCACCCAACGGAAAGTGCGAAAGCTCTCAGTCACCGCCGCTGACTGTTATATCGAGCTTGATTACCTCGACCAATCCGTGGAGATTCACAGACAGTCCGTCCCCGAGTACATTACCCAGAACGGGGATGTCCGCTACCGTCACGAGAGCGTAATCGAACGTCCACAGGTCAGTAGTGCGGAACCACTGAAGAAGGAACTCGCTGGATTCGTCTCGGCCGTCGAAGAGCGCTCAAAACCGAGAGTTACCGGTGAAGATGGATTGGATGCGCTCGAGATGGTCAATTGCATCGTCACCCGATCCTCCCGACAAAGAGTGAATAATGAGCAATAACGGGGCAATATATGGTTCGGACCGATCACCGACTGAACTGAGTTCCGCCTTCCGAGATGGCGAATTTCCGGTGGCCGTTTACGGTCTCGGGAAGATGGGGCTTCCCCTCGCATCGGTGTATGCAGACGTTACCGGCAACGTCGTGGGCGCTATATCGACGAAGGGGTGATTTCGAAACTCAACGATGGCATCGCCCACGTTGACGGTGAACCCGGACTGGATGATTTGGTAGAACGATTGGTAACTGAGAACGCGCTTTGGGGAGTCACGGACCCTACCGACGCAGCAACCAACGCGGCTGTTCACGTAGTTATCGTCCCTACACTCGTCGACGAACAGAATACGCCTGATTTATCGATTATCGAGGCGGCCATTGAGTCGATTGCTGAAGGGTTATCCCGTGGAGACTTGGTCATCGTGGAATCGACGGTTCCACCCAGAACGTGTCTCACGAAATTGAAACCGATTCTCGAAACGAGCGGGCTCGATGTCGGTGAGTTTGGGATGGCGTTCTGCCCAGAGCGAACGTCGAGTGGTCGGGCTCTCGAAGACATCACCGGCGCGTATCCGAAAATTGTCGGTGGTATCGACGAGGAGAGTACTGCGGTTGCGACCGCGATATACAGCGAGATAACGACGAACGACGTTCTACAGGCACCTGATATAACGACCGCAGAGGCCGTCAAGGTGTTCGAAGGTCTGTATCGAGATGTCAACATCGCGTTGGCCAACGAATTGGCACGCTATACAGACGAGGTCGGTATCGATGTGAACAAAGGAATCGAGCTTGCGAACACCCAACCGTTCTGTGAGATACACGCTCCCGGTCCGGGAGTCGGTGGTCACTGCATCCCGTATTATCCGTACTTCATGCTCCATATGTTCGACACCGACGGACCGTTGTTGCAGACGGCACGGGATGTCAACGACTCGATGCCGGCTTTCACCGTCAACACGCTTGAATCGGAGCTTTCGGACAAGGGGGTTCGGTTGTCGGAATCGACCGTACTGGTACTGGGACTCACCTATCGACCTGGCATAAAGGAAACGAGAGCGAGTCCATCGATTCCGATTTCGGAGCAACTCTCCACGCACGGTGCGTCGGTGAAACTTGTCGATCCGCTGCTTGACCGTGCTGATAAATTCGAAGGGGAGTTAGTCGATTTACCAGAGGTGTATGAAACAGACCCGGACGCAGCCGTCGTCGTGACGCCGCACGACGAGTTTGAGGCCATCGAGTGGGACCGCTTCGATCCGATGGCCATCATCGACGGTCGCCAATCACTCGAACTCCCCGTCGGAGACCACCGTGTGTATGTAATCGGTTCGGGCCGAATGCAATAATTCCGAGTGGGGAAACCCAACCGATTTACTGTGCCGGGTCGGGTTGAGCCTATGAAAGTACTATCGGTCGTCGGGGCCCGGCCGCAGTTCATCAAGTCGTTCGTGGTTTCGAGGGAACTACGGAAGAAACACGAAGAGATACTCGTTCACACCGGCCAGCACTACGACGAGGAGCTGTCGGACGTGTTCTTCGATGAACTCGGGATACCAGAGCCCGACCACAACCTCGGAATCGGATCGGAGAGCCACGCAATCCAGACAGCTCGGATGATGATCGAAATAGATGGGCTGGTCGAGGAATACGATCCGGACGTGGTTCTCTGCTATGGGGATACGAATTCGACACTAGCAGCCGCCATCGTCGCTTCGAAGATGGACGCGAAACTGGTACACGTTGAGGCCGGCCTCCGGAGTTTCAACCGCGATATGCCAGAAGAGGTCAATCGTGTATTAACCGATCACGTCTCGGACATACTGTTCACGCCGAGCGAGCGGGCGGTCAACAACCTTGAGGTAGAGGGAATCACCGAAGGTGTGTACAACGTCGGGGACGTGATGTATGACTCGTTGCTGTGGGCACGCGAGGCCGCGACCGAACGGTCGAATATTCGTGACGAGTTGGGTGTTGCGGACGGAGAGTACATTCTTGCGACGGTCCACCGACCGCGGAACACGGACGACCGGGAGCGGCTCGAAACGATTCTCGCGACCCTAGCTGCCGAACCACGAGAGGTGGTGTTTCCAGCCCATCCACGAACGATAGATCGACTCGAGCGCTATGGTCTCTTAGAGATGGTCGAGACGGAGCTCAGACTCATCGACCCTGTGGGATACTTGGACTTCGTCACTCTTCAGGCAGGCGCTGAGATCATCGTAACCGACTCCGGTGGGATTCAGAAGGAGGCGTTCTTCCTCGGCGTTCCCTGCGCTACACTCCGTGAAGAGACCGAATGGCCCGAGACTGTTGAGGCCGGTGGAAACGTTCTAGTCGGTGCAGATACCGAGTCAATCCGGGAAGCGCTTACGGACCCACCGCAATTACCGTCGGACGCAGAACCGTATGGAGACGGGGACGCCGCAGAGCGAATCGCGGACGTGCTCGATAACCTACCGACATAACTCGTCGTAGAGCGAAACTAGCTTCTCGGCCTCCCCCTCCCAGCTATACTTCGTCTCAACGAGCGATTGCATCGCTTCGATATCGTAGTCACATTCAAGTGCGGTCTCGACGGCGTCGGCTGCGGCCTCTGTGTCGTCTTGTGGGACAACGTGGCAGTACTGTTCAGGCATGAATGCGCCGACTGCATCGATAGGTGTTGTAATGATCGGAAGCCCAGCGTAGAGGTACTCGAAAAACTTCGTCGGGACGCCTTTCTGATAGTGGTTGACATCCAATAATGCGAGCCCAACATCTGCTGAGTGTAGATACTGAAACATCTCGCAATAGGCAAGATAGCCCGGGAATTGAATATGGTGTTCAAGTCCGCGTTGCTTAATGAATTCCTGCACACGCTTGTGGTTCTCATCGGGTGACCAAGTGCCAAGCACCCAGAGTTCGACATCAATGCCACGGCCTATCAATACGTCGAGAAGATCAAGCATTCGATATATCCCACGAAGCTCTTGGATTCCCCCGACATAGCAGAGGGCGTGTGATTTCCCGTGTTCGATAGGGTTAGTAGACGGCTGTAACGTCTCGGTTCGTGGGAAGTTATGCGCGATTGTAACAGGGACCCTTTGATTGAGGAACGGTTCAGCGATCCAGTCAGAGACCGTAACAATTGCATCAAACCGTTTCGCTGCACCTGCCTCAACTTTTGGGACCGAATATGAGAGAGGGGTCGAGGCGAGACTCGGTATCCACTCTCGGGTCGTAACGATGTGCCCGTAATCCTCGTGAACGTCGTACACGACAGACCCGTCGGTTGTCTCGGCGAGGTAGAG
>Ga0207755_100671_pt1 | contig 14021 bp, 12 predicted proteins | sample A23P2SouthBayCA_FD_187734 | JGI IMG/M metagenome (GOLD analysis project Ga0207755, IMG submission 187734) | Aerobic enrichment media microbial communities from Bioluminiscent Bay, La Parguera, Puerto Rico - A23 P2 (SPAdes) | ecosystem: Environmental > Aquatic > Marine > Unclassified ...
CGGCGGACGGTTCCGCGGCCGCCGCGCCGCCGGAGTCGACGTACGCCTCGACGGCCGCGGGCGTGACGAACGCCTCGCCGTCGCGTTCCTCGCTCGCCGGCACGTCGTTCAAGTCCACGCCGCGCTCGCGCGCCAGCCGTCGCGTCGCCGGCATCGCGAGCGTCCGCTCGCGCCCCGATCCGCCCTCGCTCTCGACGACCACGGGTTCGTCCGCCTCGTCCGCGTCCGGCCCGCTTTCGGCGTCCGCGCTCGCCGTCTCGGCGGCGGACTCGCTCGCGTCCTCCGCGGCGGCCCTGACGTCGGCGTCGGTGACGCGCCCGCCGGGCCCGGAGCCGTCGACGCTCGCGAGGTCCACGTCGAGTTCGCGGGCGAGCGAGCGCGTCGCGGGGGACGCGAACACGCGCCCTTCGGACGCGGACGGCTCGTTCGCGCTCTCCGCCTCGCCCTCGTCGGATTCCTCCGCGGCTTCGTCGGCCGCGTCGGCGGGTTCGTCCGCGGCGCTCGCCTCCTCGCCCTCGACGTCGAAGGTGGCGATGACGGAGTCGACGGGGACGACTTCGCCCTCGTCGGCGTGCAGTTCGGTGACGACGCCGTCGTACGGGGACGGGACTTCGACGACGGCCTTGTCCGTCTCGACCTCCGCGATGACCTGGTCCTCCTCGACCCGGTCGCCGACCGCGACGGTCCACGCGACCAACTCGCCTTCCGCGATTCCCTCGCCGAGGTCCGGGAGCTCGAACGTCTTCTCGACCATAGCGGGACGACAACGCAGATCCCTTTTAGTGTTTCCCCGTGCGCCGACGCTGACCGGACACGCGATACGTTTTTGCCGGGCGGGCCGAACGGACGCGTATGAACGAGCCGTCGTGGCGGCTGATTCGCGAGGAGTGTCGGCCCGGCCCGGTGACGATGGCGCTGGAGGAGGTGGCGGCGGAGACGGCGGCCGCGGGCGGGCCGGCGACGGTGCGCGTCTACCGGTGGCCGGACGTCCTCTCGCTCGGCTACGGACAGGACCCGGAGACCATCGACTGGGGGTTCTGCGAGCGCGAGGGGATCGGTGTGACGCGACGGCAGACCGGCGGCGGCGCCATCTACCACGACCGCACGGGCGACATCTCCTACGGCATCGTCGCGCCCGCGGACGCCGTGGAGGGGAGCCTGCTCGACGTCTACCACGCGTTCTGCGAGCCGATTCTGGACTCGCTCGCCGACGTGGGCGTGGACGCGGGGTTCGTGGACGAGGAGCGCGACGGCGTGCACGACCCGACGTGCTATCTGCGCGCGCTCCACCCCGCGCACGACGTCGTCGGGCCGGACGGCCGAAAGCTGAGCGGGAACGCCCAGCACCGCAGCGGCGACGCCGTCGTCCAACACGGCTCCGTCTCCTACTCGCTGCGCCCGGAGCGCCACGTCGGATGTTTCACCGAATCGCTCGACGCGGACGCGTTCCGCGAGCGCGTCGGCGCGATAGACGAGTGCGTCGACGTCCCGCGCGAGCGCGTGGTGTCGGCCGTCGAGTCGTCGCTCGCGGACTGGGCGGACGCCGAGGCGGGCGCGTGGCGCGACGACGAACTCGAACGCGCACGCGAACTCGCCGCGGAGAAGTACGGCGACGAGACGTGGACGCGGGACGGCCCGCGGGCCTGAGTGGCGGCGCGCGGGAGGTAGCTATTAGTGCTCGCCCGCGATGGAGTGAGGTATGGGAACGGCACGCCGGGAGAAGCCGCCGTGGCTGACGATTCGGCCGCCGGGCGGCGATCGGTTCGCGGAGATCAAGCGCACGCTCCGCGAGCACGACCTGCACACGGTCTGCGAGGAGGCGTCCTGTCCGAACCTCGGGGAGTGCTGGGGCGGCGGCGACGATGGCGCGGGGACGGCGACGTTCATGCTGATGGGCGAGCGCTGCTCTCGCGGCTGTAACTTCTGCGACGTCGCGACCGGCGGGATGGGGCCGCTCGACCCCGACGAACCCGCGAACGTCGCGTCAGCCGTCGCCGACATCGGCCTCGACTACGTGGTGTTGACCTCCGTCGACCGCGACGATCTGGACGACCAGGGCGCCGCGCACTTCGCCGAGACGATCCGCGAGATAAAGCGCCGCGACCCCGAGATTCTCGTGGAGTGTCTCGTCCCCGACTTCCGGGGCGAGGAGGCGCTCGTCGCGGAGGTGCTGGACGCGGGCCCGGACGTCGTCGCGCACAACGTCGAGACGGTCGAACGCCTCCAGCGGCCCGTCCGGGACCCCAGAGCCGGATACGAGCAGTCCCTCGCCGTCCTCCGGCAGGCGAGCGAGGCGGACGTCTACGCGAAGACGTCGCTGATGCTCGGCCTCGGCGAGTACGATCACGAGGTCTATCGCACGCTCCGGGACCTCCGGGACGTCGGCGTGGACGTGGTGACGTTCGGCCAGTACCTCCGGCCGTCGGAGAGCCACCTCGCCGTCGAGGAGTACGTCCACCCGCACAAGTTCGAGACGTGGCGCGCGGTGGCGGAGGAGGAACTGGGCTTCCGGTACTGCGCGAGCGGTCCGATGGTGCGCTCGTCCTATCGCGCGGGCGAGTTCTTCGTGGAGGCGATGCTCCGCGACGGCGCGAGCGAGTCGGAGGCGCGAGCGCGGGCGGCAGAACGCGCGGGCGGACGCGGCGACGAACGCGCCGGTGAGCGGCGATGATGGACGCCCCGCTCACCCTCACGCGCGTCCTGGAGCGCGCGGAGACGCTGTTCGGGGAGCGCGAGGTGGTGACGGCGTACCCCGATCGGACGCACCGCTACACGTACGGTGAGGCCTACGAGCGCATCTGTCGGCTCGCGCACGCCCTCGACGACCACGGCGTCGCGTCGGGGGCGCGGGTGGCGTCGCTCGCGCGGAACAACCACCGGCACGTCGAACTCTACTTCGCGCCGGCGTGCGCGGGTCGGAGCCTCCACGTGGGGAACGTCCGCCTGCCCGCGGACGAACTCGCCGCGACGCTGAACGAGTCCGCGGACCGCGTCGTCTTCGCCGACCCGGACTTCGTCGAGACGCTCGAAGCCGTCGCGGACGACCTGGAGACGGTCGAGCAGTACGTCGTGCTCTCTGAGTCGGTGCCGGAGACGTCGCTGTCGCCGGTGACGGACTACGAGTCGTTCATCGAGGGGTACGACACGGAGTACGACTGGCCCGAACTCGACGAGGAGTCCGAGTGCGGGCGGTGTTACACGTCGGGGACGACGGGCGACCCGAAGGGCGTCGCGTACACGCACCGCGGCCTCTTCTTGCACACGCTGATGAACGGGCACGTGGACGCGTACGGCGTCGGCGCGGACGACTCGGTGCTTCCGGTGGTGCCGATGTACCACGTGAACGCGTGGGGGTTCCCGTACGCGGCGGCGTTCGGCGGCGCGCGCCTCGTCCTCCCGGACGCGCGCACGGACCCCGGATCGCTCGCGTCGCTCCTCGACGGGGAGGGCGTCACGATTACCGCGGGCGTGCCGACGGTGTGGCGCGCGCTCGCCGACCACCTCGATTCGGGGGACGCGGACGTCTCCGGCGTGACGTTCGTCGTCGGCGGGGCGTCGATGCCGGCGTCGCTCGTTCGAACGTTCGAGGAGGCGCACGGCGCGACGGTCCGGCAGGGCTGGGGGATGACGGAGACGAGTCCGCTCGGCACGCTGATGCCGTCCGACGCCCGCGACGGCGTGGACGGCGAGGAGCGATACGAGCGCCTCGCGACCGTCGGTCGGCCCGTCCCGGGCGTTTCGGCGCGCGTGCGCGACGAGGACGGCGAGCGCGTCCCGCGGGACGGCGAGACGGTCGGCCGCTTCGAGGTGCGCGGGCCGTGGGTCGCGGACGGCTACGTCGACGACGCGGACGAGGCCGACGCGACCGACGACGGCTGGCTCTCGACGGGCGACCTGGCGACGTGGGACGACGCGGGCTACGTGGACGTCGTGGACCGCGAGGACGACCTGGTGAAGTCCGGCGGCGAGTGGATATCGACCGTCGCGCTGGAGGACGAACTGATGGCGCACGAGGCCGTTCGGGAGGCCGCCGTCGTCGCCGTCCCCGACGAGACGTGGGGGGAGCGGCCGCTCGCCGTGATCGTTCCGGACGGCGACGCGCCGAGCGCGGACGCCCTCGACGCGCACCTCGAATCGGCGTTCCCGTCGTGGTGGGCGCCGGACGAGTACGTCGTGCGCGAGGAGATTCCGCTGACCACCACCGGGAAGTTCGACAAGCGGGCGCTTCGGGAAGCGCACGCGGACGAGCGAAGCGAGTCCGCGAACAGCGCGAACGGCGACCAGCGGGAGCCGTGAGCCACCGCGGTCGAACGGAGTGAGACCGCGAACGGCGCGAGCGGGAGCGAACGGGAGTGAGCGACACGCGAGGGCCCCCAGAAGACGCGAACGGGGAGGAACGACCCGTGAGCGACGCGGCCGAACCGGACGTGAAAGCACGCACCGCGTTGCGTCCCGCGTAGCGGAACGGGCGTGGGAGCGCGGCGAGCGGCGACGACGTGACGGCGTCCGTGGGAAGCGGAACGGGAGCGGTCGAGCAGGCGAAACGGCGAAGAACGGGCGTCGGAGCGGGTCGCGCGTCCGGTCCCGACGTCCCGCGGTGCGGGACGCTCGGGCGACGAACCCCACCCGCGTCTTTATTACCGATCCTTCACAAGGGACGGGCGTTAGAATGAGCGACAGACCACCGACCCAGACGCCGCCGGAGTCGGCGGACCAGGGGGCGCTGCGATGGCTCTCGCAGGACGGCCTCGAGGTGCCGCTGCATCGGATCGTGGCGCCGGACGGGTCGTACGACGAGGCGGCGGTGCCGGACCTCGACGCGGAAGGATTCCGGGACCTCTACCGGTGGATGCTGACCGATCGGGTGTTCAGCAGGCGGATGGTGAACATCCAGCGGCGCGGCGAACTCGGGACGTTCGGGTCGACGCGCGGTCAGGAGGCGAGCATCATCGGGAGCGCGTACACGCTCGAACAACCGGACTGGCTGTACGTCGGGCGCGCGTGGACGCCGTTCTTCATGCGGGGCGTGCCGATGGAGGAGATGATCAAGTTCTGGCGCGGCATCGAGGAGAGCCAGCAGGAGTTCGCGAAGCGGAACTCTCAGGTCGCTATCTCCATCGGTTCGCACGTCCCGCTGATGGCGGGAATCGCGTGGGGAATGGACGTCGCGGGCGACGACGCGGTGGCGATGACGTACATCGGGGACGGCGCGACGAGCACTGGCGCGGCGCACGAGGGGATGAACCTCGTGGGCGCGCTCGACCTGCCGGGGCTGTTCTTCTGTCAGAACAACGGCTACGCCATCTCGATGCCGGCGTCGGGGCAGACGGGCGCGAAGACGCTCGCGCAGCGAGCGCTCGGCTACGGGATGGACGCGATCCGCGTGGACGGCCAGGACGTGCTCGCGGTCTACAACGCCGTCTCGAAGGCGCGCGAGCGCGTGAAGCAGGGACGGCCGGTGTTCGTCGAGTCGGTGACGTATCGGCTGGACGCGCACACGACGAGCGACGACCCGACGCGCTATCGCGCGGACGAGGAGGTCGAACAGTGGGAGGCGCTCGACCCGCTGGAGCGCTATCGGTCGTTCCTGGAGGCGGAGGGCCTCTGGGACGATATCGACCACGACGCGCTCGTCGAGGAGATAGAGGACGAGTTCAGCGCGGCGCTGGAGCGCGCGAACGCGTTCGCGGAGCGCGACGTCGCGGAGATGTTCGCGTACGTCTACGACGAGATGCCGCCGGAGCTACGTCGGCAGATGGACGAGTTCGAGGAGCTCCTCGAGGAGTATCCGGAGATGTACGATTACGTCGAGCAGCGGCCGAAGGGGTGACCATGAAGGGGACTATCGTCGAAGCGGTCAACGACGCACTGCACGAGGAGATGGCGGCCGACGGGGACGTCCTCGTCTTCGGGGAGGACGTCGCGCAGAGCGGCGGCGTCTTCCGCGCGACGGACGGCCTCCTGGAGGAGTTCGGCGGGAAGCGCGTGGTCGACACGCCGCTCTCCGAGATAGCCATCGTCGGCGGGGCGGCGGGCCTCGCGATGTACGGCTTCCGACCCGTGGCGGAGATACAGTTCTCGGGCTTCCTCCCGCCAGCGTTCGACCAGTTGGTGACGAACGCGAGTCGCATCCGGTGGCGGACGCGCGGCGAACTCTCCGCGCCGATGGTGGTGCGGATGCCGTACGGCGCGGGCGTTCGCGCGCTCGAACACCACTCGGAGAGCATGGAAGGCGCGTACTCGCACATCCCGGGACTGAAAGTGGTGATCCCGAGCACGCCCGGCGACACGAAGGGCCTGCTCACGAGCGCCATCCGCGACCCGGACCCCGTCCTCTTCATGGAGCCGAAGCGGATCTATCGGTCGTTCCGCGAGGAGATTCCGGAGGGCGAGCACGCCGTCCCGCTGGGCGAGGCGGCGGTCCGCCGCGAGGGCGAGGACGTGACGGTCGTCTCGTGGGGGTCGATGATGCCGCCGACCCTGGAAGCCGTCGACGAGATGGACGTCGACGCCGAAGTGATCGACCTGCGCACGATTTCGCCGATGGACGCGGAGACGGTCGTGGAGTCGGTGAAGAAGACGGGGCGCTGCGTGGTCGTCCACGAGGGCCCGCGCTCGGGCGGCGTCGGCGCGGACGTGGTCTCGCGCGTCAACGACGACGCGCTGATGTACCTTGAGGCGCCGGTGGAGCGCGTCACGGGCTTCGATACGCCCGTGCCGCTGCTCTCGATGGAGGACTTCTACTTCCCGCACCCGCCGCGCATCCGGGCGGGCATCGAGGACGCGCTCGCGGAACCCTAGACCACGCGGTTCCACGGGTCGCGGTCGGCGGCGACGAGGGAGACGTTGGTCTCGACGAGGTCGGCGAGGTGGACGCGATACGTGTCGGCCTGTGCGGCGGCGTGCGGGGTGACGAGGACGTCGTCGCGCGCCCAGAGCGGCGAGTCGTCGGGGAGCGGTTCGTCGGCGAAGACGTCGAGGGCGGCGCCGGCGATTTCGCCCGATTCGAGCGCGGCGACGAGCGCGGGTTCGTCGACGACTTCGCCCCGAGAGACGTTCACGAGGTAGGCGTCTTCGCGCATCGCGGCGAGGACGTCGGCGTCGACGAGGCCGCGCGTGTCGTCGGTGAGCGGCGTGGTGAGCACGACGAAGCGAGCGTCGGCGACGGCGGCCTCGACGCGGGAGACGTCGTGGACGCGTTCGAGGCCGAGTTGGGAGACGGGGCGGACGTCGACGCCGGTGACGCGCGCGCCGAGGGCGTTCGCGCGCGAGACGACGCTGCCGCCGAGGTTGCCGAGGCCGACGACGCAGACGGTGGAGCGCGCGAGTTCGAACGCTCGTTCGACGGGAAGACGCTCCCAGCGGCCGTCTCGCTGGTGGTCCCGATAGCGGTGGAGGCCCTTCGCGAGCGTGAGGAGGAGGCCGAGCGCCGTCTCGCCGACGAGGTCACCGGCGACGCCAGTGGAGTTCGTGAACGCCACGCCGGCGTCGTCGTAGGCGTCGAGCGGGTAGTCGTCGTAGCCGGCGCGGACGCTGTGGACCCACGAGACGTCGTCGAGGTACTCGTCGTGGTGGTCGAGGGTGACGACGGCGTCGCAGTCGGTGAGGGCGTCGGCGTCGCGGACGACGTAGTCGCGGGCGTCGTCGCGGGCGGCGAGTTCGTCGGCGAGCGCGCGCGGATAGCAGGGGTGTGCGCCCCAGTCGTGGACGGCGACGCGGTTGACGTCGGGCATACCGGCCCGTCTCGGGCGCGTATGATAAATCCCCGGCGCCACCGCCCGGGACTGACACGAACGTTTATGATGTAAAGCGCGTAACGTCCAGTATGGTCCGCGATAACGTGGGTGATTCGTCGTGATCGACCCGGACGAGCACCTCGTCGTCGACTGCGACTGGCACTACGCCGATACGTTCACGCAGGTCGCACCGTACATGCCGGAGCCGTGGAAGACGAAGTTCCAGAAGAGCAGTTGGGGGCCGACCGGCGTGAAGCAGAACCTGAGCGCGTTCTTCCCCGCCTCGACGGGGAACCGGATGAACTACGGGAAGATAGAGCGCGAGTTCTCCGAGTACCCGGACGGCGGGGACGACAAGGAGGACATAATCGAGGGGATGGAGCACCTCGGCATCGACGCGACGCTTCAGATATCCCACCTCGTGCTCGCGATGGGCGGCGTCACCGCCGACGACCGGCGCGTCGAGTCGTTCATCAAGGGGTACGTCGAGTACCTCATCGAGGAAGTCGTCGACCCCGACGCGGGCATCTACGCGCTCGCACCGATGCCCTACCACGACATCGACGCCTCGCTCGACGTCCTCGACCGCATCGAGGACGAGGAGGCGTTCAAGGGCGTCGTGATGGTGACCGCGGGCGCGTCGCCGCCCCTGGGGAACCGCAAGTACGATCCGATCTACGAGCGCTGCGAGGACCTCGGCCTCCCGGTCGTCTACCACACCGGGGGGTCCGGCCTCGACGAGTACGTCCGGGCGGGCTACGAGGAGATGATCGAGACGCACACGCTCGGCTTCCTCGAAGCGAACATGTCTCAGATCGTCAGCGTCGCCTGCCAGGGCGTCGCGGAGAAGTTCCCGGACCTCGACATCGTCTTCATGGAGTCGGGCGTGACGTACATCCCCGGTCTCGTCAGCCGCCTCGACGAGGAGTACATGAAGCGCTCGGAGGAAGCGCCGCTCCTGGAGCGCCCGCCGAGCGAGTACATCACCGACTTCTACTTCGGCACCCAGCCGCTCGAAGTGGGCGCGCGAAACGACCTGCTCGAACTCTGCTTCGACATGATCGGCACCGACCGACTCCTGTACGCCTCGGACTACCCGCACTGGGACTACGACAGTCCGAGCATCGTCACGGACCTCCCGATGCTCGACGACGAGGACAGGAAGGACATTCTCGGCCGGAACGCCGAGGAGGTGTTCGGCCTGTGAGCGACGACGGCCGCGTCGAAGTCGCGCCCGTGGACGACTTCGAGGAGGGTCGGGCGGAGATAGTGAACGTCGGGCGCGTCGAAGTCGGCGTGATGAAGGCGGGCGACGAATTCCACGCGCTCCGGAACCAGTGTCCGCACGACGGCGGCCCGGCGTGCGAGGGCCTCGTGGAGAAGCGCCTCGTGGGCGAGTGGGAGGGCCCGGGCGAGCGCGTCGAGCAGTCCTACTCCGACGACGACTACATCGTCTCGTGTCCGTGGCACGGGTGGTCGTTCGACGTGGAGACGGGCGAGCACATCGGGAACGACCGCTACGTCGTCCCGACGTACGAGGTGGAGGTGGAGGACGGCGTCGTCTACGTCCTCACCGAGTAACCTTCACGGTAGATAGTTTTATACTCCGGGGTGGTTATTCGTGCTACTATGGCGCACGAATCCACGAAGCGACGACCGTTCCTCAAAGCGACCGGTGCGGCGGCCGCCGCGGGCCTGACCGGCCTCGCGGGGTGTTCCGCCACCGGCGGCGGCACGCCCGAACTCGGCATGGCGTTCACCGTCCCCGTCGAGAACGTCGGCTCCCTGTTCGCCGTCCCCGAAGTCAGAGATCAGCTCGACAACCTCGGGAACGAGTACACCCTCGAAGTCTCGCGCAACGAGAGCACGCCGGACTCCCTGAACCAGATGGCCGCCGGCTCCATCGACCTCGCGCTCCTCTCCACCGTGAGCTACGCCTCGGCGGTGAAGCGCGAGGCCGTCCCCGGGAACATCAAACTGGTCGCGACCGACTTCTGGGACGCCCAGCCCGACTGGTACGGCTTCACCATCTACTCCGGATCGGACTCCGATATCACCGAGCCGAAGGATCTCGAAGGGACGAAACTCGGCGTGAACGCCACCGGCACCGGCACCCACGCCATCCTCGTGAAGAAGCTCAAACAGGTCGGGCTCGACCCGGAGAACGACGTCGAAATCGTCGAACTCCCCTTCCCGACGTTCACCTCCGCCATCAAGGACGGACGCCTCGACGCCGGCATCTTCCCCGCCATCTTCGCCGTGGCGGCGCGCGGCGAGAACTTCACCGAGGTCTACACCAGCCAGGAGACCTTCGACAAGTCGTATCCGTTCGCGTACACCGCCGCGTCGAACAGCTCCCTCGACGACAAGCCCGACGCCATCAAGGCGTGGGGCGAGGACCTCGCGCAGCTCATCAACTACTGTTACGACAACCGCGACACCGTCGTCTCCGCGGCCGCGAAGCACTTCGAACTGCCGGAGTCGCTCGTCGGCGGGTTCTTCCTCACGCACAACGACTACTACCGGAAGAACTTCAACGTCGACTACGACCGCCTCCAGTACGCGATGGACGAACTCGTCGACCTCGGATTCATCGACTCCAGTTTCGACGTGACGGAGTACGCGACGAACGACTACGTCCCGTCCACCGAGTAACACCCACCCCTCTTTTCGCGCGCGCCGACCGACCGAGAGCGGCCGCGCCGCCGTCGACGCGCGAGACGAACGGGAAAAAGAACCGAGCGCGCTAGGTCCAGGCGAGCAGGCGCTCGCGCGCGTAGCGGAGGAGTCGGTCGAGCGCGATGCCGATGAGCATGATCGCGATGATCGCCGCGTACACCTGCTCCGAGCGGAACGAACGCACGCCCGCTATCTCCAGCGCGCCGAGGCCGCCGCCGCCCGCCACCATCTCGAAGACGAACGTGATGATGAGCGAGAGCGGCATCGCGATCTGAATCCCGGTCAGAATGCCGGGGGAGGCCGCGGGGAGGATGACGCGCCAGAGCAGGCGCCGATCGGACGTCCCCATCATCCGCGCGGACCAGACGAGGTTCTTGTCGACCTGCCGGGTGCTGTTCCGCGCGTTCACCGCGACCGGCCAGAACGTCCCGACGGCGACCATGATGATCTTCGAGATGTCGCCGATCCCGAACCAGAGCATGAACACCGGGATCAGGGAGATGATCGGGACGGGGTAGCCGATCTTGATGAGCGGGTCGAAGAACCACTCCACGAACGCGTTGCGCGCGCAGAGGATGCCCACGATGACGCCGAACACCGCGGCGATCGCCAGGCCGATGAACGCGCGCTGGAGGGTGAGCACGGCCGCGTTGAGCATCTGTCCGGAGACCGTTAGCACGACGAAGCGGTCGATGACCTCGGAGAGCGGCGGGAGGAAGTAGTGGTGAACGAGGCCGAGTTGGCCCACGACCTCCCAGAGCACGAGGATGGCGACGAGCGAGTAGACGGACTTCAGCGCGTCCACGAGCGACTCGCGGTCGGCGCGATAGCCCATCACGTCCATACGATCACCCGCTCACGGAGCTCCTCGAACCCGCGCACGGCGGCGAACGCCACCGCGGAGATGATGACGATGTTCGCGAACATCGTCGGATAGTTCCCGAGTTGGCCGGACGTGAGGATGAGGTAGCCGATGCCCTGGTTGGACGCGATGAGTTCCGCGCTCACCAGCGCGATGAACGCGATGGGCATCGCCTGCCGCACGCCCGTCATGATCTCGGGGATGGTCGCCGGGAAGACGACCTTCCAGAGGAGACGCCGGCCGTCCGTCCCCATCATCTTCGCCGACCAGAGGAGGTTCTGATCGACGTCCTCCGCGGCGTTGTTCGCGTTCAGGATGATCGGGAGGAGGCACGCGAGGAAGACGATGAGGACGGCCGTCTTCGTCCCGACGTTCAGCCAGAGGATGGCGAGCGGGACGAGCGCCGTCTTCGGGATGGGGTAGGTGAGCGCGAGCAGGATGTCGAAGAAGTCCTCCAAGCGGTCGGATTGCGCCATCCCGACGCCGAGCGCCACGCCGACGACGACGCTCAGGGCGAGGCCGAGGAAGACGCGGACGAGCGAGATGAAGAGGTGCGGGAGGACCGTCCCCGTGACGATCAGCTCCCACATCTTCGCGCCGACGGCGAGCGGCGCGGGGAGGATGGCTTCCGGGACGATAGCGCCGCTGACGAACGACCAGAGGAGCGCGACGATGAGGAGCGGCAGCCAGTCGAACGCGAAGCGCGCGACCCGGTCGAAGGGCGCGGGAACGCGCTCGGCCTCCCAGAGGGTGGAGGTGGCCACTACGGCTCGACCTCCGATTTGGTCTCCTCGCGGAGTTCCTTCCAGACGGCGTTCTTCGTGTCGGTGAACGCCTGCGAGGTGATGACCTCCTCGCGCGTCTGGGAGTGGTCGAGGTTGACTTCGGTGACGTCCTTCTTCGTGCCGGGGTGGCGGGTCATGATGAGCACGCGCTCGGAGAGGTAGACGGCCTCCTCGACGTCGTGCGTGATGAAGACGACCGTCTTCCCGAGGTCCTCCCAGATGTCGAGCAGGCGGTCCTGTAGCTGCTCGCGCAGCGGCTGGTCGAGCGCGCCGAACGGCTCGTCCATCAGGAGTATCTTCGGGTCGTACGCGAGCGTGCGGGCGAGCGCGACGCGCTGTTTCATCCCGCCGGAGAGCTCCTTCGGATACTTCCCCTCGAAGCCGTCGAGGTCCATCATGTCGATGAATCGCTGCGCGGTGGCGTCGGCTTCCTCGCCGTCGACGCCCGCCTCTTCGAGGCCGTAGAGGACGTTCTCCTTGACGGTCTTCCACGGGAAGAGCGCGTAGTCCTGGAAGACGACGCCCCGGTCGGTACCCGGCGCGGAGACGCTGGTGCCGTCGACGGATATGTCGCCGCTGGAGCGTTCGAGGAAGCCCGCGATGAGGTAGAGGAGGGTGCTCTTCCCGCACCCGGACGGGCCGACGACGCTGACGAACTCGCCGCCCTCGATGTCGAAGGAGAGGTCCTCGATGGCCTTCGTCCGCTCGGCGCCCTCCCCGTAGACTTTCTCGAGATTGGAGATGGAGATGCTCCCGTCCATCGTCACGCCCCCGCCCGCGTGCGGCCGGTCGCCGCGCGCGAACGTGATTCGCGTGCGACGCGCCCGCTGTGTCGCAGTTTCGTGGCCCGATCCGGTCGTTGCCGGCCCCCGTCGATGAGATTCACAAGCACGATATCGACATACGAAAGCCGCAATATAAAATATTTGTTCGGGATGAACCGATAGAACGGCCGCGTACTCGCCGCTCAGTCGCGCGGCGCGACGAGTTCGACGGGGTGGGGGGCGGCCGTCGGGAGGAGGGATCCGAGTTGTTCGTGGCAGGACGCGCCGCTCGCGGCGACGACGTCGGCGTCCGCGTCGGCGAACTGCTCGCGCAGCGGGTCACCGACGTCCACGGAGAGTTCGTAGTAGTCCTGCTTGTAGCCGAAACTCCCGGCCATCCCGCAGCACTCCACGTCCGACGTCGTCACGTCGTACCCGAGCGACGACAGCACGGCCTCGGTGTGGGCGGCGGCGTCGACGGTGCGCTGCTGGCAGTGGCTGTGGTAGGCGACGCGCAAGCCGTCGCCCGCGCGGAGCCGCGAGGCGTCGGCACCGTTCTCCAGGAGGCCGTAGACGTACTCCAGTATCTCGTAGCTGTTCGACGCCAGCGCGTCGAAGCGCTCGGCGTCGAGGAGGCGCTCGTACTCGCGCTCGAACATCGCGAGGTCCGAGGGTTCGACGACGACGACGTCCCGCCCGTCCGCGACGGCTGGTTCGAGAGCGTCGTAGGCGCGCTCGGCTCGTTCGCGCGCCGTCGCGACCATCCCCTGGGAGAGCGGCGCGCGCCCGCTCTCGCGACACGGCGCGAGCGTCACGTCCACGTCGAGCGCTTCGAGGGCGCGGACGGCGGCCTTCCCGCGTTCGACGAGCACGTGGTTCGTGTAGACGTCCGGGTAGAGAGCGGCCGCCCGGACCGCGTCCGCCCGCGAGACGCGCGCGCCACCGCGCGCGTCGAACCAGTCGACGAGCGTCTCGCGCTCGAACGTCGGGAGGTCCCGGCGTCGGTCCACGCCCGCGACCCGCTCCAAGAGCGCGCGCGTGGGCCCCCAGTCGGCCACCCAGTTGGAGAGGGGTGCGGTCGCGCTGCCGAGTTTGGCGAGCGTCTCGAAGTTCCCGAACAGGCGTTTCTGTAGGTCGAGCCCCGCCGGCTCCTCGTCCGGCGTCAACCCCTCCACCAGGTGGTCGAAGCTACTGG
>Ga0207755_100672_pt1 | contig 13961 bp, 15 predicted proteins | sample A23P2SouthBayCA_FD_187734 | JGI IMG/M metagenome (GOLD analysis project Ga0207755, IMG submission 187734) | Aerobic enrichment media microbial communities from Bioluminiscent Bay, La Parguera, Puerto Rico - A23 P2 (SPAdes) | ecosystem: Environmental > Aquatic > Marine > Unclassified ...
GTTCGGTGAGTTCGGCGGCGTCCACGTCGGCCATCGTCTCGGCCCACTCATCGCGCGTTCGTTCGGCGAAGATGGCTTCGAGTTCCTCCCGAACAGCCTGCCGTTCGGCGGGGTCGTTGGTCATGTGCTTGCCTATCAGTTCGGGTCGGTCGACGGCCTCACAGAACGCACTCCAGAACTGCGGTTCGAGCGCGCCCAAGGTCACGTAGTTGCCGTCGGCGGCCTCGTAGACGTCGTACCACGGATACTCCCCGGTCAGCGGTGTCTCGCTCGGGCGCGGGTCGTCGCCGGCGAGTGCCTGCGGCGCCAGCGCCTGCGAGAAGGAGACGACGGCGTCGGTGAGCGCCACGTCGAGGTACTCGCCACCCGTGTTGCCGAGTTCACGCGACAAAAGCGCCGAACACACCGAGTAGGCGGCGAGCAGTCCCCCCGCCATATCGGCGATTTGATACCCCGGCATCCGCGGTTTCTCATCGCTGTCCTCGCGGGTCATATCGAGCAGTCCCGCCAGTCCGATGTAGTTGAGGTCGTGGCCGGCGCGGTCGGAGTGAGGCCCTTCCTGTCCGTACCCCGTCAGCGAGCAGTACACGAGGTCCTCGCGGTACTCGGTGAGCGTCTCGTAGTCGACGCCGAGGCGTTCGGTGACGCCCGGGCGGAAACTCTCGATGACCACGTCGGCGTCTTCGACGAGCGCGTAGAACGCCTCGCGGCCGCCCTCGCTTTTGAGGTCGAGGGCGACGCTTCGTTTGCCACGGTTGACGGCGTCGAAGACGGCACCGACGCCGGCCTCCGTCGTCGGCGGCATGTGCCGTGCGTAGTCGCCCGAGCCGGTGTCCTCTATCTTCACCACATCGGCGCCGGAGTCGGCGAGCAGTTGCGTCGCATACGGGCCGGGGAGCAGTCGCGTGAGGTCGAGCACGCGAACGCCATCGAGTTGCATGGATTTGGGTGGGAGCCTCGTCACATAAGCCTGCCGTCGGCCGGGAACCGTCCGTGCGTGGTTTGTTTAAATGCCCCTGCCAGACGGCGCGCAGGGTTCAAGAGGCGGCCGTCGTATGTGGTGGTATGGCAACACAGGAAGCCCAACCGACGGGTGTCAGTTTCGAGACCGACGAGGAGACGAGTCTCATCCTCTCCAGTCTGGAAGATTTCATCGAACAGGAGGTCGAACCCATCGAGAGCGAGTTGGGCGAGACGTGGTCGAACCCACGAAAGCGCCACGAGGACGACGGCCGACTCGTTCCCGACGTTCAGGAGGCGGTACAGGAGGTCCGCAAGAAGAGCGCCGATGCCGGCTTCTACGCGATGAATCTCCCCGAAGACGTCGGCGGCGAGGGCGTCTCCAACGTCACGTGGTATCGCGCCATCAAACACGTCGCCTCGACCGGGCCGGGGCTCTCGGAGTACGTGCTGGCCGGACCCGAGGGGCCGAAGCCGCTGCTCGCACAGGCGGAGGGCGACCAAATCGAGGAGTACCTCCTGCCCTGCGTCCGCGGCGAGAAGTCCACCGCCTTCGCCCAGACGGAACCTGGCGTCGGTTCCGACTCGCCGAACATGTCGACGACCGCCGAGAAGGACGGCGACGAGTGGGTCATCAACGGCTCCAAGCAGTGGATTACGAACGCCCCCTACGCCGACTTCGTGCAGGTGTTCGCCCGCACCTCCCCCATCGAGGAGATGGGCCGCTACGGCGGCATCACCTGCTTCATCGTCGAGGCCGACGAGTACGAGGTCACGTCGATGAACAACGCCGTCGGCATGACGGGCATGCAGGGTGAACTCTCCTTCGACGACACGCGCGTCCCCGAAGACCGCGTCCTCGGTACCGAGGACGGCGCCTTCTACGACGCCATGGAGTTCCTCTCGCTGGGCCGTCTCGAAATCGGCGGCCGGGCACTGGGCCACTCGGAGTTCCTCCTCGAGAAGGGAACCGAGTACGCCAACGAACGGGAGGCCTTCGGCCGCTCAATCGGGAAGTTCCAAGGCATCTCGCACAAACTCGCCCGCGGGAAGGCCAACGCCTTCGCCGCCGACACCGCCGCGCTCCGACTCGCGTGGCTGATGGACAACGGCGAGCAGGCGATTCAGGAGTCGTCCATCGTCAAGTACCTCGCCTCGAACGTCATGTTCGACATCGCCGACGACGTGGTGCAGGTCCACGGCGGCAACGGCCTCTCGGAGGACAACCCATTCATGAGCGAACTCCAGACCGCCCGCGTTCTACGCATCGTCGAAGGGACCGACGAGATTCAGTTGAACACCATCGCCAAAGAGTTGGGCGTCAACTGACGCCCTCGCTCGCGTTACAACTCCTCGACAGCCTCCTCGACCTCTTCCCGCGGAACTGGGTGAATCCACTACTTCCGACCTTTTTCTTCGTCGGGTGTGCTCGCTCCGCTCGCACACCTCTCCTCGAAAAACGTCGATGAAAAGCGCTCGCTCGGCCCGGTGGCCCTCACTCGCGTTACAACTCCTCGACGGCTTCCTCGACTTCCTCCCGCGGAACTGGGTGAATCCACTCTTCGGTGTCCCAGGCGTACTGTACTTCCCCGTCGCCGTCGATGACGAAGACGGCCCGACGTGGCGTTTTGGTCCCGGCCATCCCCTGCCGTTCGACGAGCAGGTCGAAGGCTTCGGCGGCGTCGCCGTTGAGGTCCGAAAAGATGGAGAACGGACTGTCGAGTTGTCTGAGGAACTCGTTTATCGAGTAGGGGCCGTCGCGGACGACGCCGTAAACGGGGACGGGAAACTCGTCCCAGTCGGCGTCGTCGTAGCGACGCCACCAGTTCTGTGCGATGGCCGAGAAGACGAAGCCGTCGAAGATGAGGACCACGCCGTCGTCGTCGAGGGCGTCGTCGAGTGTTCGAGGACGGAACGTCTCGCCGTCACACAGTAGTGCCTCGAAACCGGGGGCATCGTCGCCGACAGCTGGTGGCATACCACGTCAACCGACGCCGGACCCTTAAACACGCCGCCGTCGACACCCGTCGCCGTCGGGTTTTTGCCCTCCCGCGACGAGGTGTGTGTATGACAATCACGCTGTACCGGCTTGAGGGCTGTCCGTACTGTGAGTTCGTCGTCGACAAACTCGAGGAGTTGGACGTACCGTTCGACAGCGTCTGGGTCGAAGGGCCACACTCCAAACGCGACGAGGTGAAGACGATAACGGGACAGCGGCAGGTTCCCGTCGTCGTCGACGACGACTACGGCGTCTCAATGAGCCAATCGGCGCGTATCTTCGAGTTCCTCGAAACGACCTACGGCGACGCCGAGTCCCCGGCCGAAGTCGACACCGATTTCTGAGCGTGTCCCTCGGGGTGACCCACTTCGCCGTCGGCGCGACGTTTACGACGCTGCTCGTGACGCTTTTCGTTCCGAACGTCGCCTATCCGCGGGTGTGGACGCTACTCGGTGGCGGGTGGGGGATGGTTCCCGACATCGGAAAGGTGTATTCTCACCCAGCGGTGTCGGCGTTTCACAGCAGTCAGTGGGCGGACGTCTTCTGGTTTCACCGGACGCTCGACGTGGTCGACGCCAGTGATTCCGCGTTGGTCGGGGCGGTCGCAATCGCCGTGTTCATCGTCGCCACCGCTGTCGCCGAGCGGCAGTCGTATCACGCACTCGATGCGATTCGAGACCGGGTCGAGTCGTCGGACGACTGATTACTCGTCGAGCGAGTGGGGGTCGAGTCCGGGGTCCTCCACGGGCGGGGCGCCGAGGGAGAGGACGACGCCCTCGTCGTCGCCGACGTAGCGGTGGCCGTGGCCGATTTTCGGCTCGGCGACCCAGAACGTTCCCGGGCCGGCGTCGACGTACTCCTCCTCGCCGGACTTGCCGAGTTTCAGCGAGAACTCCCCCTCCATGACGAAGTACAGTTCCTCCTGTTCGCGGTGGGCGTGGTACTGAATCTCCTCGCCGGGTTCGAAGTACCAGACGGTCGCCCGCATCTGGGTGAGGCCGAGCTGGTCGCCGATGGGCTTGATGTCAAGCGTCGGCGGAATCCCGTCGATTTCCGAGAGGTCGGTTATCGGTACGTCATCGAGGTCAACGACCTTGTAGTCCATACCGACTGTCCGCTGGTCGGCCGAGGGCAAAAAGGTACGCCGCCGGCGTCACTCCGCGAGTACTTCCTCGACGAGTCGCGGCAAGGCCTCGGTCACATCGGCCCGGAAGTCGTATTCGGCCTGCCCGGATAGCTTCGTGCGGTCGAGGTTGACGATGACGAGCGTCGCGCCGTTGTTTTGGGCCACCCGAGGGAGCGACGCCGCGGGCTCGACTGTGAGCGACGACCCGACCGCGAGGAAGGCGTCTGCGCTTTCTGTGAGCGACTGTGCTCGAAACAGGGCGTGTTCGGGGAGTTGTTCGCCGAACAGCACCACGTCGGGTTTCAACACGTCATCGCAGTCGTCACACGTCGGCGGCGCCTCGCCGTCCCGGACTCGCTCGAAGACGGGGTCGGCTTCGAAGCGCCGCTTACAGCCGGTACAGACGACCCGCCGGCCGTTGCCGTGAATCTCGATGGGGTCGTCGCTGCCGGCGTCCTGATGGAGTCCGTCGACGTTCTGTGTGATGAGGCCGTTGAGGTGGCCCGCCGACTCCAACTCCGCGAGGGCCTCGTGGGCCGGGTTCGGGTCGACCGCGTCGCCGAAGAGGTCCTCGACGAGCGTGAGGCGGTCGCGCCAAAACCCCTCGGGGTCGGCACGGAACCGCCGGACGTGAAAGTCGTTGGGGTCGTACTCCGTCCAGAGGCCGTCCTCGGAGCGGAAGTCGGGGATGCCGGAGGCCGTCGAGACGCCAGCGCCGGTCAGCGCGGCGACGGAGTCGGCGTCCCGAATCGCCGCTGCTGCGAACTCGATTTCCCGCTCGTTCATACCGTCGATTCACACCTGAGCGGCAAAAAACCGCTCGGCGGCTACTTGTAAGCGCGGATGCCCGTCAGTTCCTTGCCGACGACCAACTGCTGGATGTCGGTCGTCCCGTCGGGGATGGTCATCGTGCGGGCGTCGCGGTAGTATCGCTCGAGGGGATAGTCCTTCGAGAGGCCGTTGCCGCCGTGGACCTGCAGCGCCTCGTCGGCCACGTCGACGGATTTCTCACACACCCACCCCTTCGCCAGCGAGGAGTACATCCGGGCCTCGGGGTCACCCTCGGCGACTTTCCGGGCGGCCTCGTAAGTGAGCAGTCGGCCGGTTTCGAGGCCGGCACGGATGTTGTAGAGGTGTTCTTGGACGAGTTGGTGACCGGCGATGGGACCGCCGAAGACCTCTCGCTCCTTGGAGTAGTCGAGGGCGGCTTCGTAGGCGGCCTGCATGATGCCGACGGACATCGCCGCCATCCCCGTCCGCATGTAGGCGAACATGGCGTTGAGCGGGTCGCCGGTCTGGAACATTTCGTTGTCCGCGAGGTCGGATTCTCCCGAGGCGAGCATGTTCATCACGGCGTTCATCAGTTTGTTGTCCTCGGGGACGCGCACGTCGTCGAAGAAAATCTGGCCGGTCGGAGAGCCCTTCCAGCCGAGTTTGTCGAGTTCGCGCGTCTCGATGTCGTTTGTGACCGTATCGACGATGAAGAAGTCCCGCTGGCCGGCCTCGGTGTCCTGTGCGACGACCAGGGCCATGTCGGCGATGGGCGCGTTCGACACCCACGTCTTCTCGCCGTTGATGACGTACTCGTCGCCGTCCTTCTCGGCGGTGGTTCCGGGGTTTGCCGTGTCGCTACCGCCGTCGGGTTCGGTGACGGCCATACAGCCGATACAGGAACCGTCGTCGAGTTTGTCTTCGAGCGCGTCGGCCGTCTCCTCGCCCGCATAGGGCGCGAAAATCGTCGGGAACGACATGTTCAGCGTGACGTTCAGCGACGGCCACACCCGCGATATCTCCTCGGATGTGACGGTGTAGGTCATCGGGTCGGCAAAGCCGCCGCTTTCGGTGTCGCCGGGGCCGATACCGAGTTCGCCCAGCATCTGTTGATACTCGATGGCCTGGTCTTTGCTCATCGGCTTTCGGTCGGCCTCCGGGAGGTCCGGTTCGATTTCGGCTTCGAGGAACTCCCGCGTGGAGTTCCGAATCATCTCGTGTTCGTCGTCTAAGTGTGCGCTCATCGCTGTCACACCGTCGTGGTGTCACCATCAAAGCGGTTTACCGTGCCATAGGAGGGTATTCAAGAGGCGACTCGGCCGGCGGATGCGATGCCGCATGACGGAGCCAACGTTTCTAGACTCGCTGTTATAAATTGCCTCGTATGGGACACAGAGTAGTCGTAGTCGTCTGTGTGGACTGTCACGCTATGCCAGCCACTCGACGACGCAGTTCGGTGGGAATGAGCCTGTTGGTGGTGGCCGCGGCGGTTGCGGTCGTCGCCGTCTTCGCCACCTTCACGGCGCCCGTTGCCGCCGACGGCCACACGAAGGCAGAGGCCGACGACTACACCGAGGAGGCGAACTTCTCGGTCAACTTCCCGCACGCGACGGACCACTATCCCGGCGACCAGAACGAGCAGAACGGCAGCATCGAGTACTTCGCGACCGGCGCGGACGCGGTTCGTGCGGAAACCGACGAGGAAGGCGTCTACATGGATTTCGTCATCATCGACGCCGACTGGATAGACTACTCCGCCTGCGACATCCCGAACACGGCCGTCTTCGGCATCGACCGCGGTAACAACCTCTCGGGAACACAAATCGACGAGGACCTCGTCCAGAAACAGAAGAACACCGATTTCCGGGACGACGGCATCACCATCGACTTCTACGATTGGAGCGACTTCGCGGGAGACCCACCCTACGCGACCCCCCAGAGCCAAATCGTCGCCGCCCAAGGCGCCGGGTCACAGGACGGCACCTGCCTGACGGTGACGAGCGAACCCGGATGGTATCAGGTACAGGGGTTCATCAACGGCACCGCCGCCGACAACGGTCGCGGGACGGAACCTTCCGAGGACGCGACACGGGCGGGCATCAACGCCAAGTCGAACTACCTCTACGTCTGTGAGTGCGACAGTCGCGCCGAGGCCGAAGAACAACTCGGCCCCGCACCGGGAAGCGGCGACGACAGCGGGACCGAACCAACGCCGACTCCGGAACCGACCGCAACGCCGGAGTCCACGCCGACGCCGACCGAGGCACCCGAGGAGACACCGACTCCCACCGAACCGCCCGAGGAGACGCCACCACCAACCGATGCAAACGACATGCCGACACCCACTGAACCACCCGAAGAGACGGCTGCACCCACCGCAACGGATGCCAACAACGGGGGCGGAGGCGGAGGTGGTAACGCGAACACCGGCATGACGCCGACTGCAGGCCCCGGTTCCGGGTTCGGCTCGCTGGCCGCACTGCTGTCGCTGCTGGCGAGCGCGCTCTACCTCCAGCGTCGACAGTAAAATCGGAACGGACGGTTTCTCGGAGCGTTCAGAGATTCACGCGAACACCCTCGTCTTCGGTTTCGGGGAACATCTTTCCGGGGTTGAGGATGTCCTTCGGGTCGAGGGCGCGTTTAATCGCGCGCATCGCCTCGACGCCGCCCTCGCCGTGTTCCAACTCGAGGAACTTCCGTTTCCCCATGCCGATTCCGTGTTCGCCGGTGGCGGTGCCGCCCCACTCGATGGCCTTCTCGACGATGGCACCGTAGATTTCTTCGGCATCTTCGACCATCTCCTCGTCGTCGGGGTCGACGAGCGCCGCATAGTGGACGTTGCCGTCGCCGGCGTGACCGAAACACGGCAGCAGGATGTCGTACTCCTCGCCGAGTTCCTTCGCATAGCGGATGATGTCGGGGTACTTGCTGATGGGGACGGTCACGTCGCCGGGGTGGCGCGGCGAGAGGTCGGGGTCGTACTGCTGGACGGCGAAGGCGAGTTCGTTTCGGGCGCGCCACAGTTCGTCCATCCGTTCCTCTTCGGCTATCTCGAACCGTTCGACGTCGTGGGATTCGAAGATGGCCCGACAGAACTCGATTTCCTCGTCGATGCCGTGGTTGGCGTGGAACTCGACGAAAATCATCGGCGCGTCCGGGAGGCCGGTGTCGAAGTAAGCGTTGGCCATCTCGCCGGCCAGCGGGTCGATGAGTTCGATTTTCGCCACGTCGACGCCCGACCGGACGGCGTCGAAGACGGCTTCGGCGGCGTCGTCCATCTCCTCGAACACCGCGCGACCGCCCTTGATTTGCTCGGGGATGCCCTCCAACTCCAGCGTCGCGCGCGTGACGACGCCGAGAGTTCCCTCGCTGCCGATGATGAGGTTCTTGAGGTTGTACCCGGAGGAGGTCTTGACGGCCTTGCTTCCGGTTTCGATGACCGTTCCGTCCGCGAGGACGACTTCGAGTTCCAGCACCCAGTCTGCGACCTCGCCGTACTTGACGGTCTTCTGTCCGGAGGCGTCGTTGATTATCATGCCGCCGATGGTCGAGAGGTTCGCCGAGGAAGGCATCGGCGGGAAGAACAGGCCGTGTTCGGCGACCGTCTCGTCGACGACGTTGCCCATCACGCCAGGTTCCACGTCGATTTGGAAGTCATCGGGGCGGACATCGAGTACGTCGTTCATCTTCGTCATGTCCATGCTGATACCCTTGAACAGCGGGACGGCGTTGCCCTCCAGCGACGTGCCGGCGGCATACGGCGTCACCGGTATCTCCTGTTCGTGGGCAGCCTCGAGGATGGCCGAGACATCGGCGGTCGATTCGGGCCAGACCACGGCGTCGGGGGTGACGCCGATGCCGGCCTCCTGTGCTACCCAGTCGGCGGCGTGGTTCTCCCGTGCCGAGTCCTCGAACGACACTGCCCCCTCCAGGGAAAGTTCCGAGAGGAACGAACAGTCGTACGTCATACCCTGACGGGATGGCCGTATCCGCTTAAACCTATTTGCGTCCGACGGAGGTGCTTTATCCGCGAGGCCGGAGCCGTTTATCATCGCACCCTAATACAGTATCAGGTGTACGAACACCCACGTGGAAAGGTTTTAGTTGGTCGTATCGAGTTCGTATAGCGTGAATAGCAAACGAACGTCACGGGATGGAAAGTATATCAAAACAAAAGACAGAGCTATCGCCACAGAGAGCCGTGAACGGAAACTTCAGTCGGAGAGTGTTCTCGGGGGTGACGGCGGATGATAGCCGCCGTCGACGGAATGCCGGACGTGACGTTCCGAACAGAAGAGTCCGAACTCGAGTCACTCCGGGCGGATATAGTCGACTTCCTTCGCGAAACTGTCGCTGACGCCGGCGCCGACGGTATCATCGTTTGTCTGAGCGGCGGTATCGACTCGACGCTGACCGCCCACCTCTGTGTCGAAGCACTCGGCCCGGAGCGCGTCACCGCGTTGGTGTTGCCCTGTCACCTCACCGACGCGGTAGACACGCTGGACGCTCACTCCATCGCACAAAACCTCGGCGTCGACCCGACGATGGTGCAACTGCAGCCGTTGCTCGATATGTTCGAGGACAGCGTGGCGCCGGCCATCGAGGAGGAAGTTGACCGGGTCGCGCTGGGCAACGCCATCGCCCGCCTTCGGATGAGCGTCGCCTACTACGCCGCCAACATGACCGGTCGACTCGTCTGTGGAACCTCCAACCGGACGGAACTCCTGTTGGGGTATTTCACGAAACACGGCGATGGGGCTGCCGACCTCAGGCCGCTTGCGGACCTCTACAAGACGGAGGTGAAGGCGCTCGCCCGGCACGTCGGCGTTCCCCGCACCATCATCCAGAAACCCCCGACTGCGGGTCTGTGGGATGGACAGACCGACGAGGAGGAACTCGGCGCGCCGTACGGACTCCTCGACGTGTTACTGTACGGCCTCGTCGACGAGAACCTCGGTGTCGAGGGGACCGCCGATGAACTGGGCATCGACCCGGGAATCGTCCGCGAGTACGCCGAACTGTATCTGGATACCGCACACAAACGGCAGCGCGCGTCAAAACCCGAAACCGACCGAACCGACTCGGAGGGCCTGTTCTGTGAACTCGAAGGGCGGCTCTGAGCCCCGCCTCTGCTTCACCCCGAGGGGTTTCGGTTGCCAAGTGTTTTAACACTATTCCACCAATCGTACTCTTCGGTTAACATTGATAAGGCCAGGGCGCGCATGTGGACAGTACGATGCGAGCAATCGAAATCACCGAGTTCGGCCACGCCGACACGCTGGAACTGGCCGAGACCGACGCACCCGAACCCCGGGAGGGGCAGGTCCGAATCGACGTGAAAGCCGCCGGCATCAACTTCGCCGACATCATGCAGCGGCGCGGACACTATCAGGGCGGCCCCGAACCGCCGTACACCCCCGGCATGGAGGTGGCGGGCGTTGTCGACGCGGTCGGCGATGGTGTCGGCCGCGAGGTCGGCGACGAGGTCGTCTCGCTGGTCAACGGCGGCGGCTACGCCGACTACGCGGTCGCCGACGCTCGCGGCCTGCTGGACATTCCGGGCGAGATGAGTTTCGAGGAGGCCGCCGGCTTCCCGGTCCAGTGGCTCACCGCCCACAACTGCCTCCACGAGTGGGGTGGCCTCGAGGAGGGCGAGTCGGTCCTGATTCACGCCGCCGCGGGCGGCGTCGGCAGCGCCGCCGTGCAGTTGGCCGACGAGGCCGGCGCCGAGGTGTTCGGTACCGCCTCGACCCCCGAGAAACTCTCGATGGCCGAGGACCTCGGGATGGACCACGCGATTCAGTACACCGAGGAGGACTTCGTCGACTGCGTGAACGACCTCACCGACGGCGAAGGCGTCGACCTCGTGTTGGACGGTATCGGCGGCGAAACCTCCGACGATAGCCTCGACGCATTGACCGACTTCGGACGCATGGTCTCCTACGGCGCCGCCGCGGGCGAACCCGGCCGACCCAACACCGCCGACCTCCTGTTCGGCAACAAGACCGTCATCGGCTACCACCTCGGACGCGCCATCGAACAGCAGCCGATGAAGGTGATGGGCGCCGTCCCCGAACTGACACAGCTGCTCGGCGACGGCACGCTCGAAGTGCAGGTCGGCCACACCTTCGACCTCGAAGACGCCGCCGACGCCCACCGATTCATCGAGGACCGCAAATCCAGCGGCAAGGTCGTCCTGCAACCGTAACTCCGGGTTCGGCACGGTGAGTTGCTACTAACCCATTTATATTTTTTGCCCAAACGTGGGGCGTGGACTCCGAGCGCCGCCCACTCCAGCGGTTGTACGCCGACGACAGCGGCATGTCGCCAGTCGTCGGTGTGGCGCTCATGATTGCGATTACCGTCGCGCTCGCGGCCGTCACCGTGGCGATGTTACTCGGCGTCGCCGACCCCGGCATCGCGCCGACACAGGATACGGCTGTAAGTCTCGACTCGACCAACGCCGGGACGGCGTTGGTGCCCGAGGTCACCGGAAGCAACGCCGTCGACGTACGGCTCAACGGCGAGTCGATTGCGACCGTCGACGGCAACGTGACCGGCCGCGAGATATTCCTCCCGACGGCACCGGGCGACGAAGTGATGCTCGTCACGGAAAGCGAGGACGCGACCGTCCTCGTCCGCGAGCAGTTCGAAGCCGGCGAAGCCGGCGACTTCGTCGCGTATTACCCATTCACTGGGGGCGGCACGACAGTAGAAGACCACTCGCGGAACGGCAACGATGGGACGTTTCAGAACTCCCCACAGAGGGTTGAGGCCGGACAAGGGTCCGCACTGGAGTTCGACGGAACCGACGACTACGTAACGGTCGACGACGTAAACTACCCCACCCTACTCGCTCACGGCTTTGCCGTTCGCTTCGTTGAGGGTGGGGCTTTCGCGTGGACTCCCGTTCTGGCCACTGCTGGCAGGCTCATAATCGCCGTTCACGTTCAACGTCCCGCGATTCAAGCGCACGTTTACGGGTGCGCCTCCGCCCGACGACGTTTGCGCCGAGCGGAGATGCTTCAGTCCGATGTTCTTCGCCGCGTTGTAGTCCGCGTGCGGTGAGTACCCGCACTTCAGACACTCGAATACGTCCTGTCCGTCCGATGTCGGGCGGTTGTTCTCGTGAGTGAACCCACACTTAGAACACCGCTGGCTCGTGTACGCGGGACTCACCTGCTCGACCGAGATACCCTCTACTTCGGCCTTATACTCGACGTAGTCGTACAGTCGACGGAACGCCCATGCGTGGAACTTCTTGGCACGAGGCATCCGCTCACGAACCCCCGTCAGGTTCTCAAACGCGATTACGTCACAGTCGTGTTCGACGGCTTCCGCGACGAGTTCCTTCGAGACAGTGTGTAAGAAGTGGTCGTAGCGGCCTGTCTCCGTGCGTCCGACCGATTTCATAGTTTCGTGAGCGCCTCGCGTTCCACGCTGTTGAAGCGACCCGCGCCGCTTCTCAAACTCGCGGTGCCAGTGGTTCAACTCCGACCCGTTCCAGAACTCGCCGGTTGAGGTGACAGCGACGTTTTCGATGCCAAGGTCAACGCCGAGGACTGTGCTGTGCTCGTCGTTGCCGTCGTCGGCAGTCTCGAACTCCACGTCCGCCTTTGTTCGGACGTGAAGGTAGAACTCACCATCTCGGTAGTGGAGTTCTGCGCCCGTCACTTCGTAGTCGTCGTTGAATAGGTACTCCGAGTGGGGCGTCTCGCGGCCCTCGTCGGGAAGAACGTACTCGGCAGTGATGCGTCCTTCGACGGTTGAGAGCGTTGCGTGGTCGTCGTTGAACGTCGCACATCGCTTGTCATAGACGAGCGTCGGGGCGGTGAAGTTCGGTTTCCCCGCGTAGTCACCGTGCTTCCACCGAGCGACGACGCTCTGGACGGCGTCGGCGGCCTTGTTGCGGGCGTTCTGGACGAGATTCGCTTGGAGTCTCGTTTCGGCCCGCACGTTGTCGTAGGTTTCGCGTTGAAGTTCGGCTTTGCTCGTAGTCTTGTACTCGCCTTGCCATGCGTGGTCGACGACGTAGTTGGCGGCCCACAGGAACTCGGAGATGGTTTCGTGGAGGAGGTCGGCGTCGCTGTCGGCCACGTCAAGTTTGACGGGGACGGTGCGACGTACCTCCATCCGTGTTTCAGATGTAGTGCCATGCCTTTATACTACCAACGATTTGGTGGGGGAGTCGGCCAGTCATCGAGCGTGGTTGGTGTAGTACCATGTCGGTTTCCTCTCCGACCTACTCGCTCGCTACGCTCTTGAGGTCGGAGGCTCCACCTCGAACGACGGTGAACATGGGAGAAATGCAGTTGGGGAAGAACGACCCTTCCGACATCCAGTACTTCCACGGCCGCATGTACGAGTTCCGACTGTACTACACCGCCTTCGACGACCACCAAGTCGAGATGCTGACGCGCGTTTTGGAGTGATTTCCCCTCGCCACCGGGCAAGTATATCCTTCTCCCTACTCCTCGCCCCGATGGAGTGGGGACTCCGCCGTCGTACACTCCGGACGGCCACAGACACCGGCATCGTCGCCGGCGCGCTCGACGCCGGACGCAAGCGAGGGTAGTTCCCACGTCGCTTCGTGGCCTGTCTCCGTTCGGTGTGTCTCGATGAACTCCCGGGCCGTCCCGAGCGTTTCGAACGTCTCCGTTCGGTCACACGCCCGACAGGAGACTGTGACGTGCTTTTCTGCCATTGGCCACGCTAGCGGTGGCAGGCATTTACCCCTAGCGCTTCCTGAACTCCAGCCAGCGCGTTTGGAGGGACCGCTCCCGTCCTGCCCGTGGCGCTTGCGGTCGGCGCTGGATTGAACCCGCCGAGGCGCTCCTTCGTCAGACAGCGGGTTCTGGACGCCGGCGGTGGACACACCTGACCGGCCAGACCAAGCGCTCTTGGTTGTGGCGTCCGCCTGTCTACGTATCCACATCGCGGTGGCCGCCTCATCGACGACGACGGCGACCTCGACGGAGACGCGGCCCACGGATGACCACCGGATACACGCCCACGCATGTCGAACCACTATCTCACCTCCGAGGAACATCTTCCCGAGGAGCCAGGGACCGAGACGACCCTCCAGATAACCGACGCCGAGACGAA
>Ga0207755_100674_pt1 | contig 13947 bp, 10 predicted proteins | sample A23P2SouthBayCA_FD_187734 | JGI IMG/M metagenome (GOLD analysis project Ga0207755, IMG submission 187734) | Aerobic enrichment media microbial communities from Bioluminiscent Bay, La Parguera, Puerto Rico - A23 P2 (SPAdes) | ecosystem: Environmental > Aquatic > Marine > Unclassified ...
TCGGGCTGGTGGGCGAGGTCTGGCCCTTCGTCAACCCGAAAATCTCGTTGTTGAACACGATGTAGGTCATGTCGTGGTTCTCCCGGGCGGTGTGCATGAAGTGGTTGCCACCGATGCCGTAGCCGTCGCCGTCGCCGCCCGCGGCGATGACTTCGAGGTCGGGATTGGCGAGTTTGGCCGCTCGTGCGATGGGCAACGACCGGCCGTGGATGGTGTGGAAGCCGTAGCTCTCGAAGTAGCTGCTCAGTTTGCCCGAACAGCCGATGCCCGTCGCGAGCAGTATCTCGTCGGGGCTCTTCCCGAGGGCCGACATGGCGCCTTTCAGCGACTTCAGGACGGCGAAGTCACCACAGCCGGGACACCACGTCGCCTGTGGCTCGATGCCGGGCGTGAACTCCTCGCGCTCTACTTCTCGGTTCTCTCCGATTGCGTTGAAGGCACTCATGGTCAATCACCTGCCGCGGGGACGAACTCCGTCGTCGGTGCGGGTTCGTCGCCCTCGATAATCGCTTCGGACCCCTCGACGACCTCGTGTGGCTCGAAGGGGTCACCGTTGTACTTCAGCAGACTGTTCAGTTTCGGCCCGAACCGCCCCAACTCCTTCTGTATCAGTCCACGGAACTGCGCCGACCCGTTCATCTCGACGACCATCGCCTCCTCGACCGACTCGAGGAACTCGATCATCTCGGCGTCCGGGAACGGCATCATGTCCGAGACGCCCAGCGCGCGCACGTCGTGGCCGGCGTCGTTCAGCCGGTCGACGGCTTCGAGGACGGTCCCCTGTTGGCTGCCGAAGGTGATGATGCCGTAGTCGGCGTCGTCGGGGCCGTGATACGTCTGATGGCTCGATTCCTCGGCGTCGAGTTCCTCGCGGATGGATTCGAGTTTCCGCCGACGCCGGCTGAGTTGAGCCACCCGATTTTCGGGGTCTTCGCTGATGTGGCCCTCCGGAGTGTGTTCGTTGCCGGTCGCGAGGAATCGGCCGTCCTTCTGGCCCGGAATCGAGCGGGGCGAGACGCCCTTGTCGTTGTCGGGGTCGTGTTGGAACCGCTGGAACTTCCCGGAGGCGTGGTGGGCGGCCTCGGCGATTTCCTCCTCGGACAGCGTCGACCCGAGGTCGGGGTTCGGCTCGCGGTCGAAGAACGACTCGTCGACGTTCCGGAGTTCTCCGGAGAGTTTCTGGTCGTAGAGGACGATAGCCGGCAGTTGGTAGTCGTAGGCGATTCGGAAGGCCGCACGGGTCTGGTCGTAGGCTTCGGCGACGTTGCCGGGCGCGAAGACAACTCGCGAGGAGTCGCCCTGACTCGTGTAGAGGACGTGTTCGAGGTCGGCCTGTTCGGGTTTCGTCGGCATCCCCGTCGAGGGGCCGGCCCGCATCGCCTCGACCAACACGACGGGCGTCTCGGTCATTTCGGCGAGGCCGAGCGGTTCCGACATCAGGGCGAAGCCGCCGCCCGAGGAGCCGGACATGGCCTTCACGCCGGCGTGGGAGGCGCCGAGCGCCAGCGCCGCGGCGGCGATTTCGTCTTCGACCTGCTCGGAGATGCCGCCGATTTCGGGGAGGTGTTGAGTCATCAGCGTAAACACCTCGGTCCACGGCGTCATGGGGTAGCCGGCGATGAACCGACAGCCCTCGTCGATTGCGCCGTAGGCGATGGCGTTGGACCCGGAGAGCAACACCTGCTCTTCGTCGTGGCTCCCCTCCGGCATCCGGAGGTCGTGGGAGAACTCCATCTCCTCGACCTCGTCGTACACCATCTGGAGGATGTCGAGGTTCGCCTGGAGCACCTCGCCGCTCATTCGGTCTTCCATGAGCCCCTGGATGTGCTCCATGTCGTACTCCAGAAGCGCCGCGGTCGCACCGACGCCGGCGGTGTTGCGCATCACTTCCCGACCGTGTTCGCGTGCGATGGCCCGGAGGTCCATCGGGTAAACGTGCCAGCCGTTCTCCTCGACGCGTTGCTCGAAGTCGGGCACGTCGTCGATGTCGACGAGTCCTTCGTCGTAGACGATGACGCCACCTTCGCGGAGTTCGTCGAGGTTCTCGGCGAGCGGTTTCACCTCCTCGTTGCCGTAGTAGGCGTCTTCCTGTGGGTTGCGGGCGAAGGAGTCACCCAGCGCCAACAGGAAGTTGTAGCCGTCGCCCCGGGACCGAACCGAATCGGGGCCGGCCCGAATCTCGACGTACGTGTGGCCGCCGCGGATGCGCGACGGATAGTGTCGATGGGTGAATACGTCCAGTCCCGACCGCATCAGCGCCTTCGCGAAGTTCTGGCTCGTCGAGTCGATTCCGTCGCCGGAACCTCCCGCGATTCGCCAGACGAGTTCCTGTGTCATATCTATCACCGCGCCCACGTCGGGCGCCTTACTCGGAGTTGGTCGGCCGCGGACTAAAGCGTTTGCTACGTATTAGCATGGATTAATAATGATAAAGGTGTTTAAACACCGCCTGAGTGGTTGGGTTTTGGCCGGTCCGTCGTGCTCGAGAGGAGGCCGAATGCGGACCGGCCGTGACGACGCGACCACAGGCTTATTACTCGGAATTGCGTGGTATCCCTAGAGCGAATGTCTCTCACCGAGCTTATTACGGGGGTCGAAGATCACGAAAAGCGGCTCACGGTGTACAACGCACCCGATAACGCCGCTTCATCCCTCCGAGAGCAGTTCCGAGACCGGAACCTCTCGGTGTCAGCCGAGCGGACGCCCAGCGGCAAGCCAGCCTCGTTCGTCGTTCTCTCGGAGGACGACACGTTCGTTACGGCTACGAACCTCGAGACGGTTCTGGACCCGGACGACAGCGAAACCGACCCGGGGTTCGATGGGGAGGCGTACCGTCCCATCCTCGACCACCTCGATGAGACGATGTTCACCTCCTACGACATCGAGCAGATGGTCGCCGCCTCCCGGGAAATCGAGGACCGCGCGTGGCGCGTCGGGAAAGGGACGCTTCACTCGGGATTCCAACAGCTCTCCATCCTCGAAGACCAGATGGACATCTACGAGCAACTCGCAGAGAAGGGGAGCCTCGACGTCCACGCCTACGGCGCTCCGGACACCGACGTGCCGGAACACGACACCGACCTCACGATTCACGTCGAGCGTGCCGAGGAAATCGAGCGGTCGTGGTTCGTCGCCTACGACGGCGCCGGCGTCGATGTCAACAAGTGTGCGCTGCTCGCCGAGGAGCGGGAACCGCGTGCGTTCTATGGCTTCTGGACCTACGACCCCGACACGGTCGATTGGATTATCGACCACCTCGAATCGACGTACGGCCTCGTCGAACAGTAGACCCCCAGCGGACTCGGTGAGACGGACCGACAGACGTTCCGGAGATAGCAGCCAGTAGATAGCCATGCCCCACGAACCAGTCGAAATCTTCCCGTCTGACCCGGAGGACACCCGCCAGTCGATAATTACCTACCGAACGGTAGGTAATTCATGAGCCGAATCCGTCGTGGAGACGGCGGCGACAGAAACCGGCAGGAACCGGTGCCGAAGGGGGGAGGAAGCCCCAACGAGCATCGACATGGAGAAGCGTCCGACGCCGACGCTCGGACAGTCTTCTCCCTCGATGGACGGGTAACTAAGTGGACGGCGGGACTGTATCGACGCATGTCCCCACCGGAAGCGTCTCGCATTGCCGCCGTCGTTCTCTCGATTGCCCTTTTTGCTTCGGTTTTCGCGCCGCTTTTCGCCGCACCGGCCGCCGCCAACGTCACTGGCGAACCCAATATTTCGCTCACCGCCGGAGACAACCGCCTCTCTGCCGGTGAGACGACGCAACTGCAGGTGAGCGTCATCAACCGCGGCGAGATACAGTCGGGAAGCAACAATCCGCAGAGAGAACAGCGCGCCACGACGGCCCGTGGGCTGACCATCGAACCCCTCGATAAAGGACCGATTACGGTTCGTTCCGGAGAAGTCGCCGTCGGGGCCGTCCAAGACGGCGCTGCGGTACCAGTGGGAGTTCAACTCACCGTCGCCGAGAACGCCGACCCCGGAACGTACGAGATTCCGGTCCGTGTTCGATACAAGTACTCTGAGTTCGTCGGAGAGCGCGGACAGAACTCCCAGCGCGACGAGACGGAGAACGTTCGCCGCACCGTCAAGGTTGTCGTCGACGAGGAGGCCGACATCGAGATTCGAGACGTGAGCGCCCCCGCCCCGGGCGACACCGGGGCCGTCGAACTCGAATTGACGAACGCCGGCGAGGCGGCGGCCAACGACGCGGTCGTGGGCCTCGAATCGCTCACCGAGGACCTTCAGTTGGGCACCTCGGGGTCGAGTGAGGCCTACGTCGACCGCTGGGAACCCGGTGAGAACCGAACCGTCACGCTGTCGGGCAGTGTCACCGACGGCGCCGGAATCCGGGCGTTGCCGGCGTCGCTGTCGATCGAGTACACCGACGACGACGACGTGCCGTTCACGAGCCGTTCGACGGTCGGCATCACGCCAGACACCGGTGGCGTACTGGCCGTCGCGGAGGTCGATTCGACAGCCGGCCCCGGCGAACAGGGCGAAATCGGTATCACGCTCGAACACACCGGTGGGGAGTCCCTCGAGGACGTGACCGTCGACCTCACCTCCCGGGAGGCCGGACTCACCTTCGGCGCCGCGAGCGGCTCGGCCAGCGCCTACCTCGGCAGCATCGCACCGGGGGAACAGCGCACCGTGACAGTCGGCGGGCAGTTCGCCGAAAACGCACGCACCCGAGGGTACGCAGTCGACATGGCCATCGGCTACGACACCGACGAGACGACCGGTGCGACCCAGCGTAACACCGTCGGTGTCGTCCCCGACGACGACCAGACGTTCACCTTCGAGAACGTCGATTCCTCGCTCCGGGTCTCACAGGACGGGACGCTCCGCGGGACGTTCACCAACGTGGGCCCCAACGCGGTCGAGAACGTCGTCGTGACCCTTGACCCGCCGAACCGGAACGTCGAAGTGCTCGAACGCGAGGTCGCGTTGGGTGACCTCGATGCAGGCGAATCCGTCGAGGTTGCCTTCGACGTGGAGGTCGCGAGCGCGGCCCGCTCGGGACCACGGCAGTTCTCGCTGCGGACGAACTACGAGACGCTCGACGACGACGAACGGCAGGCCGACCCGATTCAGTTCCGTCAGTCCATCGACCCGCGCCGCGACGTCTTCGGCGTCGAGGCCCAGAACACGAACCTCTCTGCGGGCGGAGAGAACCGAATCGTCCTCGCAGTGACGAACCAGCGGAACGAGACGGTCACCGACGTGTCGGCGAAGTTGTTCGCCTCCTCGCCGCTGTCGACGAGCGACGACGAAGCGTTCATCGCCGAACTCGAACCCGGTGAAACGGTGGAGGTGCCGTTCCGCGTGTCGGCGTCCGGGTCGGCGATGCAGAAGGACTACCCCGTCTCCGTCGACTTCCAGTACGTCGATGCCGCTGGTGAGACGCGGCTCTCGGAGAGCTATCGCGTGCCGGTCTCGGTGCAGGAGTCCAGCGGCGGGCTGTTCGGGTCGGTTGCCCCCACGAGCGCACTCGGATTCGCCCCGCTGTTGCTCGTCCCGCTCGCACCGCTGGCACTGCGGCTCCGTCGGCGGCGATAGATGGCGGTCGACTATCAGCCGTACATCGACCGGCTTGACCACTACATCACCCAGCGCCCGGGAACCGTCATCCTCGCGTTCCTGCTGGTCACGGGGCTGTTCGTGGTCGGCCTCGGTGGCGTTTCGACGAGCGCCGGCACCCAACAGTTCGCCGAGAACACGCCGGCACAGGAAGCGTTCGACGAGGTCAACCAGAAGTTCTCGCCGGCGTTCGGCGCCGACAGCGGCAGCACCCAACTGATACAGGACAGCGAAAACGTCCTCTCGCGGGACGCGATGCTCCGGATGCTGGAGGTCCAAGAGCAGATGGCCGACCGACCGGGGTTGCGCGTCTCGAGTACCTCAAGCGCCGCCGCAATCGTCGCCCAGCAACTCGACCCGCAAGCGACGACGCCCGAACAACAACAGCAGGCCATCGAGGCGGCGACCGACACCGAGATACAGCGTGCGGTGCGACGGGCAGACGAGACGAACACGCGTTTCTCCGGGCTGTTGTCGAACGACTACAATCGCCAGTCGGCGTCGGCGTCAGCGACTATCGGCGTCGTGAGCCACGACATCCCGGCGGGTCTCTCCAGCAGCGCGGGACAGGGCGGCTCCAGTCCGTTGACGCCGATTCAGCAGGAGGCTCGAACTATCGCGAATTCGGTCGGGAGCGACATCACGGTCTTCGGTGCCGGCATCACCGCCGCGGAGTTCGGTGCCGTCATCGGTGATACCCTCGCGCTCGTCATCCCGGCGGCGGTGTTGCTCATCACGCTGTTCCTGTTCGTCTCCTACCGTGACCTCGCGGACCTACTGTTGGGCGTGGTCTCGCTGCTCATCGCCTTGGTTTGGACGTTCGGGTTCATGGGGTTGGTCGGCATCCCCTTCAGCCAGATGCTCATTTCGGTTCCGCCGCTGCTGTTGGCGGTCGGTATCGACTTCGGTATCCACGCAGTGAACCGGTATCGCGAAGAGCAAGTCAAAGGATTCGGCATCGTCGAGTCGATGTCGACGACGACCGACCAGGTGTTGGTCGCCTTCTTCATCGTGACGGGGACGACCGTCATCGGGTTTGCGGCGAACCTCACGAGTAGTCTTCCGCCGATACGCGAGTTCGGGATCGTCGCCGCCGTTGGCATCGTGTTCACCTTCTTGGTGTTCGGGATATTCCTGCCGGCGGCGAAGGTAAAACTCGACCACGCTCGACAGAAGTACCCGATTCCGACGTTCGCCACCACGCCGCTCGGGTCGGAGGGGTCGATACTCGGCGGTTTCCAGACGGCCGGCGTCAAAGTCGCCCGAATCGCACCGATTGCGTTCGTCGTCGTCCTGTTGCTCGTCAGCGGCGTGGCCGCCGGCTACGCAACCGGCATCAGTACCACCTTCGAGGACGAGGACTTCCTCCCACCGGAGGACTCACCGGGGTACTACGACTACGTGCCAGAACCCCTCGCACCGGGCGAGTACACCGTGACGGCGACGATTAACTTCTTAGAGGAGAATTTCGAATCCGGGCAAAGCGACACGGTGACGGTGTACGTCGAAGGACCAATGGAACAGCCAGCGGCGCTGGAATCGATGCGCCGTGCCGGCGAGGACCCACCCGATGCCTTCATTCGAGACGGCCGGTACGCCTCAGAGACGAGCATCATCACCGTCATCGACAGCCACGCCGAGCGCGACCCCGAGTTCCGGCGCCTCGTCGACCGCAACGACATCGACGACGACGGGATTCCCGACCAGAACCTCGGTGACGTCTACGACTACCTGTATGACTCCCCCGCGAGCGGACAGGCCGCCCAGTACATGACCGAAGACCGCCGGAGTGCCCGAATCGTCTACTCGGTGGAATCCGACGCCACCCAACAGGAGATTACGGACGACGCCCGGGACATCGCCGACCGCCAGCGCTTCGATGCGACGGCGACCGGCAACACCGTCGTCTTCCAAGCCGTCTCCGACATCATTCTCCAGTCGGCCGTCGTGAGCCTCGCCGTCGCCCTCGGTGGAACCGCCGTCTTCCTCGTGTTCATCTACTGGCTGTTGCTCGGGCGGGCCTCACTGGGGTTGGCGAACATCACACCCATCGTCGTGACCGTCGCGATGGTCGCCGGGTCGATGCGACTGTTCGGCCTGTCGTTCAACGCCTTCACCGCGACCATTCTCGCTATCACGATAGGTCTCGGCATCGACTACTCGGTCCACATCGTCCACCGCTTCGCCGACGAGTACGAGGAACTCGACCGCGGCGTCTACGAGGCACTCGAAAAGACCGTCCGCGGCACCGGCGGAGCACTGACCGGAAGCATGCTCACGACGGTGTTCGGCATCGGCGTGCTGGTGTTGTCTATCTTCCCCGCCATCGGCCAGTTCGGCATCCTCACCGGGATGTCGGTGTTCTACTCGTATCTCGCCTCGCTGTTCGTGTTGCCGTCGGTGCTCGTCATCTGGGCGCGGGTGTTCGACGACGCCTCGACGTGAGGAAAACACTTTGCGTGGCGTCTCCGTAGGAGAGAACACGTGGCATCTATCTCCGAGTGGCTCGCCGGCGAAGCCAACAGCTACATCCTGTATGCGCCACCCATGGGCGGCGTGTCGGCGTTCAGCAACGCCGTCGGCGACGCCAGAGCCGGCGAGACGCTTCTCGTCTCGGCGACGCACGGCGAGAACGCGACGCCGACCGAGGCGACGGCGTCGCTGTCGTCGGTGCTCTACTGTACGCCGACGAGCGACGAGGTGAGCACGCCGGGAGACCTGACTGGGATTTCGATGCCCGTCTCGGAGTTTCTGAAGCGCTCGTCGTCTCCGGCCGTCTTCATCGACTCCGTGACGACGCTTCTGTACTACGCCGAGGACGCCTCCGTATTCCGGTTTCTCAGCGTGCTGACGGCCCACATCCGACGCAACGACGGCCTCGGCGTGTTCGCGATGACGCCCGACGCCCACCACGAACAGACCGTCCGAACGTTCGAACAGTTGTTCGACGGCCGCATCGAACTCGACGCCGACGGCGAGCGTGCCCGGGTCGACGCACCGGGCGCCCCCGAGGGCTGGCAGCCGCGCTAGAGCCCGTCGCGAATCCGCTCGAACTGCTCGGGGTCGTGGCCGTAGATGACGCGGGCGTCGTAGCGGCGTTCGAGGTCCTTCAGGAACTGCCGGCTCTCCTCGTAGGCCCGCGAATCGTACAGCAGACTGGCGCCCATCGACCGTCCTTCTTCGTAGTTCGGCGCGAGGAACGCCTCGTCACCGGCGACGAGGACGTTTTCATCCCCCTCCCGTTCGAACAGCGCACCGAGCAGTCCAGGCGTGTGGCCCGGCAGGTGCAGTAACTCGACGCCGTCGAAGAGTTGGTATCGTGGCTGGTCGACGATTTGCCAGTTCAACTCGTGGTCGAAATCGGAGGCGAGGTAGGCGTCGCCGCCAGCCGTCGACTTTGCGGACAGGTAGGCGTGTTCGAGTTCCCGACGGTGGACGTAGATTGGCACGTCCGTCCCGGCGAAGTGATACAAGCCGCCGGCGTGGTCAAGGTGCAGGTGCGATTGAATCACGCAGTCGATGTCCTCGACGGAGTACCCGACATCGGCGAGGGCGGTTTCGAGGTCGCGGTCGGCGGCGTCGGGGTGGGCGAAGGCCTCATACAGCGGGGCGGGCCAGTAGCCGTCGGCCGCTTCGGGGTGTGAACCGGTATCCCACAGTATCGTCGCCTCGGGATGGTCGACGACGAGGTTCCAGACGGCGAACTCGGTGTACTGGAGGTCGGGGTTGCGGTCGCTGTGTACTGCGGCGACTTCGCCGTCCAAAGCGAAGTTCAAATCGGCGTGGATACGGCCACGGTCGAGGACGTGAATGTCCATGCCGGTCTTACGTCCGGACCGGCCAAGAGTGTTGTCGCGGCGGTCAGTTCCTCGGGGCGACTACCACTGGGCCTGTCCGTAGATGAGATTGCGCTGAATCTCGTTTGCCCCCTCGTAGATGACGGGAATCCGAACGTCGCGGTACACTCGGGAAATGCGGTTCTCGACCAACACCGAGCGGCCGCCGTGGAGCTGCATCCCGCGTTCGGCACACATGTTCGCCGTCTCGGTGGATTTCACCTTCGCCTGTGCGGCCCACAGGCCGGCGTTGTCCTTCTCGGCAACGCGGTCGGCGGCCTGCCAGTTGAGCGTCCGGGCGGCGTTGAACTCCGTCAGCATGTCCGCGAGGATGTGTTGGACCTTCTGGAACTCGCTGACGTTGCGGTCGAAGGCTTTCCGGCCGTGGACGAAGTCGGCGGTCTCTTCGATGGCCGCCGCGGCCAAGCCGAGGCCGTGGCCGCCGACGACGACGCGGCCGTAGTTGAAGAACTCCGCGAGCATGTAGAAGCCCGTTCCCTCGGCGCCGATGACATTCTCCTCGGGAATGCGTGCGTCGTTGAACTCGATGTGGGCCTGTTTGGAGGCGCGGAACCCCATCTTCTCGGGGATGTGTTCGGCGTCGTAGCCGTCGGTGTCGGTGGGAACGATGAACAGCGAGAAGTTGCTGTAGGGGTCGTCCGAATCGTCGCCCGTCCGTGCGTACACCGTCACCCAGTCGGCTTCGACGCCGTTGCCGACCCAGTACTTCTCGCCGTTCAGTACCCACTCGTCGCCGTCTTTCTCGGCGGTGGTTTCCATGCCCGCGAGGTCCGACCCGGTTTCGGGTTCCGAGACGGCCAACCCCGACAGTTGGTCGTTCTCGGCGACCGGTCGGAGGTACTGCTCTTTCTGTTCGTCGGTGCCGTACTCTTCGGTGATTTTCGTCCCGAAACTCGCCAACTGTAGCGTCAGGGCGATACCGGCGTCCGCGCGGTAGAACTCCTCGGCGATGGCGAGAATCTCGTGGACGTCGAAGCCGCGACCGCCGTACTCCTCGCCGATGTCCTGTGCGACGAGGCCGGCGTCCATCCCGGCCTCCAGTACCTCCCAGGGGTACTCACCGGTCTCGTAGTAGTCGGCCGCGTTCGGCTCGATGTACTCGGCGGCGAACTCCCGGGCCTCCTGTTTGACCGCTCGGGCGTGCTCCGGAACGACCGCTTCGTCTAACAGTTCCATTCTACCTACATAGTACGGTTTCCAGCGTTAAATATAGAGCGCCGGCTATTGCCTGTCGGAAATAAAATTGAGGAAAGAGTTTCCGGTACTAGTCGTCGTCCGGGGCGGCTTCCTCGGGGACGCTCCCCTCGACAATCGACCCATCAGTGTACTCCTCGCGGATGTCCTTCTTCGAGAACTTGCCCGTGGCGGTTTTCGGCACCTCGTCGATGTACTCGATGGCGTCCGGCAGCCACCACTTGGGGTAGTCCTCACGCAGGAGGTCCATGATTTCCTCGTCGAGGGTGTCCGTGTCGGCATCCTCGCCGGCGACGACGAAGGCGACCGGTCGCTCCTGCCACTTCTCGTGGGGGACGCCGACGACGGCGGCTTCGGCCACGTCGTCGTGGGCCATGATGGCGTTCTCCAACTCGACGGAGGAAATCCACTCCCCGCCGGATTTGATGACGTCTTTCGCGCGGTCGACGATTTGGATGTACCCCTCCTCGTCGACGGTGACCACGTCACCGGTCTTCAGCCAGCCGTCCTCGAAGTCCTCCTCGTTGGCCTCGGGCCGCTTGAAGTACTCCTTGGTGACCCACGGACCGCGGACCCACAGTTCGCCGAACTCCTCGCCGTCCCAGGCGATTTCCTCGTCGTTCTCGTCGATGACCTTGAACTCGACGCCGGGAACCGTGATACCCTGCTTCTTGCGGTGTTTCAGCTGGGTTTCGTAGTCGGCATCCTCCAGACTGCCCTTCAACTGGGAAACGGAGCCCAGCGGCGACATCTCGGTCATCCCCCAGGCATGGAGCAGTTCGACATCGCGGTCGTCGAACCACCGAATCATCGACTCAGGGGCGGCGGAGCCGCCGACGATGACCGTATCCAACTCCGAGAGGTCCACGTCGTTGTCCTCGGCGTAGTCCATCAGGCCGAGCCAGACGGTGGGAACGCCAGCCGAAATCGTGACGCCCTCCTCCTCGATGAGGTGGACGATGTCCTCGGGGTCCGGCGATGGGCCGGGATAGACGTGTTTCGAACCGGCGGCCGTCGCGGTGAAGGGCATCCCCCAGGCGTTGACGTGGAACATCGGCACGACAGGCATTACGACATCGTCGTCGGCCATCGGGATGCCCTGTGGCGTCAGCGACGCCATCGTGTGGCTCCACAGCATCTGATGGGTGTACTCGACGCCCTTGGGGTTGCCCGTCGTCCCGGAGGTGTAACACATGCCGGCGGGCTGGTCCTCGTCGAGGACCGGCCAGTCGAACTCCGTGGAGTGGCCGTCGACGAACTCCTCGTAGGGAGTCGCATCAAGGGCGTCCGTCCCCGTCGAGGACATCACGACGAAGTCGACGCCCTCGAACTCGGGGGCGTCGGCGGCCGCCTGTGCGAGTTTCGGCGCCAGCGACTCGTCGACGAAGACGAGTTCGTCGTCGGCGTTGTCGACGATGTACTGGATGTGCTCGTCGGGCAGAAGCGGATTGATAGTGTGCAGTTGTGCGCCGATGGTCGGCACCGCGAAGTACGTCTCGAAGTGCCGATGGTGGTTCCAACAGAACGTCGCTACGCGGTCTCCCTCCTCGATGCCGTGGGCCTCGAGGGCGTTTGCGAGTTGCGCCGTTCGGTCGTCATAATCGCTGTACGTGTAGCGTTCGATACCCTCGTGTGTCCGTGAGACGATTTCCGTGTCCGGGTACAGGTTCGCCGCACGCCACAAGAAGGGTCGAAGCGTCTGGTCAGTGCCTCCTGGCATGGCCGTCAGTACGAACGACCCCGACTTGGTTCTTGCCACGTCGAATCATGTCAATACCGGCAAAAACAGACGATAGGTTGCCCCTGACCGCTCAATCGATGCGACGGGACACTGCCAGTCCCTCCCCGAGCGGCAACAGGGTCGTCTCGAAGGCGTCCTCGGAACGGACGTGTTCGAGGTAGGCCGCGACTCCGGTTGCCATATCGTTGACCGAATCGCCACCTTCGACGACGAGGCGGTGTATCTCCTCGAAGGAGAAGGGACCGGCGGTCATGTTGTCGGCGACGACGCATCCACCGACCGGTACCTTCGAGCGGACAGCCTCAAAAGCCTCGACGTAGCGGTCCTTCTCGTTGTCGATGAGGACGACATCGATGGGGCCGTCGTACTCCTCGACGATGTCGATGGCATCGCCCAACTCGAAGCGGGCGATGTCCTCGAAGCCGCCCGCCGCGAGGTTCTGGCGGGCATCGTCGAGTTCGTCGGCGTCGATTTCCGTGAGGACGATTTCGCCGTCGTCGGGAAGCGCTCGTGCGAACCAATAGGCCGAGTAGCCGTATCCCGACCCGAACTCGAAGACCCGTTCGGCGCCGACGAAGCCGGCGAGTTGCTGGAGCCACCCGCCGACGGCGGGCCCGACGGTCGGAAAGCCGGTCGCTTCGGCACGTTCGTCCATCTCCCGCAGGACGCCGTCCGGTCGTGGGCCGACCGTGGCGGCGAACGTCTCGACGTCGTCAGGGACGGTCATACCCGCGTCGTCGTCGGGCGCGACGAAAAGCGTACGGGTGGCCGGCGTGTCAGCGACTCCGACTCACCGGGAACGCCACCCGGTCGGGGTTGTCGTTCATCCGCGCGAGGATTCGCTCGTACAGTTCGTTTCGGACCCGAGAGCCCTGCCTCGGGTGGACGAGATACCGCAGTCGCAACTCGACCCACGACTCCTGTTGGACGACGTTCACCGACGGGCGGTCCCGGACTTCGAGTTCGACCGGAGTCTCGGCGAGTCGCTCCCGGTAGGCTTCGATGCGCTCGGCCATTCGGTCACCGAGGTAGTCGTCGGCCTCCTCGACCATCAGTTCACGTGCGAACTCGAGGTCCGTCTCGAAGGCCACCTGTACGGTCAGTTCGTTCCAGACGAACGGGAACCCCTCCCAGGAGTAGTTGTGGACGTGTGAGGAGAGAACGACGCTGTTCGGGAGCGTGATGATGCGCCCGGAGGGTTGGTGTGAGGAGACCAACTCGCCGTTGATTTCCCACAGCGTCGTCACGAGGAAGTCGACTTCGACGACGTCGCCTTTCGACCCCTCGATGGAGACGCGGTCGCCGACCTGATACGGCCGCTTGACCATGATGTAGAACCAGCCGATGAGCGAGAACAGCGGCTGTTGGAGCGCGAAGGTAACCGCGAAGCCGACGATACCGAGCGAGAACAGTAACCCGACGTACTGTCGGGTGGCGACCGCCAACACGCCGACGACCGCGGCGGCGATGAACACGAACCGGAGGACGTTCCGAAGGTCGTGCAGACGGCGCTTGTTCGTCGTCCGGGCGGCGACGAAACCGAACACGAGGAGG
>Ga0207755_100675_pt1 | contig 13940 bp, 15 predicted proteins | sample A23P2SouthBayCA_FD_187734 | JGI IMG/M metagenome (GOLD analysis project Ga0207755, IMG submission 187734) | Aerobic enrichment media microbial communities from Bioluminiscent Bay, La Parguera, Puerto Rico - A23 P2 (SPAdes) | ecosystem: Environmental > Aquatic > Marine > Unclassified ...
GGCTTCTCACAGAGCACGTCGACGCCGGCGTCGGCCGCCAGTTCGACCCACTCGCGGTGGGCGGCGTTGGCCGAGCAGACGAGGACCGCGTCCGAACGGGCGAGGAGGTCCTCGGGCGCGAGGTGGTCGACACCGTACTCCTCGGCCTTCGCGGCGGTGGCGTCGGCGTGCTGGTCACCGCCGGCGACGCCCACGAGGTCGGCGTCTGCCATCTCGGCCAGCGCCCCCGCGTAGGCGTCGGCGTGGAGGTGTTCGACCGAGAGGATGCCGACGTCGGTCATGCGTCCACCTCCGAGGGGTCGACCGGTTCACCGCGCTCGGCCGACTCGTTGGCCGCCAGTGCGATCCGGACGGCCTCCCGTCCCTCCTCTGGACCGACGGCCGGTTCCTCCCCGGTCTCGACGCAGTCGACGAAGTGGCGCAGTTCGCGCGTGTAGGGACTCACGCGGAAGGCCCCAGCGGCGGGGTCCATCTCGCCGCCGGTGTCGCCCGTGAAATCGACCGGGCGCTCGTCGCGGGTGTCGTACTCCAGCGATCCGTCCGCCCCCGAGAACTCGAAGGCGGTCGTGAAGTCCATCTCGTCGGGGTAGCCCCACGAGGCCTCGACGTAGCCCGCGGTGCCGTCCTCGAAACGGAGGTCGACGCCGGCGTGCTCGTAGCGGTGGCCGTCCTCGTCCCACACGGACCGGCGGGCGAACACCCGGTCGACCTCGCCGACGACCCAGCGCAGGTAGTCGAGGTCGTGGATGCCCATGTCGAGGACGACCCCGCCGCTCTGGTCGGTGTCGCTGAACCAGTTGTCGACGCCGTACTTGGGCGGCGAGGAGAGCCGTTCTGCCCGCAGCGTCCCCAGTTCGCCCAGTTCCCCGGCGTCGATGCGCTCCTTTGCGGTGCGGTAGGCCGGGAAGAACCGCAGAACGTGGCCGACCATACAGGGCACGCCGGTCTCCGCGACGGTCTCGACGAGGTCGTCGGCCTCCGAGAGGGTGCGGGTCATCGGCTTCTCGCAGAAGACGGCCAGATCGCGCTCCGCGGCGGCCGTCGCGAACTCGTGGTGTGTCGGCGTCGGCGTACACACGTCGACCATCGAGAGGTCGGCCTCGGCCAGCATCGTCTCGGCGTCGTCGTAGGTGTCGGCCCCCGGCGCGTGCTCGGTGGCGAACGATTCGAGGTTGTCGCCCGTCGACGCGACGGCGACGACCTCGGCGTCTTCGATCTCCGTGTAACTCCCGGCGTGGGTCGTGGCCATCGTGCCACTCCCGATCAGGCCTACTCGTTGCATACTCCGTGGTGCGTGACCGTGTGGCATAAAACATGGGTGCGTGGGACTGCCCGTTCCAGCGCACCCCGAGAGATCACACTACCCCTCGAACACCGTCTGCAAGTTGTCCAGCAACTGCGGCGGCATCTGTTCGGGGTGGGTCTCGTAGGGCGAGACCTCGGCGGTGATCCAGTCGTCGTACCCCACGTCGGAGAGCGCCCGCTCGATGGCCGCCCAGTCCAGATCCCCCTGCAGCGGGTATGTGAACGCGTCGATCGTGTCGATGTCGGTTCGGTAGTCCTTGACGTGGATCCGCTCGATCCGGTCACCGAGGATCTCGATCCACTGATCGGGGTGGCCGAAACGCCGGACGTTACCGACGTCGAAGTACGCCCCGACCGGACCCGACTCGCCGGCCTCGTCGACGAAGTCGCGGAACTCCAGCGGTGAGAGGAGGAAGTCGTTCCAGACGTTCTCGACGGCGACGGTCACGTCGTAGTCGGCGGCGGCGTCGGCGATGGCCTGCACGCCGGCCAGCGCACGCTCGTAGGCCACGTCGTAAGGCGTGTCCTCGGTCACCAGCGCCGGGACGAGCAGGATCGCACCGGCGTCGAGGGCCTCCGCGACCGCGAGCATCCGCTCGCCGATCTCGATGCCGCGCTCACGGACTTCGGGGTCGGGACTGGACAGCGGTGCCTCCCAGTGCATCGTCGTCGAGACCGCCGGTACGTCCAGCCCGGCGGCGTCGGCGTGGTCGGCGAGCGAGTCGACCGCCGCGTCGTCCCACAGCGGCCCGTCGGGGCGAAGGTTCGGCTCGAAGCCGTCGTAGCCCGCGCCCGCGAGGAAGTCGACCGTCTGTTCGAGGTCGTCGTGGGGAAACCCCATCTGGTTCAGCGCGAATCGCATACCACCACGTGCTAACGGGACGTGCATAATGGTTTGCTCGGCAGTGACGGTCGTGTTCAGAGAAGCCGCTGCATCTCCTCTGTCTTGATCGCAACGATCACTGCTAAGGTAAACACGACCCCGACCCAGAACGCACCTTTATGATCCCCCTCGTCCAGACACCTGTTAGAGGATGACAGTCAGACTCGGCGTCATCGGAGCCGGTGGTATCGCCACGGTACACATGGACAACGCAGACGGGATCGACGGGGTCGACGTCGTCGCGGTCGCAGACGTCGACGAGGAAGCGGCGCGCGAGGCGGCCGAACCGCGCGAGGCGGCGGTGTACACGGACGGGACGGAACTGATCGACGCGGGCGGGCTGGACGCGGTGCTGATCGCCGTCCCGCCCTTCGCCCACCCGGAGTACGAGGAGGCGGCGGCCGCGGCGGGACTGGACGTGCTGATCGAGAAGCCCGTCGGCCTCGAGATGGAGCAAGTCGAGCGAACCCGGGAGACGATCGAAGACGCGGGCGTGATGACGGCCTCGGGGTACGTCGCTCGGTACGCCGACGTGACCGAGAAACTGCGCGAACTGCTCGACGGACGGACGATCGGGTCGATCGAGTCGACCTACTGGGCACCGGTGACGCCGTCGGCGTGGTGGCAGCGCAAGGCCCAGTCGGGCGGGCAACTGGTCGAGCAGGCCACTCACCCCTACGACACTCATCGGTATCTCGCGGGCGACGTGGACTGGCTCGCGGGCGCGGGCACGGATCAGCGACTCACCGACGAGATCGACTTCCACGACGCGAGTTCGGTGACGATGGTCCACGACGGCGGGACCCTGAGCCACGTGAGCGCGACCTGTGCGGCGTCGTCCTTTCGCTTCGAGACGCGCGTCGTCGCCGAGTCGGCGCAGTTGACCGTCGACTACATCGATCACACCGTCACCGGCGAGGTCGACGGTGAGCCAGTCGACTACAGCGGGGACGACGACTGGTACCGCCGGGAGCTGGCGGCGTTCGTCGAGGCCGTCGACGCTAGTTCGACGGAGGCGATCCGATCGGACTACGGCGACGCCGCCGAGACGCTGGCGTTGACGCTGGCCGCGACCGAGGCGATCGAGACCGAAGGACGGATCGAGCTATGAGGTGTGGGCACGTACCATGATTTATTACCGATACCCTGCAAAGAGCAGGTGGTGACTATCCAATGGGCGAGCTAAATATACAGAATCTCACAAAAGTGTTCGACGACGACAGCGGCCAGATCGTCGCCGTCGACGACCTCAGTCTCGAGATCGAAGACGGTGAGTTCGTCGTGTTCGTCGGTCCGTCAGGGTGTGGGAAGTCGACCACGTTGCGTTCGATCGCCGGGCTGGAGACGGTCAGTGGGGGGCGGATCTTCCTCGACGACGACGACATCACGACCCAGCCACCGACGGAACGAGACATCGCGATGGTGTTCCAGAACTACGCACTGTACCCGCACATGACCGCCGGCGAGAACATGGGCTTCGGGCTGAAGATGTCGACCGACCTGCCCCGAGACGAGATCAGTCAGCGCGTCAACGACGCGGCGGCGATGATGGGCATCGAGGAGTTACTCGAAAAACGGCCGGGCGAACTCTCGGGCGGCCAGCAACAGCGGGTCGCGCTCGGCCGAGCCATCGTTCGCGAACCGGAGGTGTTCCTCATGGACGAGCCACTCTCCAATCTGGACGCCAAACTCCGCACGCAGATGCGGACCGAGCTCCAGAACCTCCAGCACGAACTGGGGATCACGACCATCTACGTCACCCACGATCAGACCGAGGCGATGACGATGGGCGACCGGATCGTCATCTTAGACGACGGAGAGCTCCAGCAGGTCGGCACGCCACTGGAGTGCTATCACGAACCGAACAACCAGTTCGTCGCGGGCTTCATCGGCGATCCTGCGATGAACTTCTTCACGATGTCCTACGAGAACGGTGCTCTCTACCACGACGAGTTCACGTACGAACTGAGTCCCTCGCTCCAGCAACAACTGGGGACCCTGACCGGCGACGTGGTCATGGGAGTCCGGCCCGAATCGATCAAGCGAGCCAGCGACAGCGGGGAGTCGACCCTCATGGCACCGGTCTCGGTCGTCGAGCCGATGGGCGACGTGACCCACGTCTACTTCGAGGTCGACGACCAGACCTACACGATGACACAGGAGGGGGATCTGGTGACGGAAGTGGGCAGTCAGATCGACCTCCACTTCCCCGAAGAGAAGATCCACCTGTTCGACGCGGCGACCGGCGACGCGATCAAGACCGGATCGGTGTCGGCCACGGTCGAGTCCAATCAGGCCGCCGAGAAGGGCGACACCGGGCAGTCCTGACAGGGAATCTTTTCGTGGGTATAGGTAGCAACCTGCAAAACATTTATTGCGGAGCTAAGAGATTCACTGTACGAGGCTAGTTTATGACGAGCCCTAACGACCGACTGACGCGACGACAATGGATCGCACTCGTGAGTGCAACCGGAATGACCGGCCTAGCAGGCTGTGGCGGTGGCGACGGCGGATCCGACGGCGGCAGTGACGGCGGATCCGACGGCGGCAGTGACGGCGGATCCGACGGCGGTAGTGACGGCGGATCCGACGGCGGCAGTGACGGTGGATCCGACGGCGGCAGCGGCGAAACGGCCACGTTCTGGGCCTGGAACGATCCCGGACTGACGCCGATCCGCGAGGAACAGGCCGTCGAGTTCGCGGAGATGCACGACAACGTCTCGGACGCGTCGTTCGAGAACTTCCCGTTCGAGAACTACCTCTCGCAGGTCACCAACTCCGTCAGCGCCGGGACCGCGCCAGACGCGGCGGCGCTGTCGGTGCTGTGGACCCCGCGGATGATCGATCAGGGCGTCGCATCCAACGTCGAGGACTTCGGGATCAACCCCGACGACTTCGTCGGTGCCGGACGCCAGAACTCCAGTTACGACGGGACGATGGGTGCAGTGCCGTGGTACGTCGACTGCCGAATGATCGGCATCAACCGCGGCCAGTTCGAGGAGGCGGGTCTCGAAATCCCCGACCGGACGTACCGCCCGACGTGGGACGAGTTCAGTGGTTGGATCGACACCCTGTCCTCGGAGCTCGACTCGGGCCGTGGGTTCTCCATGCCCGCTGGCGAGGGGTTCGACGCCTTCGTGCTCTCGAACGGCAGTGGCTACATCAACGAGGACGCCAGCGAGGCCATCATCAACAACGACGCCGCCGTCGAGGCGGCCGATTTCCTCCAGCCGATGGTCGTCGAGGACGAGTCGGTGATCGCCCGGCCGACGGGGGCGACCGACACCGGAATCGACGACTTCCTCGCGGGGAACGCGCCGATGTTCTACGCCGGTTCGTGGCAGGTCCCGCGGCTGCAAGACAGCGACATCGACTGGCAGTTCATCCCGTTCCCGAGCGGCCCGCAGATCTCGGACGACGTGAGCCACACCTGGAGCGCGGGCGTGTTCTACATGGCACCGGCCAGAGGCGGCGCGAACCAAGAGATCGGTCAGCAGTGGATCGAGTACATCGCGTCCGAAGAGGTGCAGGCCCGTGTCACCGACAAGATGGGTGGGTTCCCGGCCCTCAGTTCGGCCTACGAGACGGACACCTTCCAGAGTACCATCGAGAACGAGCCACGGCTAGAGACCGTCGAACAGGAGATCGAGAACACCAAGCCGTTCCCGAGCCACCCCGAGGTGCCGACGATGTGGAACAGCGTCCACACGCAGGCGGAAGCGCTGTGGCAGGGCGACGACATCCAGACCGTCCTCGACCGGGCGGCCAGCGAGATCAACAACGTCCTCTAACATGGCACAACCACCGGAGACGCGTCAGGAGCGTATCAGGGACGCACTCCCTTCGCTCGGACTGGCCGATCCGAACGCGAACACCGCCTGGTATCTCCTGATAGCCCCGAAAATCCTGCTGATGGTGGCCGTTCTGATCATCCCGTTCCTGGGGTCCGTGTACATCAGCCTGCACGAGTGGACGCCACTCGCAGCGACCAAGCCGTTCATCGGCCTGGAGAACTACGTCCAGTTGCTAAGGGACGGGCAGTTCCACAACGCGCTGATCAACACCGGGACATACAGCCTCGCGCTGATCCTGATCGACGTGCCCATCGCGCTCGGGCTGGCGCTGTTGCTCGACATGAACCTGCGCGGGACGCGGATCTACTCGGCGTCGATCTTCCTGCCGGTCGTCGTGTCCTGGGTCGTCGTCTCACTGATCTGGAGCTGGCTGTACAATCCCGACTACGGGATGATCAACGCGTTCCTCGGGATCTTCGGCGTGGAGGGGTTGGACTGGCTCAACAGCCGGGGTACGTCGCTCGCGGCGATCATCATCATGAGCATCTGGAAGCACATCGGATTCAACATGGTGATCTTCCTCGCCGGGCTGAAGGGGATCCCCAACACCTACTACGAGGCTGCGACCGTCGACGGTGCCGGCCGGTGGGAGCGGTTCCGATACATCACGCTCCCGCTGCTGAAGCCCACCAGCTTCTTCGTCGTCATCGTCACGCTGATCTTCTCGTTCCGGGTGTTCACTCAGGTGTTCGTCATGACCGGCGGCGGGCCGGTCAACTCCTCGATCACGATCGTGTTCTACTTCTGGCAGCAGGGCTTCCAGGAGTTCAACATGGGCTACGCCAGCGCGATCGCGGTCGTGCTGTTCGTGATCGTGTTCGCGTTCAGCATCATCCAACAGCGCTCGTGGGGTGGTAACGTTGACTACTGAACCGGACACCGAGGAGCTCGAACTCGAGAGCGAGACCAGGGTCGGCGGCTACGAGGCCACCCAGCGCAAGCGCTGGCCACGGTATCTCGCCCACGCGATCCTCATCGTCGCGGTGTTCGTCTTCGTCTCGCCGTTCGTCTGGGCCTTCTTCACCTCGCTGAAGCCCGAGGCGGAGATCTTCGCGTCGATCTACCAGATCATCCCGTCGGAGCCGACGGCACAGAACTACGTCCAGGTCTGGACGGAGCAGCCCCTCGACCGCTGGGTGATGAACAGCCTCATCATCTCGACGGGGATCGTCTTCTTCACCGTCCTGCTAGACACGCTGGCCGGCTACGCGCTGGCCAAAGGGCAGTTCCGGGGCCGCGGCATCACGCTGACGCTCGTGATCGGCACGCTCGTGATCCCCCCGCAGGTGGTTCTGGTCCCGCTGTTCCTCGAGATGAACTGGATCGGCTGGGGCAACACCTACTGGGCGATCATGATACTGTTCATCGCCAACCCGTTCGGGACGTTCATGATGCGGCAGTTCTTCATGACGATCCCGGACTCGCTGCTGGACGCCGCGCGAATGGACGGGTGTAACACGTTCGAGATCTACACGCGGATCATGCTCCCGATGGCAAAGCCCGCGTTGGCCTCCCTGACCGTGTTCACCTTCATCTTCGCGTGGGGCGCGTTCCTCTGGCCGCTGATCATCGTCAACGACGGGGCGATGTTCCCGCTCCAGGTCGGGATCGCACTGCTGACCGGTCCCTACACCAGTAACTGGGGTCAGCTGCTCGCGGCCGCGATGATGGCCGCCGTGCCCGTGCTGACGGCGTACCTGCTCGCACAGCAGACCTTCATGGAGGGGATCGCCCTCTCCGGCGGAGGGAAAGGCCAATGAACACGCCCTTCGTCCTGCAGAAGCTGGGCTACTCGGCGCAGAACGAACCGATCGTCGGTGGCGCGCTGATCTTCCTGATCGCGGGCCTCTCGATCGGCTATCTGGCGTTCGTTCGCAACGAGATGAAAGCCGGAATCGTGCTGAAGACCGGGAGCTTGCTGTTGCTCGCGCTCGCCGCGCTGGCACTCTTCTGGCCACAGCGGCCGTGGCCACACTGACCGCCGGCCGTCTTTCGGACCCCCTCAGCGGTTGTGCTCGTGGACGGCAGTCAACAGCGCGGCCAGTTCTTCCGTGAGGACCTCGTAGAAGCGCTCACCCTGCTCGGCGCTGGCCAGTTCCGGCGCACCGATCGCACCCGACTCGGAGTACTCGTCGAACCCGCGGTACACCGACAGCGGCCCGCCCTCCAGCAGGTCCTGCCCGCCCCAGTCGTACTGTTCGTCCCACAGGTGGGCCTCGCGGTCGTCGCCGACCAGTTCGGGACACAGCGCGAGCATGAGCGACGTCTCGAACTCGCCGCCGTGAGCCATCCCGCCGATCTCGCTCTCACGCAGCGCCCCGATTTCGTCGGTCGCGAGCTGAAAGTAGGTCGTTCCTACGACTTCGGCGTCGGCCTCGACGCCGGTCGTGCTGACGACGGCGTCGATCAGCGAGGCGTTGCCGCCGTGACCGTTGACGAAACAGACCGCGTCGAAACCGTTCTCGATGGCGGTGTGGGCGACGTCTTCGAGCACCGCCTGCAAGTGGGCGAAATCGAGTGAGAGCGTCCCGCCGAAGGGCAGATGGTGGGGAGAGAAGCCGGTCCAGACCGGCGGCGTCACCAGCACCGGTAGGTCGTCGAGGTGTTCGACGCCGCCGTGGACGACGGCGTCGACGAGGATCGTATCGGTCGCGACCGGGAGGTGGTGGCCGTGCTGTTCGACGCTACCGACGGGGACGACCACCACCGATCCGTCGGCCCGTGCGGTCTCACGGATCTCGCTGTAGGTCATGCCGGCCCAGTCGTTCTGGGAGAGCGTCTCGTGGAACATCACTCACTAACACTCCGCGAACGCGTTCGTTCCGCGATTCGGCTGATAGGTGACAAATGCGCCATACCTCTCGTTGACCGGGTGACCAGTAAAACGTACCGACAGCACTGGCGCGAGTGTGTTTGACAATGCCAAAACTTACCACACTGGTGTGTGAACGGCCTGTATGAGTCGCTCACGATCACCGCGACGCATCAACGCCGTCGATCGGACATTCGACATCCTGGAACTGCTCCGGGAGCACGACGGGGCGACCGTCACGGAACTGGCCGAGGCGATCGACCTCTCGACGGGTACGGTCCACACCTACCTCTCGACGCTCGCCGACCGGGGATACGTCCGGCAGCGCGGCGACGAGTACCACGTCGGTCTGTTCGTCCTCCCGCTCGGCGAGTACGTCCGGACCCAGTCGCCGGTGTACGAGGCCGCCAAACCGGTGCTCGACGACCTCGCCGAGGACACCGGTGAGGCGGCCCATCTCGTCGTCGAGAGTCACGGCCGCGAGATCCCGCTGTACGAGCGCTTCGGGACCGAGGCCGTCGGCGAGGCGCTGTACGAGGAGATCAAAGGGTACCCCCGCCGGAACCTGCACTGCTCGGCAGCGGGCAAGGCCATCCTGGCTCACGTCGGTCCCGACCGGCGCGCGACGATGCTCGACGACTACGAGTTCGCCGAGCGAACGACGCACACGACGACCGACAGGTCGACACTGGAGACGGAGCTCGACGCGATCGAAGATCGGGGGTTCGCCCGAAACGACGAAGAGCAGATCCGAGGACTGCGTGCCGTCGGCGCACCGGTCCAGCACGAGGGACGCGTCCGGGGAGCGATCAGCCTCTCGGCACCGACCAGTAGATTACAGGGTGAACGGTTCGAATCGACGCTCCCCAGACGCATCGTTCAGGCCGCCAACGTCGTCGAGATCAATCTCCAGACGGCGTGATCGGTACTGAAGCGGCGTTTCACGAGAGGGAACGTCGAACGCGACACGCGATTGCAATAACAGCAGTACATTCGTTATGCTTTCACGCGTTCGACGGAGCAGTGTCCCACTACGAGACCAGCCAGTCGTTCTTCGATAGTTCTGAGATACAGTATGTCCACTCCCGTGTGAAACGAATTTTGTTTGACGATACCAAATCAGAGGCATGATCAACGTCAGTCGAGAGAGTAGCTCGAGATAGACCGATCTACCCACATCGAAGACAGTACTCGGCAGATAGGTGGAGATATCGAGACGCTTAGGACATAGAAAGACGACGATACTATAATAATCCCTAATTTTCTATTCGAATAGGAGAAGGCGTATTCAGAACGCGGCGAAGTAGTCTGTGGTGGGCAAGAGAGAACAGTACATACTCACGGCTGTCGAGCGATGCGGAGACGGCAGCCAGCGTGACAAAAGTGATTATACGGGCCGGTGTCGTACTCCCGGGTGAATGCTGCTGATACTGTGTGTCGACCTCGACGACGACCTCGGGCGGAAGACGGACCACGAGACGCCCGTCGTCGGCCGAGACGCCGTCGAGACGGCCGCAGTCGATCTGGCGACGGCCGACCCCGAGGACTCGGACGTGAACGTCCTGTTCGAGGGGATCCACCTCTACGACGCCATCGACGACGAGGCCGTCGAAGTGGCCGCGGTCACCGGCGTCGACGGGAGCGACGTGGCCGCCAACCGCGCCGTCGGCGAGGAAGTCGACACCGTGCTGGCGTCGCTGTCGACCGGTGAAGACGTGCGCGCGCTGCTGGTGACCGACGGCGCACAGGACGAGTCGGTCGTTCCGGTGATCCGCTCGCGCATCCACATCGACGGCGTCCACCGCGTCGTCGTCCGGCAGGCACAGGATCTCGAATCGATGTACTACACCATCAAACAGGTCCTGAACGACCCCGAGACGCGCGGGACGATCCTCGTTCCGCTCGGAATCCTGCTCCTGATCTACCCGCTGGCCATCGTCGCCAACGTCCTCCAGTTGCCGGGGTCGGCACTGGGGATCATCTCCGGCCTGCTCGGCCTGTACGTCCTCGCGCGCGGTCTCGGTGCCGAGGAGACGCTCGACCGGACCGTCGAGCAGGTCCGGTCGGGGCTGTACACGGGCCGGGTGACGATCATCACCTACGTGGTCGCCGCCGCGCTCATGGTCATCGGCGGCGTCAGCGGCGTCCAGACCGTCGAGACGATGACCGACAACTCCTCGTCGATCGCCGCCGTCGTCGCCGCGCTCGTCTACGGCGCGGTACAGTGGTTCGCCGCCGCCGGCGTCACCAGTAGCTTCGGCCGCGTCACCGACGAGTACCTCTCTGATAGCTTCGAGTGGCGCTTCCTCAACGCCCCCTTCTACGTGCTCTCGATCGCCGCCGTCGCCCACGGCGTCAGCGCCTACTTCCTCGGCGTCGCGACCATCTCCTACCTCGCGATCGCGCTGACCGCCGGCACCCTGCTGGGACTGGGCAGCACGCTCGCCTTCGCCATCGCCGAGACGCGCTGGCAAGGGGCCGATCCGGTGTAATCAAACGACCGGCCCGTCTACACACGCCCGATGTACGTCTCCAGAGCCGTCCAGTCGATCCGCGACGACCCCATCGCCGACGAAACCGTAGCGCTCGTGCTCGAACCCGACGACGACACCGACGCCGAATCGGTCGTCGAAGCGGTCGAAGACGCCGGCGCGACCGTCGAGCGCGAACTCCAGTTCGGCGACCTCGAAGTGACCGCGCCACAGGACCGGGTCGAGGAACTCTGTGCCATCGACGGCCTCGCGGCGGTCCAGACGACCGACGCCATCGGCATCCACCCCGACGAAGCCGAAGAGGACCTCGACCCCGACGAGTGAGTCGTGCCGCTTTTGACGGACGGCCCGCTACCGGACGACGAGGGCACGTAGCTCAGTCCGGATAGAGCGTCGGACTTCTAACGTCGCTACGACCTGTGTGGCGACGGAAGCGATCCGACGGTCGTGGGTTCGAATCCCACCGTGCCCGCTTCTGCGAGGAACGGACGTGACGAGCGAAGCGGCTACTGGGATTCGCACCCTGGCAGTCCCAGCGGCCGAGCAAAGCGAGGCCGATCGTCTGCCTCCGGTTCGAATCCCGAATCCGACCGTGCCCGTTGACCCTTTTCTGCGTCGGGTGCGCTTGGGGCACCGCTCCTTGAAAAACGTCGATGAAAAAACCGTACTCACGCCGCTTCGGACTGGCTATCGAGCGCGATCACGCCAGCAGCCAGGACGGCGACAGCCAGCACCACGACGGTCCCCCCGACGGCGATGGGTGCGTTCGGACCGGCACCGTTGTTGAGCGAGACGCCGTAGAGCATGATCGCCAGACCCACGATCGTCAGCCCGAAGGCGGTCCCGAAGGTCGTGCGCTGTGATGCCATACCACGTTCTCGTCGCGGCGGCGCAAAAGCGTACTGGTGCTACGGACTCGATAGCTTGCCGAGACACTCCTGACAGAAGCGAGCGTCGCCGAGGTTCGGCGTGCCACAGCTCTGGCATGTCCTCGGGTTCCCTCCGTCGTCGTCAGGGAACATCGACGGCCTCGGAGCGGTGGTCGGAGAGTCGAACTCCCCGTCACGGACGCGTTCGACGAGCGCGTCGTCCTGTAGCAGTTCCAGCCCACGCCAGAGGCCGAGAAAGAGCAGCGTCGGGGCGACGACGACGAACAGGCCGGCCGCCACCCGCAGGGCGAGTTCTACCTGGCCGATCATGCCCGGTAGTTGGGTCGAGCGTGTGAATAGTTGACGCTCGTGTCACACGTTGCCACACCGGGAGACAGTTCAAGTGCGAGGCCACCGAGCGAATCGTATGGCTGACGACGACCCGCCGCCCACAACGGGCGACGCGTTCGGGGAGGCACTGCGGGCACATCACGAGGACAGGCACGGCTACGTCATCGTCGAGCGCGACGACGGCGTGGTGAGCCCTTCCGTCGGTGGCGAGTTCTACTTCAGCCCGCCCGAGGAGTGGTCCGAGCACGAGCGAGTCGCCGTCGAGATGGCCGAGGGTCGCGTTCTGGACGTTGGGTGTGGCGCTGGCCGTCACGCGCTGGCCTTGCAGGACCGGGGCCACGACGTGACCGCGATCGACGTGTCGGCGGCGGCCGTCGAGGTCGCACGGGATCGGGGCGTCGAGGACGCCCGCGTCGTCGACGTGGCTGACGTGGCCGACGAGCTCGACCCCACCTACGACACCGTCTGCATGCTGGGCAACAACTTCGGACTGGTCGGAACCGCCGAGCGCGCGCCGTCAGTCCTCGACGCTCTCGCCGACGTGACAGCACACGACGGTCAGTTGCTGGCAGAGAGCATGGACCCGACGGCGACCGACGAGCGGGTCCACCTCGACTACCACGAGCGGAACCGCGAGCGGGGCCGCCTCCCGGGTGCCGTCCGGCAGCGGATCCGCTTCGAGGATCTGGCGACCCCGTGGCACGACTACCTCCACGCCGCCCCCGAGACCATGCGCGACCTCGTGGCGGAGACACACTGGACGCTCACCGACGTGATCGAAGGCGAGCGCAGTGGGTACGTCGGTCAGCTCACGAAATAAGACCCTACTGCTCTCCGTTCGCGGTCGGGGAACTGCCTCTCCGGTCGGCGGATGCTTCGCGATTCGTCGAAGCCATCTACACGGGTCGCTTCGCCCCCCGTTCCGATTCGATAGCTTCGCTACTGCTCGATATCGCCGTCTTCGAACCGGAACGTCCCGTTTCGCTGGACGATCTCGCCGTCCACCTCGATCCGCGAATCGTCCGACATGTCCACGATCATGTCGACGTGGACGGCAGACTGGTTCTGCTCGTTGTCCTCGCCGACCGTGTCCTCGTAGGCCCGTCCCACGGCCATGTGGACGGTGTCGCCCATCTTCTCGTCGAACAGCATGTTGTAGGTGAACTGGTCGATGTCGCGGTTCATGCCGATCCCGAGCTCGCCCAGTCGGCGCGCCCCGTCGTCGGTGTTCAGGACCTCGGTCAGGACGTCCTCGTTCTTGGCGGCGGCGTGCTCGACGACCTCGCCGTCCTCGAAGCGGAGGTAGGCGTCGGTGACCTCCCGACCCTGGTGGTAGAGCGGCTTGTCGAACAGCACCTCGCCGTCGACGCTATC
>Ga0207755_100676_pt1 | contig 13896 bp, 11 predicted proteins | sample A23P2SouthBayCA_FD_187734 | JGI IMG/M metagenome (GOLD analysis project Ga0207755, IMG submission 187734) | Aerobic enrichment media microbial communities from Bioluminiscent Bay, La Parguera, Puerto Rico - A23 P2 (SPAdes) | ecosystem: Environmental > Aquatic > Marine > Unclassified ...
GACCGTCTCGCGGTCGACGCCCGCCTCGAAGGGTTTGGCCTCGCTCATCCGAGCGATCCCTCCATCTCCAGTTCGATCAGGCGGTTGAGTTCGACCGCGTACTCGATGGGGAGTTCTTCGGTGATCGGTTCGATGAAGCCGGCGACGATCATCTGCTTCGCGTCGTCGTCGTCGAGGCCCCGAGACTGGAGGTAGAAGACGTCCTCGTCGCCGATCTTACCGACGGTCGCTTCGTGGGCGACGTCGACCTTGGACTCCTCGATCTCCATGTACGGCATCGTGTCGCTCGTCGACTCGTTGTCGAACATGAGCGCGTCGCACTCGACGCTCGTGGAGGAGTCCTCGGCGCCGTCGGCGATGTGGACGAGGCCGCGGTAGTTCGTGCGGCCGCCGTCCTTGCTGATACTCTTGGACTCGATGGTGGACTTCGTGTCCGGGGCGTTGTGGTAGACCTTCGCGCCGGTGTCGATGTCCTGGCCCTCGCCCGCGAACGCGATGGTGATGTGGTTGTCCGTCGCGCCGCGGCCCTTCAGGATCGAGCACGGGTAGAGCATCGTGGCCTTCGATCCCATCGACCCGGAGACCCACTCCATCGTGCCGTTCGCCTCGACGATGGCGCGCTTCGTGTTGAGGTTGAACGTGTTCTTCGACCAGTTCTGCACGGTCGAGTACTGCACGTGCGCGTCCTCCTTCACGAAGACCTCGACGCCACCGGAGTGGAGGTTGTGCGTGCCGTACTTCGGCGCGCTACACCCCTCGATGTAGTGGACTTCGCTGCCGGGTTCGGCGATGATGAGCGTGTGCTCGAACTGGCCCATCCCCTCGGAGTTCATCCGGAAGTAGGCCTGCACGGGCATCTCGACCGTCACGTCCTCGGGGACGTAGACGAACGAGCCACCGCTCCAGACGGCGCCGTGGAGCGCCGCGAACTTGTTGTCGCTGGGCGGGACGCACTTCGTCATGAAGTGCTCCTTCACGAGGTCCTCGTGCTCCTGGACGGCCTCGTCCATGTTGCAGAAGATGACGCCCTTCTCCTCCCAGCGCTCCTGCATGTTCTGGTAGACGACCTCGGACTCGTACTGCGCGCCGACGCCGGAGAGCGCCTTGCGCTCGGCCTCGGGGATGCCGAGTTTCTCGAAGGTGTCCTGGATGTCCTCCGGGAGGTCGTCCCAGGACTCCGCGCCGCTGCGCTGGTCGACGTCCGGCCGGATGTACGGCACGATCTCCTCGACGTCGAGTTCGGAGAGGTCGGGCTGACCCGGCCAGTCCGTCGGCATCGGCATCTTCTGGTACTGCTTGAGCGCGCGGAGGCGGCGCTCCAGCATCCACTCGGGCTCGTCTTTGTCCTCGGAGATCAGTCGGATCGTCTCCTCGGTCAGCCCCTTGCCCGACGTGAAGGCGGACTGCTCTTCCTTCTTGAACTCGAATCTCGCCTCGGTGTCGGTGTCTTGTAGGTTCTCTTCGGAACTCATTGGGTTGGATTAGGCCGCGTTGTAGACCTGCTCGCGCACCCAGTCGTACCCCTTGTCTTCGAGCTCTGCGGCGAGCTCGGCGTCGCCCTCCATCACGATTTCGCCGTCGAGCATGATGTGGACGGTGTCGGGTTCGACGTAGTCGAGGATGCGCTGGTAGTGCGTGATCTGCAGGACGCCGGTGCCCTGCTCGTCGCGGAGGGCGTTGATGCCGTCCGCGACGTCCTGGAGGCGGTCGATGTCGAGCCCGGAGTCGATCTCGTCGAGGACGGCGATGGTGGGCTCGAGGATGGCTGCCTGCAGGACCTCGTTCTGTTTCTTCTCACCGCCGGAGAACCCGGCGTTGAGGTAGCGCTGTGCGAACTTCTCGTCCATGTCGAGGAGCTCCATCTTCTCGGAGAGGAGCTGCTGGAACTCGGCGACGCCGACCTCGCCCTCGTCGGCGGGGCCTTCCATCGGGGACGTCTCGTAGCCGGACTCCTCGTCCGCCTCGTCCTCGTCCTCGCCGAAGAGGAGTTCGTCGCGCTCCTCGATCTTCGCGTTCAGCGCGGTGCGGAGGAAGTTCGTCATCGTGACGCCCTCGATCTCCGCGGGGTACTGGAACGCGAGGAAGACGCCGAGCGCGGCGCGCTCGTTCGGTTCGAGTTCGAGGAGGTTCCACGTTCGGGCGTCCTCGGGTATCTCGTCGACGCCGTCGAAGTCGTCGGCTTCGAGGTGGAGGAGGATCTCGCCCTCCGTCACCTCGTAGGCCGGGTGGCCCGCGATGACCTTCGACGTGGTCGACTTCCCGCTGCCGTTCGGACCCATCAGCGCGTGGATCTCGCCGGACGAGACCTCGAGGTCGACGCCGTGGAGGATCTCCTCTCCTCCATCGGCGACCTCCGCGTGCACGTTCGTGAGTTCGATCGTTGCCATTGGTTAGGTCGTCCTAAACTAACGCCCGCGCGCGGGATAATGGTTACGCATTGACCCCCACGACTTCGAGCTCGAAAAAAATTATTTTGCCAAACGTAAACACGGTGGCGGGGGGCAGGTCACCGCGCGACGAACCGCCGCACGGATCAGTCGTCTATCGCGGGCGTCGCGGCGCCCTCGTGCGTGACCTCGTCGCCGAGCAGGTCGATGAACGCCGCGAGCCACGCCGGATGCTGCGACCAATCCTGGCCGGTCACGAGGTTCCCGTCCGTCGTCACCTCGTCCACCCACGAACACCCGGCGGCCTCGCACTCGACGCGCACCGCCGGATAGGACGTCACCTCGTAGCCGTCCAGCACGCCCGCGGCCGCGAGGATCTGCGGGCCGTGGCAGAGCGCCGCCACCGGCTTGTCCTCCTCGAAGAAGTGCCGGACGGTGTCGAGGACGACGTCGTACGTCCGCAGGTACTCCGGGGCGCGCCCGCCGGGGACGACGAGGCCGTCGTACGACGCCGGGTCGACGTCCGCGAGCGTCGCGTTCAGCGCGAAGTCGTGTCCGCGCTCCTCGAGGAACGTCTGGTCGCCGCGGAAGTCGTGGATCGCCGTCTTGATCTTGTCGCCGGCCTCCCGGTCCGGACAGACCGCGTGGACCTCGTGTCCGAGGGCCTGCAGCGCCTGGAAGGGCACCATCGTCTCGTAGTCCTCCGAGTAGTCGCCGACGATCATGAGTAGTTTCGACATTGACACCACCACCAGAAGGTACGCGCTCCGAGCGGATAACTCTATGCAGGGCGTGCGCGATGAGCGCAGCGCGCACGGCCCGCGCACCTACATGTAGGAGCCGAGGCCGGTCTGGGTCTGCCCGCTCTCGACCTCCTCCCACGTCACCCCGAGCGCCTCCGTGATGCGCTCGATGGGTCCCTTCAGGGTCTTCTCCAGCATCGTCTCCCAATCTATCTCGAACGCCTCGGGGATCTGGTCGGCGTACTCGTAGCAGATGACGTCCGGGTCGCGCTTGAACTCGATGTAGAGCGGGTCGTCCTGCAACTCCGGCCGCTCGGCCTCTATCTCGCGGAAGAACTCGGGGTGGACCTTCTCCAGGTAGAGGCGTTTCGGCTTCGACCCGCGCTGGAAGTTCGTCCCTAGGAGGAGGTTCGCGTACTTCGCGCCGCGGACCTGCGCGGTGTCCGTGTCGTAGTTGTCGAGGCGCTTCCCGATGCCGCCGGGAATGCCGACGTCGTCCAGGTCGACGTCCCCGTCGCGGAAGTCCTCCACGACCCCGTGGACGTACTCCTTCACGTCGTCCACGTCGTCGCCGTAGACGATCATCTCGATGACGCGCTTCTGGACCTCCTTCGTGATCGGCGCGATGTCCGAACGCTTGTACTCGAAGCCCGTGATGTCGATGTCGTCGACGTCCTTGCCCTCCTTCCAGACGATGTTGCCCGCGTAGCGCTTCTTCTTCCCCGCCTGGAAGAACCGCCGGTAGAGCTTCTCGAACTCTATCTGGAAGTGGTGAACGGCCGCGTCGAGCTCTTCGAGCGCGAAGACATCGTACCGGTCGTTGATGTACTCGGCGAGGTCGAAGGACTGCTCGATAGCCTCCTCCTTCGACACGTCGTGTCCGAGTTCCAACATAACGCTGTCGGTGTCCCCGTATATAACTTCTTTGTCACGTTCGTTGGCGGCTTCCTCGGTGAACTCGATGACTTCGCGGCCGGTCGCGGTGACGGCGGCGCCCATCTCCTTGTCGTAGAGGCGGAAACGATCCCACCCGAGAACACCGTACAGGGACTGACCGACGAACTGGAATTTGCCGTTCCGGCCCGCGAGGAGCGTGTGGTTGTCCTCGACGGTAACGCAGTAGACGCCCTCGTCGGCCGTGCTCGTCCCGCCGCTCCGATGCATCCGGAAGGAGTTCTTCGCGCCCTCCGTGCAGTAGAGCCGCCACGACCCACTGTCCCGATTGTAGCTCGCCGTTTCGCCGAGGTGCGCGCAGAGCCGGAGGACGTCGTCGCGTAGCCGGTCGCTCGACGTCGTGTACCGCCACGAGTTCACCTGCCTGTCGCCGTCGCCGGCGACGAGCGTGTCAAGGAACCGTCTCTTCTGCGCCCCGCTCGCGTCGAAGACGAACTCGGGGATACGTTTCTCGAAGCTGTTCTCGCCGCACAGCGCTTCGAGGAAGTCCCCGAGGAGTTTCGAGGTGAACTGGTAGCCCTTCTCGTCGACGTAGTAGTCGAATCCCATCCGATCGAGGAGCGCGCCGATGGTCGCGTGGTCGTCCGCCTCGCCGCCGTCCGCGACGGCGTCTTGAGCGATATTCACCGTCGTCGCGGACCCACGGAAGTTCTCGCCGAACTGCTTATCTTCTGATGTGTACGCGTTCCCCTCCGTAATGTACCACGCGAGCAATTCGAGGAAGTCGTCGCCGTCGTACGTCCGCGGGATCCACTTGCGACCGGACTCGCGGTGGACGAAACTCGTCTCGCAGACCGACTCGACGTACTCGCGGTGCGCCTCGAACTCCTCGGCCGTGAAGACGTAGCCCGTCTGTCCGACGTCGGCCTTCGGGACGCGGCGCGGCGTCCACCCCAGTTCGGACGTGAACGTGTGGCCGTGGACGGAGGGGCGGACCCACACCTCGTACTCACCGTCGACGTGCTCGGTGAGGTCGATTTCGCCGAGAGGGTCGCCGTGCTCCATCGACCAGTCGTGCGGCATCTCGTAGTGCGACGCGTCGTTCAACTCCCCCGCCTCGACGAACCGGAAGTCGTCCCACGACGCACCGTTCCCGTCGTCCTTCCGGACGAGCATCCGGTGGTTCGGCGTGACGCGGAAGTCCGTCTTGCTCGTCTCGATGTCGACGAGGTCGCCCCGATAGTCCGGGTACGCCTGCGTCTCGACGACCTGCTTCTCCTCCATCCGCATCGTCTCCGGGTCGAGCGAGTAGACGGTGTCGCCGACGCCGAGGTCGCGGATGTTCCGCACGCCGTCCGGCGTGAGGACGTCCGTGTCCGGCGTGAAGCAGTTCATGATGACCTTCACCGCGGCCTGCTGGCGGTCGTAGCGCTCGTACTCGCTGCTGCCCGGTGAGTGCTCGTTGCGCAGTCCCTTCTTCTCCTCGCGCTCTGAGAGCGTCTCGTCGATGATCTCTCGGATGATGCCGTCCGGTTCCTCGCGGAAGTGCGTGCCGTTGGGCGCGCGGAAGGTGTCGCCGTCGTACTCGGCGGGGTCCACCTTCGTCTCCGGGGACGCGTTGATGGTCATCATCGACATCGGATACAGCGACTTGAGGTCGAGCACCGTCACGTTCTCCTTCACGCCCGTGATCGGGTCGAAGACGGCGCCGCCCTCGTAGTCCTCGGACTCCTGGCGGCCCTTCGACGGGAGCGCGAAGCGCCCGTGGGCCTTGTGCAGGACGTAGACGTCCACCGCGTCCCCCGGCGTCGTGGCGTCCTCGAGCTTGCAGCCGACGAACGTCGAGACCTCCTCCCAGAAGGAGACGACGTCCTGCTTGCGGTCTATCTCGACGCAGAGTTCGACGTCCCTGACGTTATATTCTAGAAGGCGTTCGGGGTCGTCCTCCCAGAGGTCGCCGATGTCGCCGGGGTAGCGCTCCTTCCCGACGCCGAGTTCAGTCTCGCCGACCGCGTCGAGGCGATAGGAGTCGAGTTCGGAGAACTGGGTGCGCTGGTAGGCGTAGAGCAGGTCGAAGACGACGCGGCCTTTGACGTTCGGGCCGCCCCACCCGCTCGTCCAGACCTCGTTCACGCGCGAGAGGCGGCGGTAGTCGAGGTCGAGGACGTCGAGGCGGTCGATGAAGTAGGGCGCGTCGAAGTCCTCGAAGTTCCACCCGGTGAGGACGTCCGGGTCGGTCTCGACGACGTAGTCGAGGAACGCTTCGAGCATCGCCTCCTCTTCGTCGAAGACGCGGACGTCGACGGTGGCGTCCCGGTCGTCGTCGAGGAGGTCGTAGCCGTCCAGGTCGTCGGGCGCGGGCGCGTCGCCGTCGGGGGCGTCGTAGAGCCACGCGACGTACTCGTCCCGATAGGAGTCGTGGCTGGAGAGGCAGACGATGGGCTCCTCGCCCTCCTCGGGGAAGCCGTTCCGGTCGTCCACCTCGATGTCGAAGGTGTTCACGCGGAGGTCGGCGTCGGCCTCGACGGGTTCGACTTCGTCGTGGCGGACGACGAGGGCGCCGTCGGACTCGGCGCGCCGGACGGGGACGCGCACGCCGCTCTTGACGTCCTTGTCGATGAGGAAGCGGTTCGGGAAGAGGATGTCCGCCTCGTAGTGGTCGAACTCGTCCCGGATGTTCCCGACGTCGCGCGGCGTGCGGCCGTATATCTTCGTGAGGGCGTCGCCGCGGATGGACTCGTAGCCCTCCTCGTGGCCGGTGACGACGTCCTTCGCCAGGTCGCCCTCCGAGAGGGAGGCGGTGGGCGCGTAGAAGTAGGGCCGGAAGCCGTGGACGCGGACGTGTTCGACGTCGTTCTCGCTGGTGCGGCCGAAGACGTGGATGACGGGGCGTTCGCGCTCGCCCGAGCCCTCGACGGTGTAGTCCACCTGCGTGACCATCAGGTCGAGGGTGGCGTCGACGTCGGGGAGGGCTCCGGACTCGGCGTCGAGCACCTCGTTCACGACGGGGTCGCCGTCGCCGGCGACGTATCGGGCCTCCTCGTCGGGGCGGACGGCCGGCGCGGCGTCCTCGCCGCCGCCGTCGTCCCCGGCGGAGAAGTCCGCGAGACTCGCGTTAGGCATTACCCTCCCCTTGCGCCTGCGGTCCTAAAAGCCCGCGCCTTCGGGCGTGCGCGGCGCGCGTTGGGCGCGCGAAACCGCGGGACGGCACGCCGTCCGACGCCGGACTGACGGGGGAAAGGCATTTAACTTGGTAACACATAGCATAGCGCAGAGGTGAACGACGTGTCCGACAACGCCACGCAGGACGACGGGCGGGGGAACCACGTCCCCCAACTGCCCGAAGGCGACGACCCCGGTGAAGGCATCGAGACGTACGAGACCGATGACGGGGTCGTGCTCTACGACTCCGAGAACCCCCTCGCGTGGCTGAAGGCGACGCACGCGGTCCCCCTCGGCGACCGACGCTGATAGCAACGCTCTTCCGTCCCCCACTCCCTTCTTTCGCGCGTGTACAACCCGCTGAAGCCACAGACCGCCGTCCCCGGCTACGACGAGGACGACGACTCCCCCAACGTCGACCCCGCGCTCCAGCGGCGCTTCTGGTATCTCGTCGCCGTCTTCAACCTCGCCGTCCTCGGCGCGGCGCTCGGCCCGCTCCTCCTCTACTTCGAGGGCCTGCTCTACGTCGGCGGCGGCCTCACCGTCCTCGGCGTCGCCGGCCTCGCGTACGGCTACGCCACCTATCGTCGCGTCCAGCGCGAACTCGCCGCCGAGGAGGAGAACGGCAGCGAGGACGGGACGGAGCGACAGCCCTAACCCCGAGACGCCCCCACGAGAGCGTATGCGGACCGTGCGCGACGACGACGGCCGGACCTACCTCCTCGTGAAGCAGTCGTCCGAGAGCAGTCTCGTCCGCGACCCCGCGACCGGCGCGGAGACGCACGTCCCGAACGACGAACTCGAACCCGCGGGCGGAACGGACCCCCTCGCCGCCGCGGCGCGCGCCGTCCCCGAACCGACGCGGCGCGTCCTCACCGTCGCGCGCTCCGAGCGCGCGCTCGGCCTCCTCTGCGAACTCCGCGAACGTGGCCCCCTGCCCGTGCGAGCGATCCTCACCGACTACGACCTCTGCGAGAGCGACGTCCACGGCCTCTGCACCGAGTTCCGCGCCGCCGGCCTCCTCACGGAGGCCGAAATCGGCGGCGAGCGCGGCTACGCGCTCACCGACGACGGCGAAGCCGGCGTCGACGCTCTGCGCGACTAGCGCCCCGTCCAGAAGCCGACCGCGGCGAGGAGCGCGCCGCCAAACACGACGAGCGCACCGAGCGCCGCGCCCGCGCGGCCGCCGGCGAGGGCGACGACCGGCGACGCGAGCAGACAGCACGCGCAGCCGGCGAGAACGGCGGCCTGGGGCCTATCGACGCGATACGTCGCGGTCGCGCCCGCGGCGAGCGCCGCGGCGGTGAGCGCGAGGCCGACGTCGCCCACGGGCGCAGCGAAGCCGAGGACGGCGTCCGCGAGGACGGCGACGCCACCCAGAACGGCCAGCGAACCGGTCGCGAGTCGCGTGCGCCGCGAGACCGAATTGGACACGGGCGAACGACGACGCGGGGCACCGAAAGCGTGCCGGCGTCAGTCGAGCGACGGCGCGGCCTCGGCGAGGCCGTCGGAGACCCGCGAGCGGTTCGACGTCGCGTCCTTCTCGACGTGCAGGAGGTCGTCGGCCGCCCCGACGAGTTCGTCGTCGTGGCTCACCACGAGTATCTGTTCGACGCCGAGGTCCCGCATCGACTCCACGAGCGACACCAGCCGCGAGACGTGCCCGGAGTCGAGGAAGACCGTCGGTTCGTCGAGGATGAGCGGCGGGAGCGGCGCCGCGCCGTCGATGCCCTCCGCGAGCAGCCGGTAGACCGCACAGCGCAGCGAGAGGTTGAAGATGGCGCGCTCGCCCCCGGAGAGCTGGTCGGGCTGGAGCGTCTCGCCGTCCTTCTGGTAGACCGTCAGCTCGTAGTTCCCGTCGAGTTCGATGCGGTCGTAGGAGTCGTTCCCGTAGACGAGTTCGAACGTCTCGTTCAGGAGGCGTTCGAGGCGCGCGACGTTCCGCTGCCGGAGCTCCTCGCGGAGCGTGCCGTACATCGCCTCTAGCTCCTCCGCCTCGCCGAGCAGGCCGTCGAGCGCGGCGACGCGCGCCGCGATATCGTCCCGCGTCTCGCGCTTCTCTTCGAGGTCGGAGATGCGCTCTTCGAGCGCGCCGATGCGCCCCTGCAGGTCGCTGCGCCGCTCGTCGAGTTCGTCGAGCTTCTCGGTCACGCGCTCGAGGTAATCCTCGGCGTTGTCGAGGCGCTCGCGCGCCGTCTCCACGGCGTCCCCGTCCACGGCCTCGCGGAGCGCGTCCTCGCGCTCGCGGGCGTCGGCGAGGTGCTCGCGCCGGTCGTCGTTCCGGGCCGCGAGGTCGCTCGCCTTCTCGGCGGCCGTCTCGGCGCGCTCGCGCTCGCGCTCCGCCGCGACGACGGCCTCCCGGAGGGCGTCGAGCGTCTCGCGGCGCTCCTTCAGTCGGGACGCCTCCGCGTTCTTCGCCGCGAGCGCCTCCTGGGCCTGCGCGGCCTCCTCGCGGGCCTGTTCGGCCGCCTCGCGCTTCTCGTCGGCGCGCGATTCGAGGTCGGCGGCCTCCGCGCGCTTCTCGACGGCGGCCTCGCGCTTCGCGTCCGCGGCGGCCCCGCGCTCCTCCGCGCGCTCGCGTTCGCGCTCGGCGTCCCGTTCGAGCTCTCGGATCTCGGCCTCGACGTCGACGAGGGCGGCCGCGCGCTCGCGGCGCGCCTCCAGGGCGTCGAGGCGGGACTCGACGTCCGCGAGCGTCGCCTCGTGCGTTTCGACCGCGGCCTCGTACTCGTCGAGGTCGGTGACGTGCGGCGACCCCTCGACCGACTGGCCGCACTCCGGGCACTTCCCGGCGTCGAGCAGGTCCCTCGCGTCCTCGACGCGAGAGCGCGCGAGGGCGAGTTCCTCGCGGACCTCGGTGCGGCGCTCGCGGACGTCCGCGAGGTCGGATTCGAGTTCGTCGCGGTAGCCCTCGGCGTCCCCGACGTCGATTGGCGCGTCGGCGAACGCCTCGCGTTTCTCGTCGGCCTCGGATTCGAGTTCGGCGAGGCGCTCGCGCGCGGCCTCGGCCTCCTCGTCGAGTTCGGCCGCCTCCTCGTCGCGTTCGTCGGCCGTCTCGCGGGCGCGTTCGGCGCGCGAGTCGAGTTCGTCCGCCTCGTCCTCGCGGGACGACGCGCGCGTCCGATGCTCGCTCGCCTCGTTCCCGAGTTCGTTCACCGCCGCCTGTAGCTCCTCGCGCGCGTCTTCGAGTTCGTCGCGCCGCTCGGCGACGACGTCGGGGTCCGCCTCGTCGAGTTCGACGTCCGCGAGCAGGTCGGTGACGCGCTCCTCGTGCTCGCTCGCGGCCTCGCGGTGCTCGCGCGCCGCCTCCTCTGCTCGCTCGCGTTCGCGTTCGGTCTCCGCGATGGCTTCCTTGAGGTCCGCGATGGTGTCCTCGACGTCCGCGAGTTCATCGCGTCTCTCCTCGTAGGCGTCGAGGGTGTCCTCGGCGTCCGCCTTCGTCTCCCGCGCCTCCTCACGGTTCGACTCGAAGCGCTCGATTTCGGACTCGACGTCCGAGAGGGCGGTCTCCGCGTCGTTCAACTGCCCGTGCAGGTCCTCGTCTTCGAGTGCTTCGACGGCCTGCTCGGCGTCGTCGAGCTTCTCCTGCCAGTTCCGGAGGACGGAGCGGACGCCGAGGCGGGCGTCGTCGGCGCGCTCGCGGTAGTCCTCGAGCGTGCCGAGTTGGAGGAGGTCGTCGATCATCGTCTGGCGCTCGTCCGGCTTCGCGTTGATGAGCTTGTTCACCTCGCCCTGCCGGACGTACGCGCAGTTGACGAACGCGTCCGCGTCCATCCGCAGGAGGTCGGCGACGTACGCCTCGACGTCGCGCGCGCCCTCCACGACGTCGTCCGGGGTTTCGAGCGTGCAGTCCGCCGTCGTCGCGCGCTCGCCCGTGTCGCGGAAGCGCCGGTGGACGCGGAACGCCGCGCCGCCGTGCGTGAACCAGAGCGTGACTTCGGCCTCCTCGGCGCCGATGGTGACGAGTTCGTCGAGCGTGTGGTCGAGCGGGTCCGGCCCGTAGAGCGCGAAGAAGCACGCCTCCAGCAGGGAGGACTTCCCGCTGCCGTTGAGGCCGTGGATGACCGTGACGCCCCGGTCGAGCGAGACGTCCGCGTCGGCGTAGCACTTGAAGTTCCGGAGGCGGATTCGGTCGAACCTCACAGGTAGTCCTCCATCGTCGTCGCCGTCGACGGCCCCGCGTCGTCACCGTCGTCCTTCCCGGACTCGTCGCCGGCACCGTCCACGTCGGCCCGCGCGGCGTCGGCAGGGTCGGTCGCTGTCCCGCCGTCAGCGCCGGCTGCTGCCGAGCCGCCGTCGTCACTCGTCGCCGCCTCCCCCTCCCCGCTCGCGTCCTCGTCCGCGCCCTCGAACGCGGTCAGGTCGTCCTCGACGAGTTCGCGCACGCGGTCCTCGACGGTATCGCGGACGTTCGACTTCGCGACGTCGTCGGTTCGGACCGTCTCGTCGATGCCGCGCGCGGCCTCGCTCAGGCCGAGTTCGCGCACGCGGTCCTGCACGGCCTCGTCGGGGTCGGCGAAGGAGGCGTCCACGTCCACCTCGACGTCGACTTCGCGGCGGTCGTTGACGCGCGTGACGAGGGCACCGCGTTCGTCGCCGAAGCGCTCGACGTCCGCGGGCGTGACGTCGCCGCCGTCGCCCTCGACGGTGACGACGACGACGGCGTCTTCAACCGATTCCTCGCGGATGCGCTGGCGGACGCGCTCCTCGCCCTCGCCGTCCGCGAGTTCGAGGTCCACGAAGACGAAGTCGCGGGTGTCGATGCCGCGCCGGCGAATCGTCACGCCGTCGCCCGGCTCGCGGCTCTCTCCGCTCCCCGTTCGTTCGTTCGACGACGCCTCGCTCCGCTCGTCGTCGGCGGCGAACTCGACGACGTTGTAGCCGCGGGGGTCGCGTTCGCTGGCGCTCGCGCGCTCGGTGGACCCGCAGTAGGTCGCCCACGTGCCGTCGATTCGGCGGGTGTCTGGGGTGTGGTCGTCGCCGAGGAGGACGGCGTCGAACGCGACGTTCGCGGCGTCGAGAATCTCCGCTAAGTCCCACGTACCGTGCGGGAACGGCTGGAAGAGGCCGTGGGAGACGAGGGCGGCGTGCGCGGTGTCGCGCTCGGCGAACTGGTAGTCGAGCGCGTCGCGCTTGGACTCGGGGACGTAGTCGAGGCCGTAGAGGGCGGTGTCGCCGACGACGCGGCCCTCGCTGTCGAGGCGTTCGGCGAGGCCGAGCGTCTCGAAGAGGTCGAGCCACTGGGCGTGCCGGGTGCCCTCGTGGTTGCCGACGACGGCGAGGAAGGGGATGTCGGCGTCGGCGAGGGGCCGTAAGACCTCGATGGTGCCCATGAGGTCTTCGAGGCCGGGGGTGCGGTCGTGGTAGAGGTCGCCGGCGTGGACGACGGCGTCGACGTCGTCCGCGATGGCGTCCTCGACGACCCGCCGGAAGGCGTCGAGGAAGTCCCGGCGGCGGACGGGGGAGTGGTACTGGCGGTACCCGAGGTGGGTGTCCCCCGTGTGGATGACCGTGGTCATGTCTACGAGTGGTTGGTCGCTCGGTCATAAACCTTCAGCGCCTCGCCGGGTCTCGGCGGCGCGCGAGTGGACGCGGTCGACCAGCGGGGGACCGCGAAGACGCGAGCGGGAGCGACACGCGAGAACGGGGGCCGCGTCAGGCGTCGATAGCGAGCGTGTAGAGGCGCTTTCGCGCGTCGGTGAAGGAGAACCGGGAGTTCACGACGTCCTCGTCTTCGAGGCGGGTGAGGGCGTAGCGGACGGTGCGGGCGGGGAGGAGCGTCTCCTCCGCGATTTCGCTCTGCGTGAGGGTGCCGTTGTATTCGAGGACTTTCGCGACGAGTTTCGCGCTCGGCGGGAGGTCGCGGACGCGTTCGAGTGTTTCCTCGTCGGCGGTCTGGATCGCGCTCATTACCACCCGCTTTGAGATACTCTGAGATAATATTTGTGCTTCTGTTCTATAACTCGTGGAAATGTAGCGGTGAGTGTTACCGGTCTCGGCAGGCGGCCCGCGCGAGCGTTCCGAGTCTCTCGCAAAGGGCATCGGCCGTCGGCGCGAGCACGCGCACCATCGCCTCCTTCCCGTGTGCGCCCCGGTCGGCCACCGCCACCGGGACCGTCTCGCGCCCGCCCACCGTCTCGCGCGCCGACCAGTCCATCGTCGCCGTCCCCGACGGCTGATCCGCGCGGTCGAACCACGCCACCGGCCCGTCGAGTTCGTCGAGGCCCGCCCGAACGCCCGACGAGAGGCCGACGTTCGCGGCGAAACGAGGGAGTGCGTGGCTCGCGGCTTCGTCGCTCGCTCCGGGCGCGGCGCCCTCCCGCCGGTCGGTTGCCGCGTGGCTCGCGGCTTCGTCGCTCGCTCCGGGCGCGGCGCCCTCCCGCTGGTCGGTTGCCGCGTGCCGACGAGCCGCGAGCAGGAATCGCGCGAGGTGGTCGGACGCGCCGAACCGGACGCCGCCGGTCGGCGCGACGCCGTCGCGCGTCCGCGTCAGCCGCCCGTCGACGGCCGCGACGTCCGTCACGGAGTCCGCGTACGGCGTCGCGCCGGCGACGTTCGTTCCGACCTCCGGGACGAGCGGAGCGGCGTCCATCTCGCGGACCGCGGCGACGACGTCGCGGACCGCCTCCGCCGTCCCGCGACGCGCCGCCTCGTCTCGCAGTTCGACCTCAGCGTGGACGGCGCCCGCGCCCCGGCCGACGTCGAGCGGG
>Ga0207755_100677_pt1 | contig 13885 bp, 13 predicted proteins | sample A23P2SouthBayCA_FD_187734 | JGI IMG/M metagenome (GOLD analysis project Ga0207755, IMG submission 187734) | Aerobic enrichment media microbial communities from Bioluminiscent Bay, La Parguera, Puerto Rico - A23 P2 (SPAdes) | ecosystem: Environmental > Aquatic > Marine > Unclassified ...
CCGCCGTGCTCGCCTTCGTCGTCTACTCGTTCGTCGGGACGTTCGTCTTCGGCGTCTTCGTCTACTACGCCGTCCGCCCGGTCTATCGCCGCCTCCGGGAGCGCATCCGGCCGCGGACGCTCGCCGCCGCGGTGAGCATCCTCGCGTTCGCGCTCCCCGCGCTCCTCCTGCTCGCGTACACGGTCGCAATCGGCCTCCAGGAGTTCAACGCGTACCTCCTCGCGCACCCGAACAGCTTCCAGCAGCTAGAGAGCGTCCTCCAGCCGTACATCGACGTCTCCAGCATCGTCCAGGACCCCCAGTCCATCCTCGACTCGCCGAGCGCGCTCGACGCGATTCGGCAGGTGATCGCGGCCGCGCAGGGCTACCTCGGGTTCTTCGGGAACGCCGCGCTGCACGCGTTCGTGATGCTCACCATCGCGTTCTACCTGCTGCGCGACGACCGGCGGCTGGCCGCGTGGTTCCACCGGCGCTTCGACGACGCGGACGGGGTCGTGCGGGCGTACGCGACGCGCGTCGACCGCGACTTCTCCAGCATCTTCTTCGGGAACATCCTGAACGCCGTCGTGACGGGCGCTATCGGCGCTATCTCCTACAGCCTCCTCGACTACCTCGCGCCAGCCGGGGTCGCCGTCCCGTATCCGGCGCTCGTCGGCCTGCTCGCGGGCGTCGCCAGTCTCGTCCCCGTCGTCGGGATAAAGCTCGTCTACGTCCCGGTGAGCGCGCTCCTCTTCGTGCGCTCGGCGGCGAACGCGCCGGAGACGTTCTGGTTCCCCGTCGTCTTCGTCGCCGTGTCGTTCGTCATCGTGGACGTCGTCCCGGACCTCGTCCTGCGGCCGTACGTCTCCGGGCGGAACCTCCACCTCGGGATGGTGATGCTCGCGTACATCTTCGGCCCGCTCCTCTTCGGCTGGTACGGTATCTTCCTCGGCCCGATGCTGCTCGTGCTCGTCGTCCACTTCGTCCGCCTCGTCCTCCCCGAGTTGCTCGCGGGCGAACCCATCGAACCGGAAGCCGTCGGGCCGTCGCTCGCGACGACGGAGACGCGGCAGGCGTCCCTGGAGGAGAGCGTGGGCGCGGCGAGCGAGGACTAGCGGTCGAGTTCGGTACCGTCGCGCGGACAGTAGTACGTCTCCGGGTCGCGCGTCTCGTAGCCACAGGCCGGACAGGTCCGACGGGGCGGGCGTTCGTCGTCGCCGCGCAAGAGGAACGGGACGAACGGGACGACGAGGAATCCGACGAGCCAGCCGGTGTAGTGGTAGATGGCGACGCTCAGGGCGAGCGAGCAGAGGAGGCCGGCGAGCGCGGTGGCGAGACGGGAGCGCACGACGCGGCGTAGGCGCGCCGGGGGCTTGTCGGTGACGGGTGATTTATACTGTCGCGCGGCCCGAGTCCGGGTATGGACGCGGCAGAGGGCGTGGACGTCGATGCCGTCTCTCCGCTGGCGTGGCGGCTGTTGCGGGTGGGGGCGGGCTACGAGCAGCGCGGCGTGGAGCGCGCGCTCGACGGCCTGCAGCAGGCGCACGTCTCGATGCTGGAGTCCGGGTCGCGCTCGCTCGGCATCGAGCGCCGGCGGTCGCTCCTCGCGCTCTACGCGGCCGAACTCTCGGCGGCGCAGGTGCGCGCCATCGTCGAGCACTTCTGACGCTCGCGCGAATCGATACCGATTAATTCGGGGGTACGAAATGGCCCCGTGTATCAATGATACGTCCCGACGTCTCGACCGGACGCGGCCGAATGGCGGTCGTCGCGTTCGCCGCGCTCGTCACCGTCCTCGTCGCGCTCGCACCGACGCCCGCCGGCCTCTCGCTCGCCGGGAAGTACGCCATCGCGACCATGGCGTTCGCCGCCATCTGCTGGGTGAGCGGCGCGCTCCCGCTCGCCGTCACGGCGCTCACCATCCCCGTCCTGCTGACCGCGTTCGGCGTCTACGGCGACATCGACGCCGCGCTCGCGCCGTTCGCCAACCACCTCATCTTCCTCTTCATCGCGGGGTTCATGCTCGCGAACGCCCTGCAGAAGTACGACATCGACCGCCGCGTCGCCCTCTGGCTCATGGCGACGATGGGGTCGTCGCCCCGACGGCTCGTCGCCGCCGTCATGGTCGCCACCGCCTTCTTCTCGATGTGGGTGTCGAACACCGCAACCTCGGCGATGATGGCGCCCATCGCCGTCGGCGTCCTCACGCAGGTCATCGGCCGCGAGAAACTCCGCGAACAGACCGACGAGGGCGAGTTCACGAACATCCAGATATCGATGCTCCTCGGGACGGCGTACGCCGCGAGCGTCGGCGGCGTCGGCACCCTCATCGGCACCCCGCCGAACGCCATCGTCGCCGGCCAACTCCAGCAACTCCTCAACTACGAGATAACGTTCTTCGACTGGCTCCTCATCGGCATCCCCATCGTCGTCGTCACCCTCCCCATCGTCTGGTTCGTCCTCACCTACGTCCTCTACCCGCCCGAAGTCGAGGACGTCAGCGACGCGCGCGCCGAAGCCCGCGCGTACCTCCGTGACGAGGACCCGCTCGGCCGCGAGGGCCGCATCGTCGCCGGCATCTTCGCCACCACCGCGTTCCTCTGGGTGCTCGGCGGCCTCGGCGGCCTCTTCCAGCCGTACCTCTCCGACGCCGCGTACACCACCGTCTTCGGCGGGAGCGGACGGACCCTGCTCGGCACCACCGACGGCCACCAGGGCCTCCTCTACTACGTGATGGTCGGCCTCTACGCCGTCCCCGCGCTCGTCCTCTTCGACACGATGGAGTGGGAGGAACTCGCGGACATCGACTGGGGCACCATCCTCCTCTTCGGCGGCGGCCTCTCGCTCGCCGCCGGCTTCGCCGAGACGGGCGCGACGAAGTGGCTCGCCCAGACCGTCCTCAACGCGCTCACCGGCGCGCCCATCGTCGTCATCGTCTTCGTCGTCGTCCTCCTCATCATCTTCCTCACCGAGATGACCTCGAACACCGCGACGGCGACCATCATCGTCCCCGTCCTCATCAGCCTCGGGGGCGCGCTCGCCGCGACGCTCGGCCTCGCCGACTACGCCGCCGCCATCTTCCTCGCCGTCTCCGGCGCCGTCGCCGCCTCCTTCGCGTTCGCGCTCCCCGTCGCCACCCCGCCGAACGCCATCGTCTTCGGGAGCGGCTACCTCAAACAGGAGCACATGATGCGCGCCGGCGTCGTCCTGAACCTCGTCATGACCGTCGTCCTCACCGCGCTCATCTACGTCCTCTTCAGCTTCGTCTGGCCCGTCGTCCTCTGGTAGCCCGCCACCGCTGCCATTCGCCCCCCGACCCCCGCCGGAGTCGGCACGACGCACGGTCGGCGACACCCTTATTACGACGGGCCCGTTGGGTACGGGTGACGCTTCGCTTTGGAGGGCCGAAGCGTCAGCGGGGACCAATTCAGGGCGGCAGCGGCCGACCGGCTTTTCCGGTCGGCCGCTCCCATTCCGCTAGCTACTACCCGCCGAGCGCCCCGTCTCGGCAGTCGAGCGACGGTCCGTTCTCACGCGCCGACGAACGCACAGAAGCGAGCACCGGCGAGCGAGCGCACGGAAGCGAGCGCCGGCCTACAGTTTCGACATGCCGCGCGCTTCCTCGGCGGCGTCGACGGTCGACTCGAGCGTCGCCTTCGGACCGGCCGCGTGGACGGCGGCGTTCACCGCGCCCTCGAGGACGGGCGCGTCCGCGAGTTCCGCGGTCGCGTCGGCCATCTCGACGGCGAGTTCGGCGTTCATCACGGCGCTCCCGAGGTCGACGAGGACGACGACGCCGTCCCCCTCGTCGGCCTCCTCGATGCCGGACGCGATGGTGTCCGCGTCCGTTCCGATGCCGCCGTCCGGTTCGCCGCCCGCCGCGACGAGCGGGACGTCGGCGGCCATCTCCGCGGCGACCTCGACGATCCCCGCTGCCGCCGTCGCGCTGTGCGAGACGACGACGAGTCCGACCATCTACTCGCCCCCGCGCTCGGCCGCGTCGGCCGCGTACGCGTCCGTCGCGTCCGCCGCACCGACGCGGTCTTCGAGCGTCGCGAGCAACTCCTGGAGCGCGAAGTACGTGCTCGTCGCGCCGGGGTCGCGGTGCCCGACCGAGCGGATGCCGAGGTAGGACGCTCGCCCCTTCGCGGCCCGCAGGCCGACCGTGTACTCGACGCCGCGTTCCGCGGCGTCCACGGCCTTCGCGAGCGCGTCGACGGCCGGGAGGTCGTCCTCCTCGACGGCGCGCTTGAACGTGTCGACGGCGGGCTTCACCGCGTCGACCATCGTCTTGTCGCCGGGGCTCGCGCCGCCCCGGTCCGTGAGCTTCTCCCGGTACGCCTCCGCGAACGCCACCGCGGACGCCTCGTCGAGGCCGCCCTCGAGCTCCTGGGAGGCCGTCATGAGCGAGCCCCCGTAGAGGGGGCCGGCGGAGCCGCCGACCTCGGACACGATGGTCATCCCGACCGTCTTCACGGCCTCGTCGAGCGGCTCGTCGGCGATTTCGTCGCGCTTCTCCACGACTTCGCGCATGCCGCGCGCGAGGTTGTTCCCGTGGTCGGCGTCCCCGATCCGGGAGTCGAGCTCCGTGAGGTAGTCCTGCTCCTCGTCGAAGCGCTCCGCGATCCGCTCGAGCGCGTCGAGCAGCGCGTCCGTATCCTCGCTCATCCCTGGATCGTGAGCGCGGGCGTGTCCGCGGGCGCGTCGAGCAGCTCCTTCAGTTCGTCGTCGACGCGGCAGACGGTGACCGAGCAGCCCTTCATGTCGAGGCTGGTCATGTAGTCGCCGACCCAGGCGTCGTGGACGACGACGCCCTCGTCGCCGAGGCGCTCCTGGACGCGGCGGTTCACGATGTAGAGCTCCGAGAGCGGCGTGCCGCCCATGCCGTTCACGATCGTGACGACCTCGTCGTCGCCGTCGACGTCGAGGTCGTCGAGGACGTTCTCGAGGAGCGTGTCGGCTATCTCGTCCGCCGTCATCGTCTCGGTGCGCTCCACGCCCGGTTCTCCGTGGATGCCGATGCCGAGTTCGATCTCGTCCTCGGGGAGGTCGAAGGTCGGCTCGCCCTTCTCCGGAGTCACGCAGGACGTCAGCGCGACGCCCATCGTGCCGACGTTGTCGACGACCTTCCGCGCGACGTCCGCGACCGCGGAGAGGTCACCGCCCGCGGCGGCTTTCGCGCCCGCGGCCTTGTGGACGAGGATGGTGCCACAGACGCCGCGGCGGCCGCTCGTGTAGAGGGAGTCCTCGACGGCGACGTCGTCGTTCACGACGACCTGCTCCACCTCGACGTCCTGCATCTCCGCGATATCCGCGGCGGTGTCGAAGTTCATCACGTCGCCCTCGTAGTTCTTCACGACGCAGAGGACGCCCTCGCCGCCGTCGGCGGCTTCGACCATCTCCTCGAGCTGGTCGGCCGCGGGAGACGTGAACACCGCGCCGGCCGCGGCGCCGTCGAGCATGCCGTCCCCGATGTAGCCCGCGTGGGTCGGCTCGTGGCCGCTTCCGCCGCCGCTGACGACGCCGACCTTCCCGTCGACGGGGCCGTCGGCGCGCGCGAGGACCTCCGTCCCGTCCAGCCGACGCAGGCCGGGATGGGCGGCGGTCATGCCGTCGAGCATCTCGTCGACGTAATCTTCCGGATCGTTGATGAGCTTCTGCATAGTACGTCACGACGATTCGGGAGAGCAAAAGCCTTCGTCCGACCGAACGCCGCGACGGACACGCTTTTTCGCGTCGCCCGCCTATCCCGCCACATGCGAGTCAGGGGCGAGCGCGAGTGCGTCGAGTGCGGGACGCGATGGTCGTACTACGAGACCGGCGACGTCGCCTGCCCCGACTGCGGGAGCGTCCACAGCGTCTCGACGAACGACGAGCGCCGCGAACAGACCGACGCCGCCCCGACCCTCGACCTCGACGACGCCGTCCTCGCCGCGAGCAGGGACGACTACCGCGGTGCCGCCGAACGCGCCCGCGAGGCCGCGCGCGACTACGCCCACCGCGTCGGGTTCGTCCGCGGCGGCCGCCTCCGCGAACTCGACGACGCCGCGCTCGCCGCGTGGGAGCTCCGATACGCCGCCTCTGCGTTCGCGCGCGGCTTCGACCACACCGAAGCCGAGGAGTACTACTTCGTCTCGCTCCTCCGCGGCGCCCCGAGCGGCGACCGGCCCGCGCCCGCGGACGTCCCCGCGTCGATGCGGGCCGCGCGCGGGAACGGCTACGCCGACGCCGTCGCCGACTACCGCGACGACCTGCGGCGCGTCCGCCCCGACGGCCGCGACGGCCTCGGCGCGCTCCTCGAATCGCTCGACGCGCACGTCCGCCGGATTCACGCGCTCGACGGCGACGTCCCGCCAGCGGACGCCGACGCGCTCGTCGGCGCCGCACGCGCTATCGGCCGCTACGCTCGCGACGGTGACGAATCGGACCGCGAACGCGCGCGCGAGGCGTTCGACCGCCTCGACGCGTAGAGAAGTCTAGGGCAGCGTGACGTCGATATCGTTCAGGTCGCTCGCCGCCTTCACCGTGTTGTAGAGGAGCATCGCGCGCGTCATCGGGCCGACGCCGCCCGGCACGGGCGTGATGACGTCCGCCACGTCCTTCGCGGACTCGAAGTCCACGTCGCCCGTGAGCGTGTAGCCGCGGTCGTTGTCCGCGTCCACGCGGTTCGTCCCGACGTCGATGACCGCCGCGCCCTCCGAGAGCATCGACCCGTCGATGAGGTTCGGCACGCCCGCCGCCGCGACCACGACGTCCGCGCGCTTCGTGTGCGACGCGAGATCGTCCGTGCGCGAGTGACAGACCGTCACCGTCGCGTTCCCGCCGTCGCCGCGCTGCAGGAGGAGGTTCGCGAGCGGCTTCCCGACGATGTCAGAGCGACCGACCACGACCACGTCCTTCCCCTCGACGTCCACGTCCGCCGCCTCCAGGAGCTTCTGGACGCCGTGGGGCGTACAGGGCTTGTAGCGCGCGTCGCCCGCGACGAGACGCCCGACGTTCTCCGGGTGGAAGCCGTCCACGTCCTTCGCCGGATCGATGCTCCGAATGACCCGCCGGTCGTCCACGTGATCCGGCACCGGAAGCTGCACGAGGATGCCGTGTACCTCCGGGTCCGCGTTCAGCTCGTCGATCGTATCGAAGAGCTCCTCCGCCGGCGCGTCGGGGTCGATCTCCACGTGGATGCTCTCGATGCCGACCTCCTCGCAGTCCCGCTGCTTCATCGAAACGTACGTCGCGGAGGCGTCGTCGTCGCTCATCAACACCGTCGCGAGCCCCGGCTGAACGCCCTCCGATTTCAGCGTCTCGATAGCGTCCTCCAGCCCGTTCCGAACGTCCTCCGCGACCGCGTTCCCGTCAACGACGTTTGTCATCACTCGGAACTGCGCCCCCGCACCTCTTTAACGCCGCGGAAATAGGAGAAAAGAACGGGAAGAACCCGCGCGACCCGCGCACGTCCCCACGTTTTTCACGGGCGGACGCAGCGAGGCGTCGTTCGTATTCGCGACGCCGCGTCACTCGCGCATCGCTGCGCTCCGCGCTCGTGTATTCGCGGCGCCTGCGGCGCCGCGTTTACTCGCGGGTCACTTCCGTTCCCCGCTCGCGTCTCCGCGACGGCTTCGCCGTCGCGTTATTCCTCGTACAGCGGGTGGTCGTCGCAGAGTCGCTGGACGTCGTCGGCGACGTCGGCGTAGGCGTCGGGGTCGTCGACGTTGTCCACGACGTGCGCGATGAGGTCCGCGACTTCGCGGCAGTCGTCCTCGTCGAAGCCGCGCGTGGTGAGCGCGGGCGTGCCCGCGCGGATGCCGGACGGTTCGAACGCGGAGCGCGTCTCCCCCGGCACCGTGTTGCCGTTGAGGATGATGCCGACCTCCTCCAGAGCTTCCTCGGCGTCCTTCCCCGTCGTGTCGGGGTGGGAGTCACGGAGGTCCGCGAGCACGAGGTGGGTGTCCGTGCCGCCGGAGACGAGCGAGAAGCCGTGCTCCTGGAGGCGTTCGCCGAGCGCTTTCGCGTTCGCCACCACCTGCGACGCGTACTCCTCGAACTCCGGCGTCAGCGCCTCGCCGAAGCCGACGGCCTTCCCCGCGATGTTGTGCATCAACGGCCCCCCCTGCGCGCCCGGGAAGACGGCGGTGTCGATGGCGTCGGCGTGCTCGTCGTCGCACATGACGATGCCGCCGCGGCCCGCGCGAATCGTCTTGTGCGTCGACCCCGTCACGAAGTCCGCGACGCCGACCGGCGACGGGTGTTCGCCCGCCGCCACCAGCCCCGTGATGTGCGCGATGTCCGCCATGTGGTAGGCGCCGACGGCGTCCGCGGACGACTGGATGCGCTCCCAATCGACCTCGCGCGGGTACGCGGAGAAGCCCGAGACGACGATGTCCGGTTCGACGTCCTCGGCGAGACGGTCGATCTGCTCGTAGTCGACGCGCCCCGTCTCCGCGTCGATCTCGTACTGCTCGACGTCGTAGATCTTCCCCGCGAAGTTCGCGGGATGACCGTGCGAGAGGTGCCCGCCGTGCGTCAGGTCCAGCGAGAGAATCTTGTCGCCCGGTTCGAGGACGGCGAAGTAGACGGCCATGTTCGCGGAGGACCCGGAGTGTGGCTGGACGTTGACGTGCTCTGCGCCCCACAGCTCCTTCGCCCGCTCGATGGCCAGCTCCTCCACCTCGTTCGCGTACTCGCAGCCGCCGTAGTAGCGCTCGCCGGGGTAGCCCTCCGCGTACTTGTTCGTGAGCTCGCTCCCCTGTGCTTCGAGGACGGCCTCGCTGACGTGGTTCTCGCTCGCGATCATCGCGAGCGTGTCGTTCTGCCGCTCCCGTTCGCCCGCGAGGGCGTCCGCCATCGCCTCGTCGACCGCCCGAACTCGGTCGTAGTTCATGTGTAGTGTGGCCGCCGCGGCCAGCATAAACCCACCTGACTCCGGCCGATACCGCCTCCGAGAGGATGACACACACACGGCGCGAGACGCCGCCCGTCCGACGTTCCGTTCACTGCTAATCTGATAAAATTATATACGCCGAGACGGACTAGAAGACGTACCGCATGCCCTCGGATCCACTCGGAACCACGATCGAGGACGTCCTCGCGTCGGTGTTCGGCGCGACCCCCGACACGCTGTTCGTCGTCAACCCGTCAGTCCGGGTCGTCGAACAGTACGTCGCCGCCGCCAGCGACGCCGCCGGCTCGCCCCCACGCACGCGACTGCTCGCCGACGACGCCGTCCTCAAGGACGCCACCGCCGACTTCCTCGTCGCGAGCCCGCTCGCCGGCCTCGTCGCCGACGACGTCCTCGCCCTCCGCACCGCCGACGACCTCCCGCGCGCCTCCCTGCTCGTCACCGCCGACCGCGTCGTCTCCCTCGTCGACCTCGACGACCACACCGGCGGCATCGCCACCACCGACCCCGGCTTCGTGGACGACGTCCTCGCCGCCTGCGAGCGCGACTGGCGCGACGCGGCCCCCTACAGCCTCCGCACCCCGCCGCTCGCGCGCGTCCGCGAGACCCTCGCCGACGACCTCGGCGACGACGTCGCCGCCGACTTCGACGCGCTCCTCGCCGCCGACGACGGCCTCGACGAAGTGGAAGCCGCGCTCCTCGCCGCCGCGAAGAACAGCGTCCTCCTCTACGACGTCTCCCGCTGGGGCGAGGACGTCGGCCTCGCCTCGAAGGCGACGTTCAGCCGAACCAAGACCCGCCTCGAAGACGCCGGCCTCCTCACCACCGAGAAAGTCCCCATCGACGTCGGCCGCCCCCGCCTCCGTCTCCTCCTCGCCGACGACGCCCTCACCGGCGCGGACGCCGCCGCCCTCGCCGAGACGGCGCGGCGCGCGCTCGCCTGATCCGACCGATTTTTGCGCGCCCGCCCCGTCGACCGCGACTATGTCACGCACGTACGCGCTCGCCGGTGACGGCGCCGCCGCCGACGCCGTCCGGGACGCGTTCGCCGACGCGGACGTCGAGCGCGCCGGAACCGGCCTCGACGCGTTCGACGCCGCCGACGTCGCCGTCGTCGTCGGCCTCGCCGGCCGCGACGGCTTCGTCACCGCGAACGAGCGAGCGCGCGACGCCGACGTCCCGTGGATCGCCTGCGAGATCGGCGGCGTCGGCGGCCACGCGCTCGCCGACGTCGACGCCACCGTCTCCGCGTTCGCGCCGGACACCGGCTGTTTCGCCTGCCTCCACCGGCGCGTCGCCGCGACCGACCCCGACGTCGCCGACGGGCCGCGCGCCGACCGCGCGACCGTGCGATACGCCGGCGCGCTCGCCGGAAAGCGCGCGCTCGACCTGCTCGCCGGCGACGGCGCCGGCACCGTCGTCGAAGTTCCGCACGCCGAGCACGCGTTCGCGCGAGCACCGTTCTGCGACGCCTGCGGCGCGAGCGACCGCTACGGCGACCCCGGCCGCGAGACAGTCGACGCCACGCTCGACGACGCCGTCGCGAAAGCCGACAGCGCCGTCGACCCCCGCACCGGCCTCGTCACCGACGTCGGCGAACGCGAGACCTACCCCGCGCCCTACTATCTCGCGCGGACCTGCGACACCGCCGCCCTCGGCGAACAGGCCAGTCAGGGCCTCGCCGCCGGCGTCGGCACCGACTGGGACGACGCCTTCGTGAAAGCCGTCGGCGAGGGCCTGGAGCGCTACTGCGCCGCCGTCTATCGCAGCGCGGACTTCACGCTCGCCAAACCCACCCACCCGGACGCCGTCGCGCCAACCGCGTTCGTCCGCCCCGCCGACGCCCCGACGCCCGCGCCCGACGACACCCTCCAGTGGGTCCCCGGCACCGAACTCGGAACCGGCGCTGACGTCCGCCTGCCCGCCGAGTTCGTCCACTTCCCGCCGCCCGACGAGACCCATCGCCCCGCGCTCACCACCGGCCTCGGCCTCGGCAACGACCCCGTCGAAGCCCTCCTCTCCGGCCTCTACGAGACCATAGAGCGCGACGCGACGATGCTCGCGTGGTACTCCACCTTCGAACCGCTCGAACTCGCCGTCGACGACCCCGCCTACGAGACGCTCGTGCGCCGCGCGCGCGCCGACGGCCTCGACGTCACCGCCGTCCTCTGCACGCAGGACGTCGACGTCCCCGTCGTCGCCGTCGCCGTCCACCGCGACGAGTGGCCGCGCCTCGCGTTCGGGAGCGCCGCCGGCCTCGACGCCGCCGACGCCGCCCGGAGCGCGCTCTGCGAGGCCGTGCAGAACTGGATCGAACTCCGCGACATGGGTCGCGACGACGCGCGCGCCGCCGACGGCGCCATCGGCGACTACGCCACCGACCCCGGCGCCGCCCGCGACTTCCTCGACGCCGACGCCACCGTCCCCCTCGCCGACGTCGGCCCCGACGCGCCCCCCGACGGCACCGCCGAACTCGACGCCGTCCTCGAACGCCTCGCCGACGCCGACATCGACGCATACGCCACCGACCTCACCACCCGCGACGTCGCCGACGTCGGCTTCCGCGCCGTCCGCGTCCTCGCCCCCGACGCCCAACCGCTCTTCTTCGACGACCCCTACTTCGGTGACCGCGCGCGCACCGTCCCCGACGAACTCGGATTCGACGCGCGACTCGACAGACCGCACCACCCCTTCCCGTAGCCGGCGCTCACAGCGCTCGTACGTCGTCGTTTAGCGCTCGGGCCCACCCGTCGCTCGCGCATCGCTCACGGGCCACTTCGTTCGCTCCGCTCACGGTTCGCACCGTTCGCGCGTTCCGCGGTCCCGTCGGAACCGCGCGGCGTTCGCCCGTTCGTCCGAACCGGCAAAGCCGGTTCGGACTACACCCCGAAGGTCGCCCGGAGCATGTCCCTGGTGCCGGGGCCGAGGCCGACGGCGAGGATGGCGACGAGCATCAGCACGGTGTAGCGCGGGTTCTCCTCGTATAGCTGTTCGTCGAAGAGGGCGACGACGAGCGTCGCGGCGACGAGTTTCACGACGAGGAACGGCCACGCGTCCCCGGTCACCTGGAGGAGCGACTCGGGGAGGAAGCGGTGCGCGAGGTCGATGACGAGGCGGTTCGCCGGATGCTTCGGCGTGAGGTCGACGTAGCCGAGTTCCGCGCCGAAGTCGAGGCCGAGGACGTTCGACGCGCCGTCGATGGCGTGCCCGAAGACGACGAGCACGCCCGCGAACCCGGTGCCGGCGAAGACGCCCGGGGCGTAGCGCGTCATGAGCCAGTAGTCCCCCGCGGTGACGGCGGCGGCGATGACGTACGTCAGTATCGTGAAGAGCGGGTGGAACGCGACGTTCTGATCCACGACGACGAGCGCGCAGAGGTACGCGAGCGTCAACACCAGCAGGCCCGTCCCGAACGCGAACAGCGGACGCTGATAGTCCCGAGTGCGGCCCGTGCGCGCCAGCCACACCGCGATCAGGAGCGCCGCGACGGTGAGCGCGAACACCGTGAAGTAGATGACCGGACTGATGATGAGCGCGTTCAGCGGATAGTGGATCACGGAGGACGCCACGGTGTCGTTCGCGTCCTCGACGACGCGCAGCGCACCGCCGAACAGCATGAACGGGAAGAGCGCGTACAGCAGCGAGTAGTCCTCGCCGACGTCGAGCCTATCGAGGAGGAAGACGACGCCCGCGAGCATGAACAGGAGCGTGAGCGCGTAGCCCGCCTCCGAGACGAGCGTGTATCCGGGTTCCGCGACGACGCCCGAGCGGGCCGCACACGTCGCGCTATCGTAGAGCAGCGTCCCCGCGCCGCCGTCCCAGACCGCGCACGCGGCGCTGTGCGCGTCCGCGTACACCGGTCCCCAGAAGTAGTGCCAGACGAACCCGCCGTAGACGCGATCCGGGAAGATCAGCGACCCGCCGACGAGCGCCAGCACGCCGACCGCGAGCACCGCCGTCCAGATACGTTCCGTCCTCGATTCCGGGAACCCCATGCGCGAGTACACGCACGAGACGACCCTTACTAATTCCGGTCCGCGCCGCCCGCGTCGGGCCCGCCGTGCGACCCGCCGACCGTCTCGCGCACCACCGAGACGAGTTCGTCGTGCGCGTTCCCGTTCGACGCGATCAGGCCGGTGGCGTCCGGCGTCCAGCGCTCGCCATCGACGTCCGTCACCGTCCCGCCCGCCGCGCGCACCATCGCGACGCCCGCGACCGTATCCCACGGATGGCTCGGCCCCCCGGAGACCGTCGCGTCCAACTGGCCCGCCGCGACCATCGAGAGCGACGCCTGCGCGCTCCCGTAACGCCGCACGTCACCGAACTCCGTGACGAGCGACGCGACGAGGTCACCGATCCGGTCCGCGTCGCGGCGCGACCAGTAGAGGTTCGGCGCGACCGTGAACGTCTCCGGATCCGCCGTCGCGCTCACCGACACCGTCTCGCCGTTCAGCGTCGTCTCCGCACCGTCCATCACGTAGACGTCGTCCACCGCCGGCATCGCGTTCACCGCCGCGAGAACCTCCCCGTCCTCGACGGCCGCGACGCTCGTCGCCCACAGCGACACGCCCTGCACGAAGTTGCTCGTGCCGTCGATCGGATCGACCACCCAGCACGGCCCCGACGCCGGTATCTCCTTCAGTTCGTCCTCCTCCTCGCCCACGATAGCGTCCTCCGCGCGCGACTCCCGGATCACCTCGATCACCGCGCGCTGTGCGCTCACGTCGAACGACGTCACCACGTCCGTCTTCGACGACTTCGTCTCCACGTCCATCGCCGTCCGGAACCCCGCCATCGCGACCTCCGCGCCCGCCGTCGCCGCCGTCTCCGCGACGCGCACAGGACTCTCCATACCGGGGGGTCGCCCGCGCGCCGGAAAGCCGTTCGGATACGCGATCCGTCACGATACCACAGGAAGTGTTGTGCGAGGGAAGTCCGTCCTGGACTTCCGCACGTGGGTGCGCGTCGCGTTCGAACCGCGAACGCGTCCCGGTACGTGCGAGGGAAGGG
>Ga0207755_100678_pt1 | contig 13881 bp, 9 predicted proteins | sample A23P2SouthBayCA_FD_187734 | JGI IMG/M metagenome (GOLD analysis project Ga0207755, IMG submission 187734) | Aerobic enrichment media microbial communities from Bioluminiscent Bay, La Parguera, Puerto Rico - A23 P2 (SPAdes) | ecosystem: Environmental > Aquatic > Marine > Unclassified ...
CCCGCCGCCGAGAGCACGAGCGATCCCGCGCCCGCGACCAACACGATGGCGACGAGCAGGCCCAGCGCGGTCGACGTCGAGGGGGGCCACGACTGCTCCACGCGCGCCGTATGCAGCCGACGCGTTTACGCGTTCCGGGCGACCGCGCGGGGGTCGCCGATCGGACGGGTCCCGGTGCGAGGCGGCGGTCGACCGGACGACGCGGCGGCACCGAAAACGGGAACGCCCCGCCGTCACGACCGCCAGAACGCCGGCGTCAGCAGGACGAGCACGGGGATGATCTCGATGCGCCCGATCCACATCAGGAGGATAAACGCGACCTTCGTCGTGGCCGGGAAGAAGTCGTAACTGTCGAACGGACCGGCGTCGCCGAACGCCGGCCCGACGTTGAGGAACGTCGCGGCCGAGGCGCCCATCGCCTCGAACTCGCCGATCCCGAGTCCGACCCTCGCGGCGTCGGTGACGACGAACACCGTCAGTAACACGAAGATGATCCCGCTCAGGAGGACGTAGGCGTACACGTCGCGGACGACCCCCTCTTCGACGACCTGCCCGGACAGCCGCACCGGCCGGATGGCGTCGGGGTGGATCTCTCGGAACAGGTCCCGGCGGAACGACTTGACCACGACCAGCCAGCGCAGCGTCTTGATCGAACACGTCGTGCTCCCGGCCATCCCGCCCGAGAACATCGCGAGGAAGAGCATGTGCTTGGCCGCCGGCGACCAGTCGACGAAGTCGACCGTCGCGTACCCAGTCGTCGTCAGGATCGAGACGACCTGAAACAGTGAGTGTCGGGCCACCTGCTCGAACCGGGTGAACTGGTCGGAGGCGACCAGAAAGGCCGCAGTCAGCCCGGTCAGACCGAGGACCACCGAGAGGTAGAATCGGAACTCGTCGCTGTTGACCATCCGCGAGGGGTTCCCTCGCGTCAGGTGATACAGCAACACGAAGTTCGTCGCGCCGAGGAACATGAAGGGGATCGTCGCCCACTGGACCGCCGGCGAGAACGCGCCCAGGCTCTCGGCTCGCGGCGAGAACCCGGCCGTCGAGACGGCGGTGAACGCGTGAGCCACGGCGTCGTAGAGCGTGACGTTCGGCCCCAGTCCGACCGCACCGAGGGCCAGCCACGTCGCGACCATCAGTCCCGTCAATCCGGCGTAGAGCCACCCGAGCAGGCGGGCGGTCGCCTCGATCGATGGGGTCAGTTTGTTCACGTCCTGGGTCTGCGATTCGGTCTCCATGAGCTGGGCGCCACCGATCGACAGCTGCGAGAGGACCGCGACGGCGATCACGAGGATGCCCAGCCCGCCCATCCACTGCAGCAGCGACCGCCAGAGGTGGATCGACCGGCCGTGGGCGTCGAAGTTCTCGACGACGGTCGCACCCGTCGTGGTGACGCCGCTGGTCGACTCGAACAGCGCGTTGACGGGGTTGGCGAGGTTCCCGTCGCCCGCGACCAGGAACGGGACGGCGCCGACGACGGCGATCGCCAGCCACGTCAGCGCGACCATCAGGAACCCCTCGCGGATGCCGAGGTCGTCCCTGTCGAGCCGTTCGAGCGCGACGCCGGCGGCGAGCGTCAGGACCGCAGTCGCCAGGAAGGGAGCGAGCGGCTCGCGGTACCACAGCGCGACGAGCGCCGTCCCGACCAGGGGCACGGTCAACGCCTTCAGAACCGTCCCGACGAGGCTCAGGCTGGTGGCCCAGTCGACCCTGAGTTCGCCGGCGAAGCTCATCGCGCGCTCAGAGCTTCTCCGTCACTTCGCTCAGGACCTCGGTGTCGACGAAGACGACGACGTGGTCGCCCTCGCGGACGATCGTGTCACCACGGGGTGTGATGTGCTCGTCGCCGCGCGTGATAGCGCCGATGACGACGCCCTCCGGGATGTCCGCCGCCACGTCTCGGATCGACCGATCGACGAGGACGCTGTCGGGGTCGACCTCCAGCTCGAGCACTTCGGCTTTGTCGCCCTCGATGATCGAGACGTTCTCGGCGCGGCGGGCGCGGGTGAACCGAGTGATCTCCTCGGCGGTCGCCTTCCGCGGACTGACGGCCACGTCGACGCCGACCGCCTCGAACAGCTCCGCGAAATCGCCCGTGTTCACCACGGTGATCGCCCGGTCGGTCCCTTTCCGCTTGGCGAGCAACGTCGCGAGCAAGTTCTGCTGGTCGTTTTCCAGCGCCGCGACGACCACGTCGGCCATCCCGACGTTCTCCCGTTCGAGCAGCTCCTGGTCGGTCGCGTCGCTGTTCAACACCGTCGTGCTCGGGAGCTTCTCGGCGAGCCAGCGAGCCCGGTCCTCGTCCTGTTCGATGAGCCGCGGCGAGAACCCGCGCTCTTCGAGCAATCGCGCGGTCTGGTAGCCGATCTCGCCCCCACCGACGATCACCACGTCCTCGGGGCCCTGCTCCTCGGGTGCGATCTCGGAGCTGAAGGCGCGGATACTGTCGGGGCTGCCGATCGCGATGACCTCGTCGCCGGCCGTCAGTCGGGTGTCCCCGCGGGGGATCACCACGTGGTCGTCCCGGATGATCGCCGCGAACGTCAGCGAATCGAAGCGGTCGGCCTCGGCGACGGTCTGGTCGGCGACCGGGCTCTCGGCCGGGATCTCGAACTCCGTCATCTGGACGAGCCCGTCGGCGAACGTGTCCACGTCCTGGGCGGTCGGGAGCCCGGCGAGCCCGACGATGGCCTCGGCGGTGAGCAGGTCCGAACAGACCATGAAGTCGACCCCGAAGGCGCCGCGGGCGCGCTGCCACGCCTGGAGGTACTTCGGACTCTTGACGCGGGCGATCGTGAAGGCGTCACTGACGACGTTCGCGGCGCCGCAGGCGACGATGTTCGTCTCGTCGTCGTCCGTACTGGCGATGAACAGGTCGGCGTCGGCCACGTCGGCCTCCTCGAGCGTGTCGATATCGCTCCCGTCGCCCTCGATCGGGAGCACGTCCAGCGAGTAGGTGAGCGACTCCACGCGGTCGCTGTCGATATCGATGACGACCACGTCGTGAGACTTGGCGAGGCTCTCTGCGATCGTCGAGCCGACCTCGCCGGCGCCGACGATGACTACCCGCATTGACTGCCCTCCGCGTGCATGGAGTCGATTTTTCGCGGCGCGCGTAAGTGGATTTCCCTAGCGAGGCGCGAGCGAAGCGAGCGCCTCGATGAAGCGAGCGGGGAACGGAGTGACCCGCGAGCAGTGCGGGTAGACCGAAGCGACCGGCTCAGTCCCGTGTCGGGGCGACCGGCACCAGCGTGTCGGTCACCCGGTCGGAGTACTGGATGAGGACCGTGCCGACGACGCTCATGACGAGGACGTACCCGACCGCGAACGGCGGAACGACATCGCTGATCGGTGCCGGAGCGGTCAGCGCCAGCGCCGCGATGACCAGCGAGAACTCCCCGCGAGGGACCAGTCCGATCCCGGTCCGGAGCGACCGTAGCGGGGACAGGTCGTAGAACCGTCCGGAGACGGTCCCGCTGAGTAGCTTGGTGGCCGTCGACAGGACGACCGCGGCCCCGAGCAGTCCCGCGACCGACGGGAGGACCGTCACGTCGATCGTCAGCCCGATCGAGAAGAAGAAAAAGGCCGCGAACAGGTCGCGGACGGCCGCGACCTGATGTTCGATCCGGTCGACGTGGCCGGTCTGGCTGAACCCGGCGCCGACGAAAAAGGCGGCGACCGCCTCGCTCAGTCCCAGCGTCAGCGCCGCGCCCGCGACGAGCGTCGTCGTCGCGAGCACGCCGATGAGGAACAGTTCGTCCGATTCGACGGCGAACACCCGGTCGAGGACCGCCGTCCCGCCCCACGCACCGACGGCCAGGACCCCGAGGAACGCGAACGCGACGCCCACGTCGCGCGCGACCGTCGCCGCGTCGCCGCCGCCGGCCGCGAGCGCGGCCAGGACCGCCAGATAGACCGCGATGAAGAGATCCTCGTAGACGAGCGTCCCGAGGATCGGCCCGCTCTCGGGGTTGGCGATCCACCCCTGTTCGATCAGCGACTTCGTGACGATGGCCGACGAGGAGATGTACACCACTCCCGCCACGAACAGCGTCGGCACGACGCTCAGCCCGAACACCAGACCGATCGCGATCCCGACGCCCAGGTTCAGGACGAGGTCGACGGTTCCCGCCGCCAGGATCCGTCGACGGTCGGCGAGCAACTGGTCGACGCTGAACTCCAGTCCGAGGAAAAACAGCAGGAGAACGACGCCGAGTTCGGCCAGCACGTCGACGAACTCCGTCTCCGAGACGAGCGTGAGCGATATCCCGAACAGCGCCGTAGGCTCGTGCGGCCCGACGACGATCCCGGCCACGATGTAGGCAGGGATGACAGACAGCGAGACTCGGTGGGCGAGATAGCCGGTCAGCGCGAGGGCGGCGAGCCCGATGCCGACCTCGACGAGCGCCGCGCTCATTCGTCACCGATCAGGGCCTCGAACTCCGACTGCTCCTCGCGAGTGCCGAGCGTCACCAGAGTGTCACCGGCCCGGATCCGCGTGTCTGGCGCCGGATTGGGGATCGTCTCCGCGCCGCGCTGGATGGCGATGATCGACGCGCCGGTCTCCTCTCTGACCGACGCGGTCTCCAGGGAGACACCGGCCAGCTCTGCCCCGTCGTCGACCTCGTGCCACTCGATGATGGCCTCCCCCAGCGGCACCGCGACCTCGTCCAGCTCGACTGGCTGGAAGTACGCCCCCTCCAGGATCGACCCGAACTTGCGCGCCTGGTCGCCCGACAGCGTGAACAACTGTTCGCTGTCGGCGTCCTCGTCCGGTCGCAGATACACGTCGCGCTTGCCGTCGTGGTGGAGCACGACGACCAGTCGCTGTCCGCCGTCGATCTCCATCTCGAACTTCCGCCCGACCCCGGGCACCTCCGTCTCGTAGATAGTCATAGCCCGACGTTGGCCCGGCGGACCAATAAGTAGTACCGCTGGCCGGCGCCGTCCACCCCCCGGTACGTCCGATCCCGGCCCGTCAGCTCCCCCGCTCACTCGTCGGTGTGCCGCACTCACGACCGCCAGTACGCGGGTGTCAGGATGACGAGCACAGAGAGGATCTCCAGGCGGCCGATCCACATCAGGAACACCATGTACAGCTTCGCCGGGGCCGAGAACAGCTCGAAGCTGTTCATCGGACCGACCGCGCCGAAGCCCGGGCCGACGTTGCCCAGCGTCGCGATGGCGACGCTCATCGCCTGGAGCCCGGTCAGGTCCATCCGAGCGACGAACAGGCTGTCGACGTACAGCAACACCGTCGAGACGACGAACAGCGTGAGGAAGATCATGATGAACACGAATACGTCACGGAGCGTCTCCTCGGCGACGGCGTCGTCGCCCACTCGGACCGGCTCGACCGCGTCGGGGTGGACCGACGTGAACAGCGAGCGATACATCGCCTTCCGGACGAGCACCCAGCGGACGATCTTGATCGACCCCGCGGCGGAGCCGGCCGACCCGCCGAGGAAGAAGGCGAAGAGGAGGAGGGTCTGGGCGACGGGATGCCAGCTGTTGAAGTCCATGCTGGCGTAGCCCGTCGTCGTCACGATGGCGGCGACCTGGAAGGTCGCCTGCCGCAGGGAATTCTCGAGGTTCCCCGGGATGGCACCGACGTTCGGCGTGGCTCCCGATAGGCCCAGTCCGGTGAACAGCAGGGCGGTCAGCGCGGCGGTGACCAGGCCCATCACGGCGAGATACGAGCGGAACTCCGCGTTGTCGGTGAGCTTGTCGACCCGGCCGTCGAGGGCGTACCAGAACAGCGCGAAGTTGGTCCCCGCGACGACCATGAACGGGACGAACGCCCACTGGATCGCCGGCGAGAACGCTTCGACGCTGCGACCTTCCGGCGAGAACCCGCCCGTCGGCAGCGTCGTGAGCGCGTGGGCGACGGCGTTGTAGACGCCCATGTTCGTCCCGAGTCCGACCGCGTCGAGTCCGAAGTACACGAGCGCCGCCAGCACGGTCAGTCCGACGTAGATCTTCCAGAGCGCGCGGGCGGTCTCCTGGATTCGGGGCGTGAGCTTCTCGATGGAGAGGCCGGGCGCCTCCTCGTTCATGATCTGGGCGCCACCGACGGAGAGTTCGGGAAGGATGGCGACCATGAGGACGAGGATGCCCATCCCGCCGAGCCACTGGGAGAGCTGGCGCCACATCAACAGCGCCCGGGAGTGGCGCTCGAAGGAGATCTCTCCCATGACCGTCGATCCGGTGGTCGTGAACCCGCTCATCGACTCGAACAGCGCGTTGACCGGGCCGGAGACCGGGCCCGTGAACACACCGTTCCCGGCGACGAGGTAGGGGACGGTTCCGAGGATCGGGATCACGAGCCACGAGAGACTGACCAGCAGGAACGCCTCGCGGTGGCCGAGTTCGGACTCCTCGGAGAGCTGCTCGAGGAGGAGTCCGACCGCGACCATGACTGCGCTGGTCGCGACGAACGGGACCACGCTCTCGCCGTAGTAGATCGCGACGAGCACCGGGAAGAGGGGAGCGGCCGCCAGGTACTTGACGACCGTCCCGACCAGCGAGAGGCTGAGACGATAGTCGACGTACCGATCGGTGGCGACCGCCATGAGACAACTGTCACCGTCCGCGCCGCACAAGATGTGTGTTTCGGAACGACCACGCCGGTTCGGACCGGAGTTCTGGGCGACCACGCCGGTTCGGACCGACTACGGTCGACTCCCGGGACCGCCTGTCCCCGTCGCTGAAGCCCGGTATCGGCCGTACTGACGGTTCGGCGACACCACCGAGCCGTCGTCGGTCACAGCGGTTAAGTCGGGTCGGGCGTACAGACCGACCATGCAACGGTTCGTCTCCCCCGGTAGCGCTCTCGCTTCGACCGCCGGAGCGGAATCGAACTGCCGCCGACCGCCGGAGCGTCGCCGATGAGCGACCTGCTCGGCCGGGTCGTCCTCCCGGTCGCCAGCGACGACGACGCCGAGGCCACCGCCCGAGCGCTCGACGGTCACGAGTTCGGCTCGATACTCGCCGTCCACGTGGTCGAGAAGGCCGGCGGCGCCCCCGACAAGGCCGGCGTACAACAGCGCGAGGAGGCCGCCGAGGAGGCGTTCGCGATCCTCGACTCCCACCTCGGGGACGACGCCGACCTCGACACCGAGATCCGCTACGACACCGACGTGGCCGACGCCATCTTCGCGGCCGCCGCCGACTTCGACGCGTCGGCCATCGTCATCACGCCCCGGGGCGGCAGCCGGTGGATCCAGCTGCTGACCGGCGACGTGGCGCTGTCGCTCGTGACCGAGACCGACCGCCCGGTGGTCGTCCTGCCGGACGCCACGCGCCCGGACGGCGGCGAATCGGCGGACGGTTCGGTCGACGACGCGGCCGAGGACACCGGAGGATCCGAGAGTGAGTGACGAGGACCTGGCCAAGGACCTGGGCCCGCTCGCGGCACTGACCATCGGCGTCGGAACGATGATCGGCGCCGGCATCTTCGTCCTCCCGGGTGTCGCGATCGAAGAGGCCGGCAGCCTCGCTATCGCCGCGTTCGTCATCGGGGGCGTTATCGCGTTGTTCACGGCGATGTCCGCCAGCGAACTCGGGACGGCGATGCCACGCTCGGGCGGCGCGTACTTCTACGTCAACCACGCGCTCGGGCCGCTCTTTGGCTCGGTCGCCGGCTGGGCCAACTGGCTGGGACTGGCCTTCGCGAGCGCCTTCTACATGTACGGGTTCGGCGACTACATGAGTCAGATCATCGGGATCGAGGGCACGTTCGGCGTCGGCCCGATCCAGATAACCGCGGTCAAGATCATCGCGCTGGCCGGGGCCGCCTTCTTCACCGTCGTCAACTACGTCGGCGCCAAGGAGACCGGCAAACTCCAGAACGTCATCGTCGTCATCCTCGTGGCCATCCTCACGGTCTTCACCATCTTCGGGTCGTTGCGAGCCGACCCCGCGAACCTCCCGTCGGCCGAGGGATACGGTCCGATGATGGCCACCACGGGCCTCATCTTCGTCTCGTATCTGGGCTTCGTCCAGATCACGAGCGTCGCCGAGGAGATCAAAGAGCCCGGAAAGAACCTCCCGCGGGCCGTCATCGGGAGCGTCCTCATCGTGACGACTATCTACGCGCTCGTCCTGCTGATCATGAGCGCCGCCGTTCCCGAGGGGTTCGTCGCGCAGGTGTCCGCCCAGGGCGACACGGCCGTCGTCGAGGTCGGCCGCCAGATCCAGGGGACGATCATGGCCGGCGCCCTGCTGTTCGGCGGCCTGCTCGCGACGGCCTCCTCGGCCAACGCGAGCATCCTCGCGTCCTCGCGGATCAACTTCGCGATGGGTCGGGACAACATCGTCACGCCGAAGCTCAACGAGATCCACGACCGCTTCGCGACGCCCTACCGCGCCATCGGGATCACGGGGCTGCTCATCCTCGTGTTCATCGTCACCGCGGACCTCGAACTGCTGTCCTCGATCGGCTCGGCGCTGCACCTGATCATCTACGGGCTGCTCAACATCGCGCTCATCGTCATGCGGACGGCCGACCCCGAGGAGTACCAGCCCGACTACACCGTCCCGCTGTATCCCATCGTCCCAATCATCGGGACGCTGAGTTCCTTCGCGCTCCTCTATTTCATCATCGGGGCCGCGAAGGTCATCAGCGCCGTCCTCGTCGTCGGCGCGATGCTGTGGTACGTCTTCTACGCCCGGACCCGCACCGAAAAACAGGGGATCCTCTCGCAGTACATCCTCGAACGCTCCGACGAGATGCCGGAACCGGCCGTCTCGGCCGCGGCCGGCGTCGCCCCCGACGGCGGTAACTACCGCGTGATGGTCCCGCTCGCCAACCCCGAACACGAGGAGGAGCTCATCACCCTCGCCAGCGCGATGGCCAAGGCCAGGGGCGGGACGGTCGTCGCCACGCACATCGTCACCGTCCCCGACCAGACCTCGCTGGCGAGCGCTCGCGACCGCGCCGACGACATCGACGCCACCTCACAGACGCTGCTCGACCGCGCCCGGGCCAACGCCGAGACGTTCGGCGTCCCCGTCGAAACCCACACCATCCTCTCGCATCGCGGATTCGAGCAGATCTTCGACGCCGCGCGCACCCACGACGCCGACCAGGTCGTCATGGGCTGGGGGCCGGACGCCCACGGGTCGCCCGGCCGCGCCGAGTCGGCCTTCGACGAGATGGCCGGCGACCTCCCCGCGGACTTCCTCGTCCTGCGCGACCGCGGACTGGACACCGACCGCGTGCTCGTCCCGACCGCCGGCGGCCCCGACTCGGACCTCTCCGCCGAGATCGCCACGGTCCTCCGCCGGGAGTTCGACGCCGCGGTGACGCTGTTGTACGTCGCCGACGAGGGCGAAAGTGCCGAAGGCGCCGACTTTCTCGCCGGCTGGGCGGGCGACCACGACCTCGGCGACGCGAACATGCGCGTCGAGACCGGCGACGTCGAGACCGCGATCGAAGCGGCGGCCGACGACGCCACCCTCGTGATACTCGGCGCCAGCGAGCGCGGCCTGCTCCAGCGGCTGATCGGCGGCTCGGTCGTCATGGACGTCGTCGAGGACGTGGAGTGTTCGGTCCTGCTCGCCGAGAAGCGCACCGAGCGGTCGCTCCGAGAGCGCCTGTTCGGCAATCAGTAGTCGTCGAGCGCCCGCTGGTCCGGCCCGCCCCGTTCGTCGTCCGTGACGTTCGTCGCGATTATCTCGTCGACCTCGCCGCGAGCGCTCGCGTCGCTGTTTATCGCCCGCGTGGCACCCTCCCGCTCGACGACGAAGCCCGCCTCGTCGTAGCGGTCGTACGTGACGCCGCTGTTCGAGAGGACGACCCACACGCCCCGGTCGTCCAGTTCGACGGCCACCTCCAGGAGCCGTTCCTGGTCGTCGCGGTCGAACCCGTCGGCGCTGTACTCCGCGAAGTCCGCCGTCGGGCTCATCGGCTCGTACGGCGGGTCGAAATACACCAGGTCGCCCGGCTCCGCGGCGTCGAGAACGTACGAGAAGTCGCCGTTCCGCACCTCGGTCCCGGCCAGCGCCTCGGCGGCCACACGCACCCGGTCTGCCTGCACCCAGTCGGGGTCGGCGTAGCGACCGATAGGGACGTTGAACCCGCCGTCGCCGTTCTCCCGGTACAGTCCGTTGTAGCAGGTGCGGTTGAGATACAGCAACAGTGCCGCCTCCTCCAGGCGGTCGCCGTCGTCGACGGGCCAGCCGTCGCCGTAGGCGCGCTCGTTGAACCGCGCGCGCTGCTGGTAGTAGTACTGCTCGACCGCCTTGCCGCGTCGCGTCTCGTCGTCGAACGGCAAGGCCGGGTCCGGGTCGGCCTCGGGGTCGCGAAATCCGCTCAGGCGGTCGATCAGCGCCTCCGGTCGGTCGCGGACCTGCTCGTAGAAGTTCACCAGCCGCGGGTTGGTGTCGTTGACCGTCGCCGCGGACGGTTCGAGGTCGAAAAAGACCGCGCCGCCGCCGAAGAAGGGCTCGTGGTAGCGGCCGAACGACCCGGGGAAGCAGGCGTACAGCTCGTCGAGCAGTTGCCGCTTGCCGCCAGCCCACTTCAGTACCGGCTTCGCCATGCACCGGACCGTGGACGGTCACCGCCTTAAGCCCGACTATCGCTCGCGCCCGTGACGGGAGTCCGCCCGGTCGCCGAGTCAGCCGACGGACGAGTCACCGTCGAAGATCCGCGCGTACAGCGTCTGCTCGGCGCGACGCAGGTGGCCGTTGAACGTCGATTGACTGATCCCGAGCGATTCGGCGACCTCTTCGCCGGTCCGGTCGCGAGGCCGTTCGAAGTATCCGCTCAGGTACGCGGTCCGGAGCACCTCCCGCTGGCGGTCGGTGAGGCCTTCGAGTGCCTCCGTCGGGTCCGACGCCGGCCGGTCGAGCCGTTCGCCGTCGTGCCTGGCGACCAGTTCCGTCTCGGGGAACGCGATCTTGACCCGCCCGAGGAATTCGCGTACGTCCGCCGACCGCGGGAGTTCCGCGGCGACCGTGGCCCCACCGTCGTCGATCCGAACGCGGCGGGCGCGCGCGCCACTCCGAGCGAGCGCCGTCGGGATCGTCACCCCGCCGACGGTCACCTCGTAGCGCGTCCGGTCACCGAAGCCGCTGCCCGACCCGAGGCGCTCGAACGACTGCATGCTCGTCGAGGCGACCGCGTCTCCCAGCGCCGCCTCGAGGTCGTCTTCTGACGAGAAGAACACCTGAGTCGCACCCTCACCCGCGGGGACCGCCCCGTGGACGTCCAGCCGCGTGTCGGCCTCGGTCGCGAGCCGACCGAGCGCCGTGTCGACCGCCCGGATGTCGAGTTCGACCTCGACGACCGCGTCCGACCCGAGCGCCAGTCGGGTCTCCGCGGCGTTCAGTGCCCGCGCGACCGTGTCCGACAGCTCCGCCAGGACGTCTCTCGTCAGCGGACCGAAGGCGTCCGCTTCGTGGTCGTACACCGCGAGGACACCGTAATCGACTCCGTCGTAGCGGACCGGTGTCGCGATGATGGACCGGTAGCCGCACGCCAGTGCTGTCCTGCGCCAGCGGTCCGCCCGAGCGGTCTCGACCACGTCCGCGACGTGGGTCACGTCCCCGCTCGCGACCGACTCGACTGCCGGATCCCCACCGTCTGCGGACAGTTCGAGCGAGACGTCGTCGAGATAGTCCGCGCGGTCGCCCGCCCAGGCACGTGGCGTGACTCCCTCGCCGTCGCGCTCGCCGAACCAGGCGAACGCGAACCGACCCTCGCGGGTCAGCCGCTCGCAGACGGCCGCCTCTATCTCTTCGACACTCGTGGCGCGGACGAGTTCCCGGTCGATCTCCCGGATGATATCGTTGATCCGTCCGAGCCCCTCCAGCCGACGGTTCTGTTCGGCCAGCTGCCGTTCGCGCGCCTCGACGGCGGCCTCGCGGGCGATCCGATCGAGCGTCGCCTCGGCGGTCGCCGCCAGGTGTTCCGCTACCCGCCTCGTTTCCTCGTCGAACGCCTCGCGCTCGCCGGCCGCGAGGGCGAGGACGCCGTGATCGGCCAGCGGGATCCAGAGCCCGCTCTCGACAGAGTCGGGAACGCCCCCGCGACCCGCCGACTCCCCGAGCGAGACCGTCTCGTCGTTCGCGAACGCGCGCCAGACGATCGGTGACCCGCCCGGCGGCTCCGGAGCCACCTCACCACGGAGGTCCCGGAGCCCGTCGGTCGGAGCGACCGGGCGGAGCACGTTGTCGGCCTGGTCGAGGAGGTAGACGACCGCCGCGTCGACCCCCAGCGCGCCGACGGCGGCGTCGACGATCCGTTCGGCCGCGGCCGTCGGGGTCGCCGCCGCCACGATATCGCGACTCGCCTCGTGGAGACGGACCAACGTCCGCTCCAGCCGCGTTCGCTCGGTGATATCGAGTGCCGCACAGGTCAGTCCGATCACCTCCCCGTCCTCGCGCAACGGCTCGACCGTGAGGTCGTAGGTGACCGACCCACTGGGCAGCTCGTAGGTGACCACCTCCCTGACGGCCTCGTCCGCCTCGAGGGCACGTCGTTTGGGGCCCATGATCCGTTCGGCGGGCTCCGGCGGAAGCACCTCGTCGTCTCGTTTGCCGATCACCGCATCCGAGTCGAAGTCGTCGTGTGCGCCGCCGATCCACGTGTATCGGAGGTCGGTATCGAGACGAAACGCGGTGAACGGTGAGTTCTCGAGAGCGACGCGGAGGTGTTCTCTCTCGGTCCGAAGGTCGCGGTCGAGCCGCCTCCGGTCGGTCACGTCCCTGACGATCCCGACCGCCCGCCTCGGCGTCCCGTCGTCGTGAGAGACCGCACCGTCGGCGGCGAGCCACCGCTGGTCCCCGTCGGCGCGCTGGATCCGGAACTCGCACGACCACTCGCCGCTCGCCAGTGCCGCCTCGAAGCTCTCCTCGACGCGCTCGCGGTCCTCGGGGTGGAGGTGGTCGAAGAACCGCTCGACGCTCCACGCGTCGGGCGGCTCGTCGTAGCCGAAGAGCCTGTCGTGTTGGGGCGACCGCACGGAGACGGTGTCGTCGCCTACGTCGAACTCCCAGACACCGATCGCACCTGCGTCGAGAGCGAGCTCGATCCGACTCCGTACGTCCCCGCGCTCGGCGCCAGCCCCCGCCGTCTCCTCGCCCCCGTCCGTCGAGTTGGCCGGTCCGTCGAACCCACTCATACCCGACGCTACGTTCCGGGCGGGTGAATCTGTGTCGCTCACCTCGCCGACGGCGTGACCGGGTCCGACCACGCCCCGAGTTCGCCACCGAACGTGACTCTCGGGTCGACACCCCGACACGTCCCGGTGTGGCCCGCGGCCGAGGACCGGCGGCGCCGCTGTTCCGGTGGAAGCCGTCGTCGAAAAAATGCGGTGGCGAGCGAGCGGATGGTCGGCGGTTCTACCCGAACATCTGGCGCATCATGGGGTGCATCTCCATGAGCTGCTCTTCGGCGATCTCCTCGTAGATCTTGTAGGTGATCGAGACCGTCAGCAGCAAGCCGGTCCCGGAGACGTTCCCGATGGTGCCCATCATGTTGGCGAGGACGGCCAGGAGGCCGACCAGCGCGCCGCCGATGACGGTCACCTGCGGGATGTACCGTTCCAGCACCTTCTCGATGACGCTGGTGTTGCGCCGGAAGCCGGGGATCTCCATCCCGGAGTTGTGGATCTGCTGGGCGGTCGCCTCGGGGCCCATGTCGGTGGTCTCGACCCAGAAGATGGCGAAGATGGCGCCACCGATGACCATGAAGGTCAGGTCGACACCGACCCGCAACATGATCTGCCACGGTTCGGCGTTCGTCTGGCCGAGCCACCACATCCACTGTTCGGGGTTCCGGACGGGGGCCATGTAGTAGAACAGGCCGCCGACCGGGTTGGCGATACCGCCCTGGGTAGACTGATACGTGCCGAGCCACGGGGGCAGACT
>Ga0207755_100681_pt1 | contig 13874 bp, 12 predicted proteins | sample A23P2SouthBayCA_FD_187734 | JGI IMG/M metagenome (GOLD analysis project Ga0207755, IMG submission 187734) | Aerobic enrichment media microbial communities from Bioluminiscent Bay, La Parguera, Puerto Rico - A23 P2 (SPAdes) | ecosystem: Environmental > Aquatic > Marine > Unclassified ...
GTCCGCGCTGGCCTGTGCCTGCGAGGCGTCGAGCGTCTCGCCGATCCGCTCTGGGTTCTCGGTGGCGTAGACGTTCGACCCCGAGAATCCCCGGACCTGCGCCCGCATGCCCGCCAGCCACTCGCCGACCGAGTCGGCCTGCACCGTCGCCGTCGACCGGAGCGTGTTCTCCGCGTCGTCTTCGATGATCCCCCGGATCTGGACGTAGCTCCCGACGCCGACGGCCGTGACCAGCAAGATTACGACCGCCATCGCGACCGCGAACTTCAGCGCGTAACTGCGCCGGACCGGCCCCGGGACCAGCCGCCCAGCGACGGCCCGGACCGACCTCGCCCTGTCGCCGGTTTCGGCCCCGTTCGCGTCCGATTCCGCCGTGTTCGATCCATCCATCGTCGTCGCTCCCGTCGTACTCTTCCACACGCTCCCTTGAGCGTTGTCCCCCGATTCTCAGGGTTTGATCGGCAGTGATTTATATATCGACTGGCCATTCAGTCAGATATGTCGGGGGACGATTCGACGCGCGCGGCGATCATGGACGCCACCTTCCGCGCGCTCGCGACCCGCGGGTACGCAGACCTGACGGTCCAGGCCATCGCCGACGAGTTCGAGAAGAGCAAGTCGCTCATCCACTATCACTACGACTCGAAGGCGGATCTCATGGTCGCCTTCCTCTCGCACCTGCTCGACGAGTTCATCGACGAGGTCGAGGGCGGCGGCCCGGACGATCCGCGCGAACGACTCCTGCGGATGGCCGAGATCGTCGTGGTCGGTCTGGGCGACGACGCGGCGACCCGCGATTTCCACACCGCGCTGCTCGGGATGCGCGCCCAGGCCCCCTTCGAGCCGGACCTGCAGGAGCAACTCGTCGAGAACGACCGGCTCATCCGCGGCGTGATCGCCGACATCGTCCGCGAAGGGATCGACGAGGGGCAGTTTCGTGAGGTCGACCCCGAGCGCTACGCCGCGCTGTTTCGCTCGTCCATCGAGGGCGCGCAATCGCACGACGTGATCCTCGGCGACGCGGCCCCGACCGACGAGGCCTTCGCCGGGATCGAGGCGTACCTGATCGACGACCTGCTGATCGCGGACGACGTGCCCGACGACGCCGACGGAGGGGCGTGACCGCGTGACGGACCAACCGGACGATTCGTCGGCCGAAGCGGCGGACATCTCCGAAGACGGGCCGCCGGGCGATCCCGCTCGCGACAGCGACTACGACCTGACCGAGGGGTCGCTCCTTCGCCCGCTCGTCGCCCTGTCTGCACCCATCGTCTTCACACAGCTGCTGCAGGTCGTCTACAACCTCGTCGACACCTTCTGGGTCGGGCGACTCGGCGGCGACGCCGTCAGCGCGCTCTCCTTTTCCTGGCCGCCCGTGTTCGTCCTCATCTCGCTGGGCGGCGGGCTCACCCTGGCCGGGAGCGTCCTCGTCGCCCAGCACAAGGGCGCCGGCAACCTCCAGCGGGTCAACGAGGTGGCGGGCCAGACCCTGGCGTTCGTCACCCTGTTCTCGCTCGCGCTGGGAGCGATCGGCTACCTGCTCGCCCCCGCGTTCCTCCGGCTCATCGGTGCCGACCCCGGGACGCAGGTGTTCACCTACTCCCTGGAGTACATGCGGGTGATCTTCCTCGGCGTCTGGTTCATGTTCGGCTTCTTCGTCTTCCAGTCGCTGCTGCGCGGGTGGGGCGACACCCGCACGCCGATGTACCTGATGGCCGTCAGCGTCGCCGTCAACGTCGTCCTCGACCCGATATTCATCTTCGGGTTCGTCGACAATCCGCTGTTCGGCATTCTCGGCGCTCGCGGGCTCGAAGCGGACCTGCTCGCCACCACCGGTTTCACCGGCCACGGCGTCGAGGGGGCGGCGATGGCGACGATCCTCTCGCGGGCGCTCGCGACGGTGCCGGGTGTCGCCCTGCTGTTTTCCGGGCGACTCGGCCTCTCGCTGTCGCTGGCCGACCTCGGGCTGGAGCGCGAGACCGTCCGGAAGATAATCGAGATCGGCTATCCCGCCAGCATCGAGCAGAGTTCGGGCGCGCTCTCGTACACCGCGATGACGGCCATCGTCGCCGTCATCGGCTCGACGGCCGTCGCCGCCTTCGGCATCACCGCCCGACTGACTTCGTTCGTCTTCCTCCCCGCCGTCGGCCTCGGGATGGGCGTCGAGACCGCGGTCGGCCAGAACCTCGGCGCCAGACGGGCCGACCGCGCCCGCAAGGCCGTCTACCTCGCCGTCGGCATGCTCGTCGCCGCCTACGTCGTCGTCAGCGCCGTCGGGATGTACTGGGCGCGGGACATCGTCGGCGTGTTCATCGCCGGCGAGGAGGCCGCTCGGATCGTCGACATCGGCCAGACGTACATGCTCATCGTCGCGCCCACCTTCGCCTTCATGGGCACGTTCCACGTCATCAAGGGCTGTTTCAACGGCGCCGGCAACACCCGCGCCGCGATGATCATGTCCGTCAGCGCCGTCTGGGGCCTCCAGGTGATCCCCGCGTGGATCCTCGTGACGAACTTCGACATGGGTACCACCGGCGCCTGGTGGGCCATCGCCATCATGCACGTCGGCTCGGCGCTGATCGTCGGCGCGTGGTTCCTCCGGGGCACCTGGACCGACACCGTCGTCGAGGAGGACGAGCCGACGACCGCGCCCGCGGACTGACCCGGTTCGCCGACGAGGTCGCCCGTGCTCCCGCGCTCGTCCGGTCCCGGTCACGCTTCCGCGACCGCCAGCCATTTATTTGATTGAGTACTCAATCAAGAATATGGCCGACGACGCCGCGGACGCGAGCGCGACACTAGAGGGCGATCCGCCGGACGATCAGGGGAAGGACCGACCCGGCGACGCTGCCGACGCGACCCCAGACGGGGGCGACGATCCCTCGACCGCCGACGAGATCCGCTGGGCGGCGTTCGACGTGCTGGTCGACCGGGGGTTCGACGCGTTCACGACCCAGGCCGTCGCGGACGCGGCGGGCGTGAGCCAGTCGCTCGTCCATTACTACTACGACACGAAGGAGGATCTGGTCTTCTCGATGTTCACGAACGGGCTGGACCACCTGACCGGCGAGGTCCGCGAGCGGGCCGACAGCGACGACCCCCGCGAGCGGCTGCTTGAGCTGGCCCGGTACATGCTCAGGACGCCCGAGGGCGAGGCGTTCGAGGACACCGTGGAGTTCTCGCGGATGCTGCTGGAGATCGAGTCCCAGGCGCCCTACGACGACCGACTGCGCGAGGCCGTCGAGTACGATTCGGACTTCCTGGAGGAGTTCGTCGCCGACGCCGTCCGCGAGGGGATCGAGTCGGGGCAGTTCCGGGCCGTCGACCCGGAGCCGTTCGCGGTCACGTTCGTCGCGGCCATCCGCTCGGGGCAGAACCGCCGCGCCATCTTCGCCGACGACGAGCGCGTCCGGCCGGTCCTCGACGGCGTGGCGGCGATGGTCGACGACTACCTCGGGGAGGGCGGCGCGTGAGTGGGTCTCACACCACCACCAGCGCTTTCCGGGCCCCGACGACAGATCGCTGTACGCCACGGCACCGCGCCGGCTCCCGCCGCCCCGACTCCGTCGGAGCCCCGCGCTGCCCCGCCGCCCGAGGTGATCCACAGTGAGTGAGTCGTCCGACACCCCCGAGTACGAGGTCCCCGACCACGTCGACAACCCGCTGGTCCACCTCGTCCGCCGGTACGCCAGTCCATACGGCGCCCGCTACGCCGTCGCTATCGTCGGCACGGCGCTCGCCCAGATCCCACAGCGGATCCCCGCGCTGGTCGTCGGCGTGGCGCTGGACGCCATCCTCCTGTCGAGCACGCCCTACGACCTCCCGCTGGTTCCCGAGGGGTGGATCCCGACGACGACCGAGGGCCAGGTCACGTTCACGATCGGCCTGCTCGCCGGCGCCTTCGCGCTGGACGGCGCGCTGACCTGGCTCTCGGGACGGGTCGCCGGCACGGCCCGTCTGCGGACGCTGCACGACATCCGCGTCGACACCTTCGACGCGCTCGTGGGCCGGGAGATGGACTTTTTCGACCGTCGGCAGACCGGCGACGTGATGAGCGTCCTCAACAACGACGTGAGCAACCTCAACGGCTTCGGCAACAACGCCGTCCAGGGGCTGCGATTCGTCACCCAGATCGCCGTCGCGTTCGCCTTCATGGCGCTGTTACACGTCCGGCTGGCGGCGCTGTTGCTCGTCCTCCCGGTCGGGCTCGGGCTGCTCGGTCGCTGGTACACCACTCGCGTCGAACCCGTCTACGAGGACGTGCGCGAGAGCGTCGGCCGGATCAACGCGCGCCTGGAGGACAGCATCGACGGCATCGCGACGGTCAAGAGCTTCGCCCGTGAAGACCGCGAACGAGGGGCCGTCGCCGACGCCTCCCGCGAGTACCGCGACCGCAACTGGTCGGTCGTGCGCCTGCGACTCCTCTTCAACTACAGCAGCTGGTCGGTGTCGTCGTACTCCTTCGTCGGCCTGTTCGCTATCGGCGCGTACATCAACCTCAACGGCGCGCCCCCGTTTCTGGGCCGCTCGCTGACCGCCGGGACCCTGCTCACCTTCCTGCTGTACAGCAAATCGTTCTACGGCCCGATCCGCCAGCTCATGCTCGACGTGCTCGACAGCTACGAGAACGCGCTGGCCTCCAGCAAGCGGATCGTCGCCGTCCTCGAGACCGACCGGCAGGCGAACGAAACCGGCGACGACCTCCGCGTCACCGACGGCCGCATCGAGTACGACCGCGTCGACTTCGGCTACGAGAGCAGCGACGAGCAACAGCTGACGGACGTGAGCTTCACCGCCGAGCCCGGTTCCCTCGTGGGCATCGTCGGTCCGACCGGCGCCGGCAAGTCGACGATCACGAAACTGCTCTTTCGCTTCTACGAGGCCGACGCGGGCAGGGTCGCCATCGACGGCCAGGACGTGACCGACGTGGCCCCGCGGAGCCTGCGCGAACACCTCGGCTACGTCTCCCAGGACCCGTTCCTCTTCTACGGGACGATCCGGGAGAACGTCGGGTATGGAGTCGACGACGCCAGTGATGCGGGGATCGAACGCGCCGCGAGACTCGCGGGCGCCCACGAGTTCGTCACCGACCTCGACGACGGCTACGACACGCAGGTCGGCGAGCGCGGCGAGAGCCTCTCGGGCGGCCAGCGCCAGCGGATCGCCATCGCCCGCGCCCTGCTCCGGGAACCGGAGATCCTCGTCTTAGACGAGGCGACCAGCCACGTCGACAACGAGACCGAGCGCCAGATCCAGGAGAGCATCGACGCGCTGGCCGGCGAGCGGACGACGCTGGCCATCGCCCACCGGCTGTCGACCGTGCGCAACGCCGACACCATCGTCGTCGTCGACGACGGCCGGGTCGTCGAACAGGGGAGTCACGAGGAACTCGTCGAGCGCGACGGCCTCTACGCCGACCTCTGGCGGGTGCAGGTGGGCGACACCGACGCCGTCTCGGAGGCGTTCCTGCAGCGGGCGCGCGCGGAGGATCGGCCCTCCGAGCGTATCGAATCCACGATGGACGGGGAGGCGTCGCGATGAGTGATAGCGAGGACGGAAGCGAGAGCGGCCGCGGAGCCATCGCGGCGGCGGCCGACGACGTGCGCTGGCCGCTCCCCTCGCTGCTTCGCGACGGCGGTCGCGGGAACCTGCGGTGGATCGGCGGCGGTGCCGTCTCCTCGGTGATCGCCCAGTTCCTCTCGAATCTGGACATGTTCGTCGTCGGGCTCGCCTTCGACGCGATGTTCAACGACCGGGCCTACGATCTGCCGCTCGTGCCGTCGGGATGGATCCCCGCCGACCCGACCGGGATGCTCTGGTTCACCGTCGCGCTGCTGGTCGGCCTGAAACTCGTCGACATGACCTTCGGCATCGTCGCCGAGTACTCGTTTTTCCTGTTCGCCCAGCGCACCCTCCACCGCATCAGGGTCGACGCCTTCGACCGCGTCCAGCGCCTGGACATGGGCTTTTTCGACACCCAGCAGACCGGGGAAGTGATGAGCGTCCTCAACAACGACGTCAACTCCCTCGAGCAGTTCCTCGAGGTCGGCCCGAACCTCGGGGTCGTCGCCGTCGCGATGTTCGCCAGTTCCGTCGTCTACATGGCGCTGTTGAACTGGCAGCTCGCGCTCGTCTCCGTCGCCGTCGCGCCCCTGCTGCTGGCCGTCAACGTCTGGTTCGGTGCCCGCCACGAGGCCCGCAACGACGACGTGCGCGAGGAGACCGGGATCCTGAACGCCCTGCTGGAGACGAACATCAGCGGCATCCAGACCGTGAAGGCGTTCGGCGGCGAGGGCCACGAGACCGACCGGGTCACCGATCGGTCGGCGACCCACCGGACCGCGAGCTGGCGCGCCCACATGGTCGGTGTCGGCCACCAGCCCGCGCTCCGAATGCTCGCCGGCGCCGCGTTCGTCGCGACGCTGTTCGTCGGCACCGAGTGGGCCATCGACAGCCGCTTCTGGCTGTTCCCCGGCACCATCACCGCCGGCGAACTCGTCCCGTTCATGTACTACACCCAGCAGCTCGTCCTCCCCGTTCGCTTCCTCGCCTGGGTGACCGGCCTCTACAAGGGCGCCACCGCCGCCGCGAAACGCATCCTCGGCGTCCAGCGCATCGAACCGCCCCGCGAGGACGGGCGCACGGAACTCGACGACCCCGAGGGCCGCGTCGAGTACGACGACGTCTCGTTCGCCTATCCCGGCACCGACGAACGCGTGCTCCACGACATCGATCTGGCCGTCGAACCGGGCGAGACCGTCGGTCTCGTCGGCGAGACCGGCGCCGGCAAGTCCACCCTGCTCAAGCTCCTGCAGGCGTACTACGACCCCGACGAGGGGAGCGTCCGCGTCGACGGCACGGACGCCCGCGACATCACCCGCGAGAGTCTCCGCACCGCGATCGGCTACGTCGCCCAGGACCCCTTCCTGTTCACCGGGACGATCCGCGAGAACGCCGCCTACGCCGTCGACGGCGCGACCGACGACGAGATCGAAGCCGCCGCTCGCGAGGCCGGCGCCCACGAGTTCATCGCCGACCTGGAGCAGGGCTACGACGCCGAGGTCGGCGAGCGCGGCGTCATGCTCTCGGGCGGCCAGCGCCAGCGGATCGCCCTCGCCCGGGTCCTGCTTGCCGACCCGCCGCTGTTCATCTTCGACGAGGCGACCAGCCACGTCGACAACCGCACCGAGGTGCTGATCCAGCGCTCGCTCGACGCGGTGACCGAGGACCGCACGACCTTCGTCGTCGCCCACCGGCTGTCGACGGTGCGCGACGCCGACCGCATCGTCGTCATGGACGACGGCGCGGTCGTCGAGCAGGGCACTCACGACGAACTGCTCGAACGGGACGGGAAGTACGCCGACCTCTGGAAGGTCCAGGTGGGCGCCGTCGGGACCTAAGAGGGGCCAGACTGGCGCCCGCCCCGGAACTGCCGGGGGCGAAGCGCTTACCCGGCTGTTGGCCCTACCTGTGGCCAGATGAGCGACCCAGCCATCACGCTCTACCGGCTGCAGGCCTGCCCGTTCTGCGAGCGGGTCGTCCGCCGGCTAGAGGCGTACGACCTCGACTACCGCTCGCGGTTCGTCGAACCGATGCACAGCGACCGCGACGCCGTCGCCCGACTGACCGGCAAGCGCTCCGTGCCGGCCATCGTCGACGGGTCGACCGGGGTCACGATGTCCGAGAGCGGGAACATCGTCGAGTACCTCGAGGCCACCTACGGCGAGCGCTCGAAGGGGGGCGCCTGAATGGACCTGCCCTTCGAGGTCGTCGACCTCCCCGAGACCGACCACCCCGAGGTCGGCGACCGCGTCCCCGACTTCGAGCGCCCGCTCGTCGGCACCGAGTTCTGGGAGGACGTGTCGCTCTCGACGCTGACCGACGAATCGCCCGTCGTCCTCCTCTTTCACTCGATGGACGGCGCGTTCCCCGCCACCTACGTCTGGAACGAGGTCCGCGACCGCGGCTGGCTCGACCGCGACGACTGCCAGGTGATCGGCCTGTCGATCTCCTCGCCGTACGAACACGCCGACCTGCTCGAGGACCGCGGCGTCGACGCGCGGCTGTACTCCGACCCGGCCAACGGGGTCGCCGAACAGTTCGACATCGTCAACGACCTGGACGGGATGGCCGGGATCTCCGAGCCCCGACCGGCCGTCTTCGTCCTCGACGGCGAGCGCGTCGTTCAGTACGCCTGGGTCGCCGAGGAGTGGCCCGACTTCCCCGATTACGAGGACGTCGAAGCCGCGATGGACGACCTGTAGCGGTCGATCAGCGGAGTGTCCGGTCGGCCCGGATCGCCACCGACACCGACGAGACCCGGTGACATCGATGTCAGCGCCTTTTGAAGTACCGTGAGCGCCTACGGTGTACCAATGGCAGATCCGAACCCGACACCGGGCATCCACCACGTGACGTGTATCGCGGGCGACCCCAAGCAGAACATGGACTTCTGGGTCGAGACCCTGGGCCTGCGGCTCGTCAAGCGCTCGATCAACCAGGACGACCCCGGCACGTACCACTTCTTCTTCGCCGACGCCGAGGGGACTCCCGGCACGAGCATGACCTTCTTCCCCTGGGAGGGGATGAGCCGCGGGAAGGTCGGCTCCGGCCAGGTCTCCCGGACCGCCTTCCGCGTGCCCGAGGGGAGCCTGGACTACTGGGAGGACCGCTTCGAGGACCACGGCGTCGACTACGACGACCGCGTCGAGCGCTTCGGCGAGACCGTCCTCCCCTTCGAGGACCCCGACGGCCTCCCCGTCGAGCTGGTCGAAGTCGAGATCTCCGACGACGACCCCACCGTCCCCTGGACGGAGTTCGTCCCGGCCGAACACGCCATTCGGGGCTTCCACTCGGTGACGCTGTGGCTCGCCGACCCCCACCCCACCGAGGAACTGCTGGAGACGATGGGCCTCGAACGGGCCGGCACCGAGGAGGCCGAGGGCGACACGCCAGGCGACGAGCGCACCCGCTTCGAAGCCACCGGCACCGTCGGGCAGTACGTCGACGTGCTCCCGACCATCCAGGGCGGCCGCCAGGGCCACGGCACGGTGCATCACGTCGCCTTCCAGACGCCCACCGACGAGGATCAGGAAGAGATGCGCTCTGCCGTCCGCTCGCGCGGGCTCAGCCCCACGCAGCAGATAGATCGGCACTGGTTCCGCTCGGTGTACGTCCGCGAGCACGGCGGCGTCCTCTTCGAACTCGCCACCAGCGAGCCGGGCTACGACAGCGACGAACCGCTCGACGATCTCGGCGGCCGGCTCGTCCTCCCCGGGACGTTCGAGGACCGCCGCGAGGAGATCGAAGCCAACCTCACCGACGTGACCGTCCCCCGCGCCGAACAGGCCGAAGCCGACGACTGAGACGGACTTCGACGGATCCCGTTTTCGCGATAGTGGCCCGTTCACCCCGGCGCGCGCTGTCGAGCGTGCTCGAACCGTGTGAGAGTCGCTCGAAACAGTCGTGCGAGGTCTTCTCGAACTCGTGAGAGAAGGCTCGTCGGAGCTTGCTCCGACGGTGGATGAGTGAGTGAAACGAACGAGCGAATCGGCTGGGGGGGCTCGTGGCCGTCTGCGGTGCTGTGCGGAGCGGTTGCGGTACCTGGTGGACTGAAAGGGCGAGGCCCGCTCGCGTTTATTCAGTCGCCTGAGCGGGCACTATCCGCGCGGGCGGTGCGGAGAGTGCGGATATCCCGATCAGCGACCGCGAGCGGGTCGAGGGCTTTCGGCGCTTGCTGTCACCTGCGGTCAACTCGACTCAGAGCGAGCGGGTCGAGGGCTTTCATCACCTGCCACCAACTGCGGTCAACTCGATTCAGAGCGGGCGGGCCGATGGCGTCCATCGTCTGCCGTCGAACACGGTCGAATCAGTTGCGACTCATCGAATCGCGCCACGTTTTTGCCGCCGACCCACGGACTCTCGGCAATGAGCGACGTTGAACGCGCCGCCCGAGCCATCGAAGCGGGCGATCTGGTGGTCTACCCGACCGAGACGGTCTACGGCATGGGCGCCGACGCCGTCGACGCCGAGGCGGTCGAACGGGTCTTCGACGCGAAAGGGCGCGACCGCGGCAAACCCGTCTCGTTGGGCGTGCCGAGCGTCGAGCGGGCCACCGAGTACGTCGACCCGACCGAGCGGGAACTGCGGTTCATGCGCGAGTTCCTGCCCGGGCCGGTCACGGTCGTGGTCCAGCGCCGCGCAGCCGTCCCCGACGTGCTGACCGCCGGTCGCGAGAAGGTGGGCGTCCGGGTTCCCGACCACGACCTCGCGCTGGAACTGTTCGAGGCCGCCGACGTGCCCGTTACGGCGACGAGCGCCAATCTTTCGGGAACCGGCAGCGTCCGCGAGATCGCCGAGCTGAGCGACGAGATCCACGAGGCCGTCGCGGCGGTGCTCGACGGCGGGCGCACCGACGGCATGGAGAGCACCGTCGTCGACGCCGAATCCGGAGCGATCCACCGCCGCGGCGCGATGGCCGACGAGATCGAGGCGTGGCTCGCCGAACACGAGGAGTAGAGCCGCGAACCCCGCGGTAGTTCGACCCGAAACAGGGGGGTCGGACCGGCCCGGCGCGTCGCCGGAGATCCGAGCGCGACCGACCGCACAGCCGCTCACAGCATCGACTTCAGCGACCGCGTCGTCACGCCGCACTGGCCTTGATACTCGCAGGGCGAGCACTTCTCGCGGTTGGCGGTCCGGGAAGGCGGGCCGTCGATGGCGTCGGCGGTGCGAACGGCCGAGCGATAGGTCGCCTTCCGGCGCGTCGTCAGCGGGATCTCGCGGACGACGCCGTAGGCGGGGTACTCGGCGAAGGCGTGCTCGACGGTGGTCTCTCGCTCCCAGGCCAGCGCCTTGGCGGCGGCGACGAGCCGGACGGTCTGGGGCTCCCAGACCCCCTGTTCGGGTGGAGCGCCCGCGAACACCAGCGACGGTCGCGGCGGCCCCGACAGCACCTTGTGGGCGATCCCGCGACACTCTCGGCCTTCCAGCAGCACCTCCCGAGCGGCGGGGTCGACCAGGTCGTCCCAGGCGTCGAGGCGCGCGCGCAGGCGGCCGAGCCGCGAGCGGTACTGCGTGGGCGTCACCTCGATCGGCGCGGCCTGGACCTCCGGGTCCGACGCCAGTAGTTCGGGGTAGCGAAAGGCCAGATCCCGGCGGGCGTGGACTTCCTGTGGCACGTCCTCGTCCGCCGTCGGGTCGCGGTGGCGGTAGTAGAGCTTCCGCGGGCAGTACGCCGCCGTCGACACGTCGCGAAACGTGTGCATGGTCGGCGGTGGGCCCGTTCTGGGACATAAACCCTCGCCGCAATCTCTTTCGACCGGGGGGTTCCTCGTGAGCCTGCGGCGCGCGAATGCTCGCTGTAGTCAGCGAGGGTAGGTGATTCACCGGTGGCCGGGATCGTTCTCGCGGACGATCCGCACCGCACCCGTCTCGTGGTCGAGTTCGAACTCGTTGATCGAGCAGTTCCCCTGTGACTGCTCCAGTATCGATTCGACGATATCGAGGCCTTTCAGGTGTCCGAGAAGCAAACGGATGGGACCGCCGTGCGTAACGACGAGGACGGTCTCTCTCGATTCACACTCCTCCAGTGTCGTCTCCCACTGCTCGACGACGCGTTCGCGAACGTCCGCGAGACTCTCACCGCTCTCCGGCCGTCTGCGCGCTGCGTCCGGGCCGCTCTCTACGAGATCGTACTCGGGGAACCGCTCCGACATCTCGTCGATCCCCAGCCCCTGGTGGACGCCGAGATCCCGTTCGCGCCACGCCGGCTCGAAGGTGACGGGCGCGTCGAGGTGTTCGAGCAAGATCGCTACCGTCTCTTCCGTCCGAGAGAGGTCCGACGACAGGATACGGTCGATATCGTATGCCTCGGTGAGCGCTGCGCCGAGTCGTCCGGTTTGCTCTCGGCCGCGGTCGGTGAGCGGCGCGGGCGCCCAGCCCTGCACTCGACCCTCCCGGTTCCACGTGGTCTCACCGTGTCGAACTGCGACGATGGTCGTCATTCCTTTCGACGGGCCGAACGACGATGCGGGGACCCAAATTCGTTCCTCCGTCCTCCCGAACTGCGACGGCGATCAGCTCCCGGTGTCGGTCGTCGAGCCCCACTCGTGACTGACCCGCGTGAGTCGGTCGGGCTCGGCAGTGAGGTGTCGAAAAATCGGCGTCGAAGCCGCCACTCAGAACGAGACGTCGGTCTCGATGTCCTCGGCGGCCTCGTCGAGGCCGTCGTCGGTGACGGACTCGGTGAGCGACCCCGAGATGGCGGCGTCGGTGCATATCTCGTCGAACTCGGTTCGGTAGCGGTGGTTCGCCGCCCGGGCGGCGTCCTGGGCGTCGACGACGCGGCGGTAGTGGGCCAGCGTCGGCTCGTCGACGCCGAACTCGGCGGCCAGTGCCGCGTCGTCGGCCTCGCGGCGACGGCGGCGCAACTCGCCGATGTCGAACGGCGCCGCGGTGTCGTCCCCCCGGAACAGGTGCAGATCCATGCGTGCGCGGAACACTTCGTCGGCCGACACGCCGAGCTCCTCGGCGATCGCCTCGTCGGACCCCTCGTCGTAGAACCCCCGGACCAGATCGACGTACGTCTCCGTCTCGAACGCCGTGTCGAAGTCGTAGCGGTCGGCGAGCGCCTCGATGACCCCCCGCAGGCGCTCGCGGATAGTCGCCTCGTCCGGCTGGTCCGCGATGGAGCCCCGCGGCTCCTCCTGGGTCTCCGTGACCGTCTCCTCGTCGGAAACGTCCATGAAGATGTCCCGCAGTTCCTCAGTCTTTTCGTCCATTGCCCGAACCGCATAGCGGGGACGCTCACGTAAATAATTGTTGACACCTGGGGTGACCCGCTCCGTTCGCTACTCGTCGGATCGGACTCGCGACCGCAAACCGACAAACGCGACGACGGTCGTCGGCCGCGGTCGTGTGAGATCGTGACAAACGTTAAGGGCGCGACCGACCGGGTTCTAGTATGCGCTTGCTCCAGGCCGACGCGGTGACCCGCCCGACGTTCTGGGGGATCGGTCCCGTCGGCAAGGCGGCGTTCTACTATCTGGCCGCCGTCGCGATCGCCGTCTTCCTGCTGGGGTCGTACCGCCGGGTCGCTCGCTACGCCGACGGTCGCGAGGACCCGCTCAACGGACTCGACGACCTCCCCGGACGCGTCGTCGGCACCGCTCGTACCATCCTCTCGAACCGCACGCTGCGCGACGGCGACCTCGTCGCGGGGCTCGCCCACGCCTTCGTCCTCTGGGGCTTTCTCACCCTGCTCATCGCGACCACCATCCTCGGCATCGACATGGACATCTACGGCCCGCTCACCGGCGACTCCTTCTTCGTCGGCGACTTCTATCTCTCCTACTCCTTGGTCGTCGACGCGATGGGGCTCCTCTTTGTCGTCGGCCTCGGCGTCTTCCTCTACCGCCGGTACGTCGCCCGCGACGGCCGCCTGTGGGGCCGCCACACGTCCGCAGAGGACGACCTCTTTATTTGGGCGCTGTTTCTCCTCGGTGTCGGCGGCTACCTCACCGAGGGCGTCCGCATCCTCGGGCAGGAGTTCCCGGCGTTCGAGACGGTGAGCTTCGTCGGCTGGGCGGTTGCGCTCGCTCTCGACGGCGCCGGGATGACGCCCGCGACGGCCGAGGCGGCCTACCCGCTGGTCTGGTGGAGCCACTCCATACTCGCGCTCGCTTTCATCGCCGCGCTCCCGCTGGGTAAGCCGTTCCACATGCTCGCCTCGGCCGCCAACGTCCTCGCCCGCGACGAGGACGCCGGCCGGCGCCTGCCCGGCGTCCCGGCCGACCTGGACGCCACGAACGCCGAGTCCATCGACGATTTCACCTGGAAGGAGCTGCTCGACCAGGACGCCTGTACCAACTGCG
>Ga0207755_100682_pt1 | contig 13871 bp, 13 predicted proteins | sample A23P2SouthBayCA_FD_187734 | JGI IMG/M metagenome (GOLD analysis project Ga0207755, IMG submission 187734) | Aerobic enrichment media microbial communities from Bioluminiscent Bay, La Parguera, Puerto Rico - A23 P2 (SPAdes) | ecosystem: Environmental > Aquatic > Marine > Unclassified ...
TCGGGTTCGGTGGGAAACCGCTGCAAGCGGTGGTCTACGCGCTCGACGATGCGGATACGGAGATCGTCGCCAGCGACGAGACACTCGCGGAGCTCGGTCGTGTGATGAGATACGATCGCCTCCCGATCTCCGAACGGGATCGAGAGCTGCTCCTGACTATTCTTCGCCGTGAGGCCAGAGTCGTGAGTGTCGCCCAAGCTGTCGACGAGATCGATCGCGATCCGGACGACGACGCGTTTCTCGAGTGCGCCATCGAGGGGGATGCGGACGTTCTGGTCTCCGGTGACGACCATCTTCTGGACCTCGACACGTTTCGCGGGATCGATATCGTCTCACCCACCGACTTTCTGGCGTCCGTCCGGTGACTCACTCGTCTCCGGACGCGCAGGGTAACGACTGGACCAGATCGACGGCCGCGTCGACCGCTCGGGCGCCCTTCTCGATGCGCTCCTGTGCCTCCGCCGCGCTCATCTTCGGCCCCAGAACCCCGAAGGTGACCGGCGTGTCGCGGTCGACGCTCACGGCGCTCAACTGTCGTGCGGCCGCGTGCGTGACCACCCGGTCGTGGTCGGTGTCGCCCGTGATCACGACGCCCAGCGCGACCACCACGTCGATATCGTCTCGGCGAGCGAGTCGGTCGGCCGCTAGCGGCGCGTCGTAGACGCCGGGAACGGCCACCTGTTCAGCGATCTCGGCATCGCGCCGGTCGGCGTTCGTCCGCGCCTGCACCTCCATCTCCGCCGCGAGGTCCTCGTAGAACTCCGCGACGACGAGTCCGATGGCGACCATACCTGTCGTCCGCCGCAGGTTCAGAAAATTGTTATCGTTTTCAAATTCGTTACGGAATGTCTAGACGGATCGTTTCTGTCGCTGTCGGGACAGGGAAAAACGGAGATCAGGAAGAGCGAACTACGCGGAGGCCTGGTTGAGCGCGTCTTCGATATCGTCGGCCTGGGTGACGCCGACGAACCGCTCGACGATGCCGTCGTCGTTCTCGACGATGAGGGTCGGCAGCGAGCGGACGTGGTACTCGTTGGCCACGTCCTGCTGCTCGTCGACGTTGATCTTCTCGAAGTCCACCTCGCCGTACTCGTCCTCGAGGTCGTCCAGGATGGGGTCCTGGGTCTTGCAGGGGCCACACCAGTCGGCGTAAAAGTCCTTGAGCGTGACTGTCATAGGTTCACCGAAAGTTGCGAATCCGGAGAGATAAGGGTTTCCACTACCGCCGATCGGCCGCCCCGACGGTCGCACGAGTGACAGCTTCGGCGGTGCCGGTGGCGGTCCGCGTACCGTCGGTGCGAGCCGCCCGAGGTGCGGGGTCAGGACGAAAGGCTTACGCGGGCGGGAGTGGGAGAGAGAGATATGAGCAGCAACGACGGCGGCGGACTGATGTCCAGCGCGGGCCTGGTCCGGTATTTCGACGCCGAAGACCGCAACGCCATCCGCATCGATCCGAAGACGGTCATCGCCTTCGGCGCCATGTTCGGGTTCCTCGTGCTCGTCCTCCGCGCGACGCTCTGAGCGGGGCGTCTCGCCGAGTCGGCGGACGACTACCACCGGCGACGGCTGCGAACCGCCGTCGGCAGCCGTGACCGCGACGTTTTCAAGGCCCGCCCGTGAATCCGCGGGTATGCACTTCGACCAGCGGACGCAGGCGGCGCTCCGGGCGGCCGGCCTCTCGACCGAGGAGATCGAGGCCGCCTCCGAGCGCGTCGTCGAGGCGACCGGCGAGGCCGCCGCCGACCTCGAATTGTTCTTCGCCGACCGCGACGTCGTCTACTCCGACGTGGACCAGGCCCACTCGGCCGAACAGTTCCCCGAACACGCCGTCGAGTACCTCGATCTGTTCACCCACGCCGACGACATCCGCGGATACCTGCGGTTCGACTCCTGGGGCGTGCCCGTCGAAGGGGGTCGGGTCCTCTCCGACGAGGTTGTCGAACTGTCGCTCGGACCGACGGTGAACGACCGGGTCCGCTTCGCCGCCGACCGAGACGCCCTATGAGCGGCGACGAGGCGAGCGCGAGCGGCGACGCCGCACCGACCGTCCGGGTCCGGGGCATCTACACGACGGCGCTGACGCGGCTGTTCGAGGACGAGGGGCTGTCGGTCGTCCAGGCGTCGCCGCCGATCCGCGACCGCTTCGACGACGAGTTCGCGGTCGCGCCCGCCGGCGCCGCGGTCTCGACGACCGACGACCGACAGGGCGTCGGGATCGTCGGCGACAGGGAGGCCGTCGCGGCGGCGCTCGGTGCGGTTCGCGGAATCGGCACGGACGCGCTGGCCTGGCGCGACCCGACGCCGCGGGGCGCCGTCTACGCCGGCGAGGTGACCGAGACGCTCGGCAGCGGCGCGGTCGTGAAACTCGGCGCCGGAGCGGCCGACGACGAGCGGTCGGACTCCGACTCCGAATCCCCGAACTTGCCGTCCGTCGCCGGCACCGACCCCGAGGGGTTTCTCCCCCATTCGAAGACTGCGGCCCACGTCGAAGAGGGCGACCGGCTACGCGTTCAGGTGAACGAACCCGCCGAGCCGTGGGGGTCGGGCCGGCCGGTACTGGACACGACGGTCCGCGTCCAGGCCGGGCTGGCGACGCTCGTCCGCGGCTCGTCGCCGGACACCAACGGCCCGGAGCTGGCCGACCTGCTCCCCGTCGACCCGCCCGAGGGCTGGGGGATCGACTGGGACCGGGCGGCCGACGACGCGGGGCTGGACGAACTCGGCGACGCCCTCGACGCGGTCGCCGAGCGGGCCGCGGCGCTCGACGCCGCGTTCGACGACGCGCCCGCGCCCGACGACGCCGCGCCGCACTGCTACTGGGCCGGTGAGACGACGGTCTGGCTCTGGTTCGGCCGCGACTCGCGGTTCGGCCTGGACGACCGCCGTCGGGACGTGACGGCGACGATGCCCGGTCACCACCGCACGAAGGCCGCGACCAACGGCGCGAGCGCCGCCGTCGACTTCGTCGAGGCGGTCTGTCCCGACACCGGGACGGGCGGCGAGACGGACTTCCCGTTCGACGCCGTGACGCGGCAGTTCGGCCCGATGGCGGGCGACAGCGTTCGCATCGACCACGGCAAGCCCGACGGTCGGATGTTCTCGCTGGGGTCCGGCGAGGTGACCCGCCGCGACGCCGACGGCACCGTCGTCGTCGAGCGACAGATGTCCGGCCGGGGCACCTACGACGCCCTCGGCGTCGACCAGCAGGCCGGCGACGTGGCCGTGACGAAACTCACCGAGGGCAAGTGGTGGTACCCCACCGTCTACCGCGGCGACGACGGCGAGAAGCGCGGCACCTACGTCAACGTCTGCACGCCGGTCGAGGTGTTCCCGTCGGCGGTCCGCTACGTCGACCTGCACGTCGACGTGGTCAAACACGCCGACGGGACGGTCGAACGGGTCGACGACGACGAACTCGACGCCGCCGTCGCGGCCGGCTACGTCCCCGAAGCGCTCGCCGAGAAGGCCCGCAGCGTCGCCGGAGCGGTCGAGAACGCGCTCTGAGTCAGCCGCGCTCTTCTGGGCCCTTGCCGCCCAGCACCCGCCACGCCCCGATCCCGAGTCCGGCGAGCGCCGCGGCGGGGCCGAACCCCGAGCCGTCGCCGGCGGTCGCGCCTCCGGGTTCGACCGTGCCGCTCGTTTCGGTTCCGTCACGGCCTCCGCTCGCACCGCCGTCGCCCCCTTCTGTCGCCGATCGACCGCCCGACTCGGTCGGGACGGTAGTCGCGTCGGTCCGCCGGGGAGTGGGTGTCGGCGTCGCCCGGGGCACGTCGGGGAAGGTGTAGACCCGCGCGGAGGCGTCGAGGTCGGACGGGTCCTCGAAGCTGGTGGCGACGACCGCGCCGCCGGGCGCCGCGAGCTGTGCCGTCCAGAAGTTCGTCGTCGACGACCGCCGGACGTACCGCACGCGCTCGGGCTCGGCCGGGTCCGAGAGGTCGTGAACGGCCACCCCGCCGCGGTACCACGACGAGTACAGGTGCCCGGCGGCGAGTTCGAAGTTGTGCGCGGTCGTCCGGACGCCGTTGATGTTGGAATCGGCCGTCGGCGGCGGGTCGATGGTCGAGCGGTGTTCGGGCGAGCGGGGGTCCGTGATGTCGTAGATTGCGATCCCGCTCGGACCGCCAGGGTCGTCGGGGCCGGGGGTCGTCCCCTCTTTCCCGAAGTTGGAGTTCCACGACTCCTTGCCGACCGCGAGCAGGGCGTTGTCGGGGTCGGTCGCGGCGTAGTGGTCGTTGCCCGGCGGCTCCGAGCTCTCGCGGGCGACCGCGAGTCCGTCCAGATCGGCCAGCGTCTCGGGGTCACGTTCGCGCACGTCGGCGACGTACTCAGGGTGGGTGGGGTCGGACACGTCGAGGAGCCACGTCCCGGCGTCCCAGTAGGCGAGACAGGCGAAGCCGTCGCGGACGAACACGTCGTGGAGCGTCCGCAGCGGCTGGGGGACCGACTCCCAGACCGGATCGTGGTCCAGCACCGACCAGCGAGCGACTTCGCGGGGCTCGGCGCGACCCACGTCCACGACGAGCAGCGGGTTCGCGTCGCGGTCGCTCCGGGTGAGGTATGCGTACTCGCCGGCGAGGTCACAGTTGTGGACCGGGTAGGCCGTCTCGTGGGCCCGGAGGAAGGCAGGGGCGGTCGGGTCGGACACGTCGAACAGCGCGACGCCGTAGAAGCTGTCGGGGTCGTAGCCCGCGGGACCGCCGACGAGCAGGCGCCCGTCGTCGTATTTCACGTCCCGGACCCCGCCCATGCGCTGGGACGTGCCCGGCGGCGAGATGTCCCGCTCGCTCGCGACGACCGTCGGGTTCGCGGGGTCGCGCAGGTCGAGGACAGCGAAGCCGTCACCGACCGCGACGAACGCCGTCTCGCCGTCGGGGGTCAGGACGGCCTCCGTCGCCCCCTCGACGGCGACGCTCCCGACCGGTTCGTACGCCGAAGTGGGCGTCGCGACCGCCTGCGTCGGCGTGGGCGTCGGCGTCCCCGACGGAGTACCCGCCGCGGCCGAGCCGGCACCGGTCGTGGTCGCGTTCGCGGCGTCGCTCGCTCCCGACTCCGAAGGGCGAGCGTCGGCGTCGTGGGCCGTCAGGACGGCGGTCGCCGAGAGGGCGGCGGATCCCGCGACCGCCCGGAGGAACTGGCGGCGATGCACGTTCCCGGCCTAGCGGTCGACGGGTATCAGTTTCCCGGTAGGGCCGGTGGAGTCGGTGGAGCCGGTGGTTCGACGGTCACTCCCCGTCGTCGCGTTCGCCGAGCCGCCAGGCGCCGATGCCCAGCGCCGCCAGGCCGGACAGCACGCCCAGCCCGGATCCGTCGCCGCTGGTGGTGTCGGTGGCGCCGCCCGTCGACCCGTCGGTGGCCGTGCCGGTGAGGTCCCCGGTCCCGCCGGTCGTCGCCGTGACGGTCTCGCCGGCCATCCCGCTGGTCGCCGTCGCCGTCGGCGAGTCCGTGGGCGATTCGGTCGGCGTCGGTGAATCCGTCGGCGACGCCGTCGCCGCGTCGGTCGGCGCCACCGTCCCGCTGGAGGTCGTCGTTTCGACCGGCTGGGCGGTGTCGGTCGGCAGGTCGACCTCGGCGCCCGAGGGCGTCACCGTCGCCCCGTTGTCGGAGGGGTCCTGGAAGGTGTAGAACCCGCCCGGGCCGCCTCGCTCGGTCGGATGGCGGAAGCTCGTCGCGACGAAGAACTCGCCGGGAACGCCAGCTTGGGCCGTCCAGAAGCTCGCGCGGTCGCCGTCCATCCAGTGGGCCAACTCCTCCGGATTCGCCGGGTCGGAGATGTCGTGGACCTTCACCCCGCCGCGGTACCACGACGAGTAGAGGTAGTCGCCGACGATCTCGAAGTTGTGCGAGGTGGTCCAGAAGCCGCCGTTGCGGCGGGCGGTCTCGCCTTCCGGGGGCTCGGGGGGCTCGATCTCCGTCAGCCGTTCGGGGCTGGCCGGATCGCCGATGTCGTAGAGGATGATCCCGCTGGGCCCCCCCAGATCTTCCTCGTCGGACTCCTCGTCGTCGACGCCCCCTTCGAGGTTCCAGCTCTCGCCGCCGACCGCGAGCAGGTCGCCGTCGTCGTCGGGCTGGACGTAGTGGGCGTTGCCCTCCGGTTCGAGCGCGTACTCGATCGTCTCGCTCCCGCTCACGTCCTGGAGCTCCGACAGGGAGTACTCCGACGCGTGACCGACGTACGCGGGACTCGCGGGGTCGGAGACGTCGAGGATCCATCCCCCCGCGTCCCAGTAGGCCAGGTACGCACGCTCGCCCTGAACGTACATGTCGTGGAGGTTCACCAGGTTCCCAGAGAGCCCCGCGTAGCCCGCGTCGTAGTCGGCGGGCGACCACCGCGCGACCGACTCGGGCTGGTCGGGCGCCACGTGGACGACGTCGAGTTCACGCCCGTCAGTCAGGTAGGCGTACTCGCCGTGGAGGTCCGAATTGTGGATGGTGTAGGTCGTCTCGTAGGTCTTCATCGGCCGCGGGTCGGTCGGGTCGGACACGTCGTAGAGGGCGATCCCGCGGAACGAACCGGCCGCTCGCGAGGTCGCCAGCATCAGTCGGCCCCGGTTGTACTTGATGTCGTAGAAGCCCGTGATCGAGCGCCCGCCCGAGGCGGTGATGCCGGTGTAGGTCCCGACCACCTCGGGGTTCTCCGGGTCGGCGCAGTCGACGACGTAGAAGCCGTCGATCCGCGAGGCGAAGGCGTACCGGCCGGAGGGCTCCATCACCGCCTCGGTGGTCTGGTAGCCGGCCTGCTCGTTGGACACGTCGATCCTGGCCAGCGGCTCGAAGCCGTCGCCGTCGGGGGTCGCAGTATCGCTCACCGGCGCAGTCGCCGTCGGCGTCGCGGTCGTCCGGGAGGAGGGCGATGCATCGTCGTCGCTACCGGCGGCGGTCAGGGCGCTTCCCGCGATCCCTGCGAGACCGGCAGCGCCGACTGCGGAACGGAGGTATTCACGGCGGCGCATGCACCCGTCCCTCCGGGCGGCTGTCGTTTAGGTTTGCTGATCGGAACGGTCGGCGACCGCCCCGAGCCCCGGCCGCGTTCGAACGCGCCGCTTTTCCACGCGCCCGCTGTAGGGCTCCCCATGTTCGAGTCACGCCCGGACCGCGAGGCCGAGGTCGTCCTCGTCGGCCGGTCGAACGTCGGGAAGTCGACGCTCATGCGCGAGCTCACCGGTCACACCTTCGACACCGGCCAGCGCCCGGGCGTCACCCGATCGCCCAACCACTTCGACTGGACCGGCCCCGACTTCGTCCTCACCGACCTGCCCGGCTTCGGCTTCATGGAGGGCGTCCCCGAGGACGTGCGCGAGCAGACCAAGACCGACATCGTCCGCTACATCGAGGACAACGCCGACAAAATTCTGACCGCCGTCCTCGTCGTCGACGGCAAGGCCGCCATCGACATCATCGACCGCCACTCGGGCCCCGACGAGGTCCCCTACGACGTGGAGATGTTCCACTTCCTCCGGGACGTGGACGTGCCCGTCGTCGTCGCCGTCAACAAGATGGACAAGGTCGACGACCGCGACGAGCGCCTGAACGAACTCTGCGACCGCCTCGGCCTCTACCCACCCTGGAAGCAGTGGCAGGAGACCATCGCCCCCATCTCCGCCAAACGGGGCTCCATCGAACCCATGACCGAGGCCGTCCGCCACCACCTCCACGAAGCCGAGCGCGACGACCTCTTCCAATTTTTCTAACCCATCTAGTTACCATCTTTTTGCCGTCCGGGTTCCCCGCAGGCGCGCGAAGCGCGCCTGCGGCGCGCGGATGAGTACAGATTGTGTAGTTAGCGGTGCGGTTGGCGCGCGCTGTCGCGACTCTCGTGTCGCGACAGCATCGTGCGAGGGATGAGCGAACGGAGTGAGCGAATCGGTTGGGGAGGCTCGTGGCCGTCTGCGGCACTGTGCGGTGCAGTGTTGTCCTGGCGGACTGAACGGGCGAGGCGCGCTCGCGTTCACGTGGTCGTCTGAGCGGGCGCTATCCGCGTGGGCGGTGCGGAGAACGCGGATATCCCGCTCAGACGACCGCGAGCGCGCCGAGGGCGTTCATCGTCCACCGTCGAGTGCGGTCGCTGTCGTCTGCGTTTCTTTCACGCTACAATCTGTCGGAACGCTCGCTCAACACGCACGCGAGCGGAGTGGTGAGACGAGACGTGCCGTCGAGACAGGGGCACTGTCGCTCGCAGTTCAGCGACGACTCGCCGACGAAAAACGACTGGACCCGAAAGACGGGCCAAAACGGGCTATCCGTCCGCGCTCACGGGACCACGAGGGGTGTCAGGCGACGTTGAAGCCCTTGTCTCGAAGGAAGTCCTCGACGCGTCCAGTGTGGTTGCCCTGGAGCTCGATGGCGCCGTCCTCGACGGTCCCCCCGCAGGCGAACTTCGACTTCAGATCCGACGAGAGGCTACTCATGTCGACGTCCTTCGGGTCGAATCCCTCGATGATCGTTACCTCTTTCCCGTATCTGCGCTCGTCGATGCGGACGCTGATCTCCTGGGAGTCCTTGGCCACGTCCTCGCAGACGCAGAGCTCCTGGGGCAGTCCACACGTGGAGCAGACCTCAGACATACTGACCCGCGCGTTCGGTCGCGGTGGTTGACGGGCTGTGGCTGAGGTCGTGCGGCGTACTCGCCTTGTTCAGCGAGCAGACTTCCGACATTACGCATCCGCCTACGAAATGGACCTATTAAACACTGTCGGGACCTCCCACGGTCGCCGCCCGAACGGTCGGGGACGCCACCCGCCCCGTCGGGCGCCGCGTCGTCTCAGGGCTCGGGTGCCGTGTCGCCTCGAAACTCAGGCGCCGCGCCAGCCGACCATGTCGTCGACCAGGTCGACCGCTTCGTCGGCCTCCTCGCGGGTGACCCGGCCGGCGTACTTCGCGCGCTCGCGGACGGCCGTGACCTGCGCGGCCCGCTCGTCGGCGCCGATGGACGCGAGGTACTGCCGGGGGGTCTCCTCGGGTCGGCGCGGGCGATGGCGCTCGGCGAGGACGTACTCCAGGCGGTCGAACGCCCGCTCGGCGTCGGTCTCGGGGTCCTTCGTCGGCTGGTAGCGCAGCCAGACCGCCCGGTAGATACGACCGGTGACGCCCGTCCGCCTGAGCGCGACGACCGCGCCGACGAGGACGATAGTCGCAAGCGTCGCCTCCGCGCGGGTGGGCGGACGGCCGCCGAACGGACCCGCGGCGCCGTCGTCGTCCTCGTCGCCGTCGCCGCCACTGGGAGCGTTCGTCGGCGGGCGCGTGATGGTGACGTTCGAGGCGGTCACGTTCTCCGTTGGACCGCCGCCAGGGCGGGTGATCCGGTCGGGGACGGTGACTCGGCCAGGGGCGTCCTGGACTGGTTGTTCGGCCCGCGGGGTGAGCGGCGCGGGGGTGGCCGTCGGGGTCGGCGTCCACTCGGCGCTTCCGGTGTCGTTGGTATCGATGTCGGTGCGGTTGTTCGCGCGGGCGTCGGCGAGTTCGCCCTGTTCGGCGGCCTCACGGGGGCCGGCCGGCGTCGGGTCGAATCGCACCCACCCCACGTCGGGGAAGAACACCTCGACCCAGGCGTGGGCGTCGTAGCCCCGGACCACCCACTCGTCCTCGGCGACGCGCTCGCCGGGCGTGTAGCCGACGGCCATCCGTGCCGGGATATCCTGGGTCCGCAGCATCGTGACCATCGTCGTCGCGAAGTAGGTGCAGTAGCCGGCGTCTCTCTCGAAGAGGAACTCGTCGGCGGTGTTCCCGCGAGGACGCTCCACGTCAAGCGAGTAGTTCTTGTTGTTCTCCAGCCACCGCTCGACGACCCGCGCGGTCGCGTAGGGACTGTCGGCGCGAGCGGTGATCCGGCCGGTCCGCTCGGCGACACGGTCGGGCGTGCTCGAAGGCAGCCGCGTGAACCGCTCGGCGACGTTCGAGGGGTAGTCGGTGCCGGCCGACCGCAGGTCGCGCGCGCTCGCGACCGGGACGCGGCTGGTGACGCTGTAGCGCTCGCCGCTCGCCAGCGACCCGTCGAGTTCGAGGCCGTCGAGGTCGGTCACGCGTGCACGGTCGGACACGCTCCCACCGATATCGACGGGCTTCCAGGCCGCCGGCAGAACGCTGATCTCGTCGATAGCGGTGACGGTCTGGCCGACCGCCCGGCTCTGGCCCGGCGGTCCCTGGATGCGACCGCTGTAGGAGTAGCTGCTCCCGGTTCGGATCCAGCCGTCGCCGGTGTAGCGGTCGTAGCTCCCGACCTTCCAGTAGGACTCGGCGTCACTCTCGACGCGGAACCGCACCTCCGGCGACAGCGAGAGGTTCCCCGCGATGCCCAGCTGACTGTCGGCCTCGACGAGGTTCGCCTCGACGGTGCCGCCAGGGCCGCCCGTCTGGAAGCTCGACCAGGTGTCGGCGGTCCGCGAGGGCCCCGCGGGGACGACCGGCGCGACGGCCGAGAGGAGGATGAGCGCCGCCAGCAGGACCGCGAGCGGCTCGGCCGCTCGCAGCGAATCACCCCGACGGTCCATGTCGCCCACTGCGACCGCGACGATGCCGCCGACGACGCCGACGAGCGTCGTCACGTTCGAGGCGTCGCTGGTCAACACGAGAAATCCGAGCGTCGCCCCGCCGGCGGCGACACCGCCGACGTAGCGCCGGCGCACGGCGAGATACCACGTCAGGAAGAGCGGGCCGGGCGCGACGCCCAGTACCCACAGGTCGACGTTGGTCACCTGCAGCAGCGACCGCCCGGTCATGAGTGCGACCGCGTCGGTTAGCAGCGGGACCAACGGCGGCTGGCGCGGCAGACTGACGATGTACAGTCCCAACCCGATCACCAGCAGCCCGACCGCGACGACCGCCGCCCAGCGCAGCCGCAGCGACCGCGCGAGCAGCGTCGCCGCACCCAGCGTCGCCGCCCCGAGGACGAGAAACGCCAGCGGCTCGCCCGTCACGTCGATGAAGTGGTAGAACACGGAGCCGTACGCCGCGATCAGCAGGCCGATCCCGCCGAGCGCGAGGACTCTGACGGGGTCGACGCCCTCCAGGTCCAGCGCGGCGTCGGTCGCGCGGGTCTCGGCGCTCACGATCCGACCCCCCGAGCCGACAGCGGGTTCTCGCGGCTGGCCGTGACCGCCTCGAAGTCACGCTCGTCGGTACCGAAGGCGAGGGTGACGCCGTCGGCGTCGCTCCGAACCACTACGTCGGCATCGGCGAGCACGTCGTCGTCGAGCGTGTACGTCTCGAACGGCGAGGTGAAGTCGGTGTCCGTCTGGGCGAGCGCCCCGAGTAGTCGCTGGCGGTGGCCGTCACCCCGGCCCAGTCGGACGTGGGCGTCTGGCAGTCGGAGTTCGACGGCCAGGCCGGCATCCAGCGCCATGACGGCGACGCTTGCAGCCGCCGACGCCATCTCGTCGATCGAGCCGGCCGCGCCGGTCGCCGCGACAGTGATATCGTCGTCCTCGACGCGGTTGTCGGCGAACTCGGTGACGTAGATCTCGTCGGGCGACTTGGCCGTCGACTTCCAGTGGACGTCCCGCAGCGGGTCGCCCGGCGCGTACTCGCGGATGGAGTCGAACTCCTGGCGCTCGACCTCCGACCGTTCGAGGACGTGCCGGAGGATGGCCTCGCGGCCGCCGACCTGATACACCGGCGGGTAGACGAGCACACGCGCCGTCGACCCGGCCGGAGTGGTCCGCTCGACCAGTCCCAGCATGTCCCGGACTCGCACCTGTAGCGGGCCCAGTTTGTGACGCCCCCGCTCGACACAGGTCAGCGAGTAGGCGAACGTCGTCGGCAGCGACGCCTCGGCACGCGCGTCCTCGGCGTCGAGCCCCTCGGGGACGGTCTCCTCGATCTCGGCGACGCCGCCGCCGTCGACGTCGACGGTGACCTCGCGGGTATCGCCGGGGAAGCCGGCCGGGACGCGGTCGCGCTCGGCCGTCGGCGCCGGGGTGCGCCACAGCTGGACCGCCGAGGCCAGCAGGACCACAACCGCGGGCGCGGCGATGGCGTTGAGCGCCCGGGCACCGTACGTGATCGCCAGCGCCTCCGCGAGGACGACCACGCCCAGGACACCGTAGCCCCTGCGTGTCAGCCTCATTACTCGACGCGGACTGATTCGAGCGCGTTCTCGACGACGGCCCGCGGCGTCGTCTCGTCCGTACTCGTCCGGATGCGATGCGGGAAGACGACCTCGGCCTCGGTCTGTACGTCGTCGGGGATCACGTAGTCCCGACCCTCCAGGATCGCCCGTCCCTGGGCCGCGCGCAGCACGGCCAGGCCACCCCGCGGACTCACGCCGAGTTCGGCGTGGCGCCGGGTGAACTGCGACAGGCGCGTCACGTACGCGCGGACGCTCTCCTCGACGGTGACGTTCGCGGCCGTCTCGCGCGCACGCCGGAGGTCGTCGAGCGTCGCCACCGATTTGAGTTCGTCGATGGGGTGGTGGCCGACCATCCGGTCGAGCATCTCCGTCTCCTCGTCGCGACCGGGGTAGCCCAGGTGGAGCTTCTTCATGAACCGGTCGAGTTCGGCCATCGGCAGCTCGTAGGTGCGGTCGCGTTCGACGGTGTTCTGGGTCGCGATGACCGTAAAGGGGTGGGGCAAGCCGTGTGTCTCGCCGTCGACGGTGACCTGGTCCTCCTCCATGGCCTCCAAGAGCGCCGACTGGGTCTTGGGCGGCGCGCGGTTGATCTCGTCACCGAGGACGACGTTGGCGAAGACGGGCCCCGGTCTGAACTCGAAGGTCTCGGTCTCCTGGTTGTAGACGTTGACGCCGGTCACGTCCGAGGGCAGCAGGTCGGGCGTGAACTGGACGCGCTTGAACGAGCCGTCGAACGACCGGGAGACGGCTCTGGCGAGCATCGTCTTGCCGACGCCGGGCACGTCTTCGAGCAGGATATGCCCGCGCCCGAGCAAGGCGGTGAGGATGTGTTCGATCTCGCTGTGGTGGCCGACGATCACCTGTTCGACGTTGTCGACGACCCGCGAGACCACCGCCTGGGCGTCGTCTACGTCTTCGACGGTACTCTCCTGGCGACCGGAGACTGTGGTGTCTGTGTCTGTCATTGGTGGCTACGGCTCCGACACGCCGCCGTCGCGCTCCGCGCCGCCGGCGGCGACTGGGGAGTGGGACGGGCTCCCACGGGACGTTCGGTATCGTGCCTTACGGCCGGAGATAAGTAACGTTTGTTCCCCATCTTTTTTCCGGAGGGGTGTCCTCGCTCGCTTCGCTCGCTGCGGGCACCCCTCCGGCAAAAACATGGGTGAAAAAGGCCGCTCGCGCCGTCGGCGCGAGCGGTGTCTGCGGGAGTGAGCTCCGCGAACGACCGCAGGCTCGTCAGAGCTTCGCTCTGACGGCGAACCGCGCTCGCTTCGCTCGCGCGGATGCTCAGTGCAGGTAATGAACTGACCATCCACAGTGGCGCGTGCTGTCGAGCGTGCCCGCCTCCTGGCGGGCCGCTCGAAATAGCCACGCAAGAGATGAGCGAGTGAAGCGAGCGAATCGGTTGGGGGAGGCTCGTGGCCGTCACCGGTGCTGTACGGGGCGGTGCTGTGTAGGGCGGTGCTGTTGCCGTTGCCGTTTCGGTCCTGGCGGACTGAACGGGCGAGGCGCGCTCGCGCTCGTTCAGTCGCCTGAGCGACCCCTATCCGAAGTGGCCTTCGGCCGCGAGAATATGTCGATCAGCGACCATGAGCGCGGCGAGGGCGTTCATCGCTCACTGTCGAGTGCGGTTGCGCTTGATCCACGTTCGTCCAGACAAACTGGACTGGAAACGCACGAGACATTCGCACAAAAACCGAACACGACGCGCCGTTACCACTCCTTGCAGTCGGGACAGACCAGGCCGTCGTCGCTGCGCCAGCGCCGTTCGACCGTCTCACCGCAGGCCGCACAGGTGTTGCCGTCGCCG
>Ga0207755_100683_pt1 | contig 13841 bp, 11 predicted proteins | sample A23P2SouthBayCA_FD_187734 | JGI IMG/M metagenome (GOLD analysis project Ga0207755, IMG submission 187734) | Aerobic enrichment media microbial communities from Bioluminiscent Bay, La Parguera, Puerto Rico - A23 P2 (SPAdes) | ecosystem: Environmental > Aquatic > Marine > Unclassified ...
GCGAGGAGGGACACAGTTATGTCGGCTCGGGGTAGATGCTCGGGTGTCATGTCGAGTTCGCTCTTCGACTACGAGCCGAGAGACTGGTACACGGATACGAACGAACGGCTGCGATTCGCGCTCGTCGGGGTCGGGTGGTGGACGTCGGAGTTCGTCCTGCCCGCGATCGAGACGACCGAGGGCTGCGTGACGACGGCCGTCGTCAGTAGTTCGACCGAGAAGACCGACCGCGTTCGCCGCGAGTACGAGACCGTCGACCACGGGTTGACCTACGACGAGTTCGCCGACGGCGAGGCGGCCGACGCGTACGACGCCGTCTACGTCTGCACCCCGAACGCGACGCACCTCGAGCACGTCGAGGCGGCCGCCGAGCACGGGAAGGCCGTGCTCTGTGAGAAGCCGATGGAGGCGACCGTCGAGCGGGCCGAACGACTCGTCGACGCATGCGACGACGCGGACGTCCCGCTGATGGTCGCCTACCGGATGCAGACCGAGCCCGCGGTCCGCCGGGCCCGCGAACTGATCCGCGACGGCGTCATCGGTGAGCCCGTTCTCGTCCACGGCGAGAACTCCCAGCCGCTCCTGGAAATGATCGAGAATCCCGACCAGTGGCGGCTGAACCCCGACCTGACGGGCTACGGCACCTCCGTGATGGACCTGGGGATCTACCCGCTCAACACCGCACGGTTCCTCCTCGACGCCGACCCGGTTCGGGTCCAGTCGACGATGGACTCCACCCACGAAGCCTTCGCCGACGTACCCGACCAGGTGGCGACGTTCTCGGTCGTCTTCGACGACGGCACGCACGCCGCCTGCACCTCCACCCAGCGCGGTGCCGACCACACGCGCCTGGAGGTCGTCGGCACCGAGGGCCGGGTCGTCCTCGAACCCGCCTTCCACATGGAGACGCAGCTGACCGTCGAGCGCGACGGCGAGACGGTCGCGTTCGACACCGAGGGCGTCGATCAGATGGCCGAGGAGTTCGAGTACTTCGCCCAGCGAGTGCTCGCCGAGGAACCCCTATACGCCGACGGCGAGCACGGGCTCGTCGATATGCGAACGATCGCCGCGATCCACGAGGCCGCCGACTCGGGTGAGACGGTCGATATCTCCTGAAAAAAGCCGTGTTCGGTCGTTATCGTGCGGTTACCGCAGTTCGTCGGCGCGCTTCTCCCAGTCCTCTTCCCAGAGGTCGATGGTGTGGACCGCGTCCTCGGTGTACTCGTGTTCCTCGACGACGTCCATGTCGAGCTCGATGCCGTACCCCGGCCCTTCCGGGACCTGGACGTAGCCGTCCTCGACCGTCAGCGGGTCCGTCAGGAGTTCGTCGACCCACGGCTCGTCGTAGGTCTGGAACATCTCCTGGATGCGGAAGTTCGGGATGGAGGTACAGAAGTGTGAGTAGATGGCGCCGGCGACCGGGCCCTGCGGGTTGTGCGGGGCGATGTCGACGTGGTCGGCCTCGGCGAGGCCGGCGATCTTTTTCCCCTCGGTGATCCCGCCCGTGTTCATCAGGTCGGGCTGGAACACGTCGATATCCGTACGCGTGACCAGTTCGTAGAAGTCGTACTTGGTCATGTGGCGCTCGCCGGTGACGACCGGGATGGGCGATTTGCGCGACACCTCGGCGAGGCTGTTGATCGAGTCCGGCGGGCACGGCTCCTCGTACCAGGCCGGGTCGAACTGGTCGAGCTTCTTCGCGATATCGACGGCCTGCGCCGCGGAGAAGCGGCCGTGGCACTCGATGAGCAGTTCCACGTCCGGGCCGACGGCCTCGCGGACGGCGCCGACGATGTCGACGGCGTGGTTCTTCTCCTCGGTGGTCATCGACTGCCAGGCGGTCCCGAACGGGTCGAACTTCATCGCGTCGTACCCGTCGTCGACGACGGCCTCGGCGGCGCGAGCGAAGCCCTCGGGCTCGCCGTCGGCCTCGGTGTACCAACCGTTGGCGTACGCGCGCAGCTCTTTGCCGTGGACGGGGCCGCCCAGCAGGTCGTAGACCGGCTGGTCGAGCACTTTGCCCTTGATGTCCCAGCAGGCCATGTCGACGGCCGAGACGACCGTCGTGTTGATGACGTTCTTCGAGAACCACTCGTCGCGGTACATCTCGAGCCAGAGCGATTCCGTATCGAAGGGGTCCCGACCGATGAAGAAGTCGGACATCTCCTCGATGGCCGCCGCGACCGTGCGGGGCTTGTCGTGTGTCGTCGCCTCCGCCAGCCCCGTCACGCCCGCGTCCGTCTCCAGGCGGACGAAGACCCACGGCTTCCAGGGGTTCGCGACCAAGTACGTCTCGACATCGGTGATTTCTACGTCCGACATGATTCGATCGCTCCCGAGCAATATATTAAATCCACCGGTCTGTGACGCGTCACCACGGCTCGCGGATCGTCCGACGATGCCGGACGATTAATAAGGGCCCAGAACCGTATGTCGAATATGCACGCCGAACGCGACCCTCCCATCAAATCGACCGCGTTGAGCCTCGACGTGGTCGAGGCGGTCCACGACATGGGCGGGGCGACGCTCTCGGAAGTCGTCGAGCAGTTCGAGAAGCCCCAGAGCACGGTCCACGACCACTTGAAGACGCTCACAGACGCGGGGTATCTCGTCAAGGACGGTCGGGAGTTCCGCGTGAGCGTCCGCTTCCTCAACCTCGGGGGTCGCGCACGCGCGCGAGCACAGCTGTTCCAGGTAGCGGAGGCCGAGATGCGGGAGCTGGCGAACGCCACCGGCGAGCACGCGAATCTCATGGTGGAGGAGAACGGCCGCGGCATCTTCCTCTACAAGGTTAAAGGCTCCCAGTCGGTGTACCTGGACACCTACGAGGGAATGGAGGTCGACCTGCACACGACGGCGATGGGGAAGGCGATCCTCGCGGAGATATCCGCGGAGAAGCGCGACGCCATCGTCGACGAGCACGGCCTCGAACCGGTGACGGCCGAGACGATCACCGACCGCGACACCCTCGAAGCAGAGCTGTCGGAGATCCGCGAGCGCGGTTACGCGATCGACGACGAGGAGCGCGTCGACGGCGTCCGCTGCGTCGCCGCTCCCGTCACGACCGACGACAGGGTGGTCGGTGCTCTCAGCGTCTCAGCCCCCAAGAGCCGGATGAACGGCCAGCGTTTCGAGGAGGAGATCCCCTCCGAGGTACTCAGTACCGCCAACATCATCGAAGTCAATCTCCAGCACGCCTGAGCGTCTCCCCGGACCAGTACGTGACTTCCCCGTATATCTCTAGTCCGGCGATCTCGGATACACGGGTGACGTGATGTTCCGTCTCACAGCCGAAACGAAATCGCTGCGATAGCAAGATTTATATTTTTTCACCATCGCAAAAGACAATATGCGATATTTTCGCAGCGATCGAAGTGGGTCCACCTCACTGATCGCAGCCGACGACTCGGCCGCGTACGACCTCTCTGAGACAGACGCCGAACCGACCTCGTTCTTCGAACTCGCCTCGGCCGCGTCGCTGACCGACAGGACCGTCGACGACGTGGCGCGCGGGCTGGTCGACGAGGCGCCGACGGTCGAACTCGCGTCGGTCGAGGACGACCTCGTCCGGCCGCTCGACCCCGACGAGGTCTGGGCGGCCGGTGTCACCTACTCCATCAGCCAGGAGGCCCGCCAGGAGGAGGGCGGACTCGCCGAGTCCTACCTCGAGGCCTACGAGGGCGACCGTCCGGAGGTGTACTTCAAGGCGACCCCGAGTCGGACCGTCGGTCCGAACGACCGCGTCGGGATCCGCGGCGACTCCGACTGGGACGCCCCCGAACCGGAGATGACGATCGTCCTCTACGATGAGGAGATCGTCGGGTTCACGATCGGCAACGACATGTGTAGCCGCTCGATCGAGCGCGAGAACCTGCTCTATATACCCCAGAGCAAGATCTACGCCAAGAACTGCGCCATCGGCCCTTGCATCGCCACCAGCGAGACGGTCGGCGACCCGCTCGACCTGGAGATGCACATGTCGATCGAACGCGACGGCGAGACGGTCTTCGAGGAGGGGACCTCGACCGCCGAGCTGGTCCGGACTTGCGAGGAACTGGTCGACTACTACACCCGCTACAACGAGGTCCCCGAGACGAGCGTCCTGCTGACGGGCACGTCGATCATGGTCCCGGACGACGTGTCCCTCGAAGCGGACGACGTGATTCACATCGAGATCGAAGATATCGGTGTCCTCACGAACACCGTCGAGCAGCTATAACCAAGCGGTCCGGTTTCGATCCCTTGCTCGGCAGACACGCGGCGGCCGTGGGGTGGCCCCCGCTCTGACAGAGGCGTTCGACCCGAGGAGAGATGCGTCGTCGCCGGGGCCGCCGGATCGGGTCGACCGACCGATCGTTTTATTATACCGTTATCGAATAGGGTTCGATCGTATGCCAAACGCCCACGTTACGGTCCACACAGAGGCCGGTATCGACCGCGTCGAACCCGAACTCCACGGACACTTCGCCGAACACCTCGGTCGGTGTATCTACGACGGTATCTACACGGACGACTCCGTCGAGGCCGAGGGCTTCCGCGAGGACGTGGTGGACCTGCTCGACGACCTGGAGATGCCGGTCTTGCGCTGGCCCGGCGGCTGTTTCGCCGACGACTACCAGTGGGAAGACGGGGTCGGCCCCGCCGAGGACCGCCCGCGCCGCCGGAACCTCTTCTGGGGCCAGGGCCGCGAGATGGTCCCCGAGGAGTCCAACCGCTTCGGTACCGACGAATTCCTGGGGTTCTGCGAGCGCATCGGTGCCGAGCCCTATCTGGCCGTGAACGTCGGCTCCGGTGACCCCCAGGAGGCCACCGACTGGGTCGAGTACTGCAACTACGACGGCGACACCGAACTCGCCGACCGTCGGCGCGCCAACGGCCACGAGGACCCCTACGGCGTGCGCTACTGGGGCATCGGCAACGAGAACTGGGGCTGTGGCGGCAACATGGGACCCGAACAGTACGCCGGTGAGTACCGCCAGTTCGCCACGTACATCGGTTCGATGGACGGGCTGATGCTCGACGACGACCTCGAACTCATCGGCTGTGGCTTCTCGAACCACGAGTGGAACCGCCGGTTCATGGAGGACATGACCGACGGTATCTGGCTGTCCGACATGCAGATGGACCACCTGACGCTGCACCACTACTACGGGCGGACGATGTCGACCCTCGAGGGCGACGACGACGACTACGACGACTTCCTCGCTGGCGCGCTCGCGCTCGACGACCACGTCGAGCGCATCGCCGGGACCATCGAGGCGACCGCCTCGACTCGAAACGTCGGCGTCATCGTCGACGAGTGGGGCGCCTGGCACACGGAGGCCGACCCCGAGACCGGCCTCGAACAGCCCGGCACAGTGCTGGACGCGCTGTCGGCCGCCGTGGTCCTCGACGTCTTCAACGACCACGCCGACGTGATGACGATGTCCAACATCGCCCAGACGGTCAACGTCCTCCAGTGTCTCGTCGAGACCGACGGCGACGACGCCTTCGCGCGCCCGACCTACCGCGTCTTCGACCTCTACGCCCCCCACAAGGGCAACGAGGCCGTCACCACGTCGGTCGACACGCCGGCCCGCGAACTCGACGACGGCGACGAGCTGCCGCTGGTCGGCGCCTCCGCATCGGTCGCCGACGACGGCGAGGTGTACGTCACCGCGACCAACCTCGACACCCGTGCGGCCCACACCGTCGAGTTCACCGTCGAGGACGCGACCGGCGAGAACGTCGACGCGTCCGTCCTCTTCGAGGGTCAGGAACCGGACTTGGTCGTCGACGCCGACAACGCCGACGACTTCGCCGCCGAGGACCTCGACGTGAGCGTCGACGGCGACGGGACCGTTACCGCCGAACTCGAACCGGCGACTGTCGCTGGAATATCTGTTTATTGATTGGTTTGTTTCCAGGGGACCTGCGTAATCGCCCCCGGCGGCGACCCGCGGACGCTCACCGCGAGCTGGACTCTCGATTCCAGACCGCACGAGGCCTGCTTTCGTGACTCGATCGCATATCGTACGGTCTCCACGCCCCGAACGGCGGGTTCGACCCACAAGCGAACCGCCTCGATCCAGTCCCACAGGAGCGCACCCCATCTCGTTTCCGCTACTGCGACCGTTCCAACCGCAACAAGAAATTTTTTATAGTGGCATTCTATATTATGGACCATGTCATTCGATGACGAAAGCGACGTGGATAGGCGACGAATTCTGAAAGCGATCGGCGCGTCCAGTGTTCTCGGTCTCGCAGGGTGCTCCGGAAACGGTGGCTCTGGAGAAACCGAAGACGAGACGGACAACACGGACGGGACTGACGCGTCCGGCGACGACGAACCCGTCGAAATAACCTACCGCGACCGGTCGGGCGGATCTGACCCATCGATATACGCCGACGTATACAACGATTCACACGACTCGATCGAAATAAATCCGAGCATGAAGCCTGTCGAGGAGAAATACCGGGCACTCATAGCGCAGATCAGTGCGGGCAACTCCCCGGAAGTGCTCGGCCTCGACGTGGTGTATCTCCCGCGATTCGCCCAGTTGGGTGCACTGGACACTATAAATGACTTCTTCGACAGCCGGGAGTACACGGATGAGATCTTCCAGCCACTGAAGGAAGATTTCATCAATTGGAACGACGACGTGTACGCGATGCCGTTCTGGATCGACCTGAGCGCGTACTATTACAACAAGAACCACTACGAGGAGGCGGGGCTCGACCCGGAGAACCCGCCGGAGACGTTCCAAGAGTTCCTCGACGCCTGTGAGACGCTCCAGCAAGCGGGGTACGACACGCCGCTGTCGAACACTCTAGGGTTCGTTGGACTGGAGAGTTTCTTCTACTTGCCCCACGTCTGGGCCGGCGGCGGCGAGTTCCTCAACGAAGACAAAACCGAGTGTCTAATCGACGAACAACCGGCAGTCGACGCACTGAATTTCTTCCTAGAGCTTCAGGAGAACGGCTACTCCACCGACCAGACCTCGACGGAGAGCTTCACCTACGGCGCGTTCGCCGCCGAGGAGACGTCGATGATGTACGGTGGTGGCACCGGTGTCGGCGCCGTCAAGAGCCAGAACGAGGAATTGTTCGAGAACATGGGCACAGCGATGTTCCCAAAGCCCGAGGGCGGGACGCGCTCTAGTTTCCTCGGTGGTGACAGTATCTCCGTCTCCTCACAGGCTAGCGGTGAGAAACGGGAGGCCGCACTCGAGTTCATCGACTGGGTCAACAGCGAGGAAGGCATGAAAGTCACGGTCGAAGACCTCGGCTATCTCCCGGCCCGCAAGTCCGGGTTCGACACCGAGTACGTCAAGAACCGTCAGGACATCTTTGGCGCCTTCCGGCAGGGGATGGAACAGGGTCACGCCCCGCCGATGCACCCGCGATTCCTCGAGATGCAAGGGCCACTCAACAACGCTATCGAACGAGTGCTGCTCGGGAATCAGGACCCCCAGCCGGCACTGACACAGGCCGCAGAGACGATCAACGGCGTCCTCCAATCCTAACTGGGTGGTCACGTTCAGCACTATGAGTTCACGAAATACGCTGTCAGATAGGATCGGTCGATTTGTCCCCGACCGGTTTTCCTCGAGTACGACGGGAGAGCCCGGCATCAACTGGACGCCGTACCTCTACCTGTTGCCCGCGTTCGTGCTGTACGCGGTCGTGCTCGTCTATCCCTTCATCGACACGTTCATCCTGAGCTTCCAGCGCATCACGACGCTCGGCGGCGAACGCAGATGGGTCGGACTGCAGAACTACGAGGCCATCCTCTCGGACCCGATCTTCTGGCGGGCCAGTCTCAATACGGTCATCTTCAGCATCGGGATGGTGTTCGTGCCGCTCGTACTCGGACTCGGCCTCGCGATCCTCATCGATACCGGTGTGTCCGGAACCAGCACCTTCCGGTCGCTCATCTTCGTTCCGGTGATCGTCCCGCTCGTGGTCGCCGGTATCATCTTCGGGTGGCTCCTGGGGACGAACGGGCTTCTCAACTCCGTGCTGGTCGGTGCAGGGATCATCGAGGAACCGATGCGGTTCCTCAACTCCACGACTTGGTCGCTTCCGAGTGTGCTGGTGATGGTGATCTGGAAACGGACGGGGTATTACCTCGTCATCCTGCTCGCCGGTCTCCAGGGTATCCCGGACAACGTCTACGAGGCTGCCAGAGTCGCAGGCAAGAGCCGGTGGGCGACGTTCCGGAACATCACGTTGCCGCTGTTGAAACCCGCGATCCTCGTGACCGTCATCATCGGGATCATCGACTCGGTCAAGGCGTTCGCACACGTCTACGTCATGACCGGCGGTGGCCCCTCACACTCCAGCGAGATCCTCGCGACCTACTTCTACAAGGTCGCCTTCCGGTTCTTCCAGTTCGGGAAAGGAGCCGCGTACGGGTTCATCCTCTTCGCGATCGCGCTCACGCTATCGCTGCTGGTCATCCGCTTTTCCGGAGGGAGCGAGATATGAGCGTCGTCACCCGCATCCGTGACGTGATATCCGGTGATAGCGACGTGCGCACCGTCACCCGCGTCGGCACTCTCGCAACCCTCACTGTCGCGACCATCCTCGTAGCCATCCCGCTGTACTGGATGGTCGCGACCTCACTCAAAACGTCGGTACAGATCGGAGTATTCCCGCCGTATCTCGTCCCGCCGACGCCGACAATCGACCCGTTCATCAACGCACTCCAGACGGGGCCGTGGGTCCAGTGGTTCCTCAACACGGTCGTCATTAGCGGAGGATCCACCATCTTGGTACTCGCGCTTGCCACACCCGCAGCGTACGTTCTGGGGCGCCGGGAGTTCCCCGCACGGAAGCCGCTGTACGTGCTGTTCATTGGGATCCTGATGATCCCCGCTCAGATCCTCCTGATCCCGATGTACACGCTGTTCTCGCGGATTGGCCTGATCAACACGCGAATCGGGCTGATCGTCGCCTACAGCGCCTTCTTCCTGGGATTCGTAGTCTTCCTGTTGCACAGCTTCTTCACCAACCTGCCCGACAACGTCGAGGATGCGGCGCACATCGGTGGCGTCCCCGAGTGGCGGACGTTCCTGCGGGTTATCCTCCCGATGGCGAAACCGGGGATAGCGACCGCCGCGATCTTCGTGTTCGTGTTCACTTGGAACGAGTTCCTCTTCGCGCTGACGTTCCTACAGACCCAGGAGCTGTACACGATAAGCGTCGGGCTCCAGCAGTTCCAGGGACTGCGGGGGACGGTCGTTTACAACCAGCTGTTCGCGATGAGCACGCTGGCGACGCTCCCGCTCCTGATCGGCTTCGCGCTGTTCTCAGAACAGTTTATCAAAGGAATGGCAGGTCTCAACCTCAAGTAACATGAAACTAGAAATCGAGAATCTCAGAAAGGAATTTGGCGACCTCGTGGCGGTCGACGACGTATCGATGACGATCGAAGACGGCGAGTTCGTGACGTTCGTCGGCCCGTCGGGCTGTGGGAAGACGACGACACTCCGCTGTGTCGCCGGTCTCGAGACGCCGACCTCCGGAACGATCCAGATCGGCGGCGAGGAAATGACCTACGCGAGCCCCGAAGAGCGCGGGACGGCGTTCGTCTTCCAGGACTACGCGCTGTACCCACACATGACCGCGCGCAAAAACATGTCCTTCGCGCTCGAGAGCACCGACATGACCAGCGACGATATCACCCAGCGCGTCGATGAGACCGCCGAGATGCTCGGTATCTACCAGCACCTCGACCAGACTCCGGGCGAGCTCTCAGGTGGCCAACAACAGCGTGTCGCCCTCGGGCGCAGCATCGTCCGTGACCCCAAGATCTTCTTGCTGGACGAACCGCTGTCGAACCTGGACGCGAAACTTCGCGTCCAGATGCGTGCGGAACTCCAGCAGCTCCATCAAGAGATCAAGTCGACGACGATATACGTCACGCACGATCAAGAGGAGGCGATGACGATGTCAGACCGCATCGCCATCCTCAACGACGGGCGTCTCCAGCAGATCGCGCCGCCGGAAGTGGCATACTCTCAGCCGGCCAACAAGTTCGTCGCGGGGTTCATCGGCAGTCCGTCGATGAACTTCCTCGACTGTACCGTCTCGGGCGGCCGCGTCGAGACCGGTGGCTTCTCGTTCGAGGCGCCGGCCGGCGCCGAGTCGGCGACAACCGTCGGGATCCGCCCGGAGAACATCACGCTCGGACGACCGAACACCGACGGCCACGCCGAGGCCACCGTCTCGGTGTTCGAACAGGTGGGCTCGTTCAACATCGTCTACATCGACGTCGATGGCGTCGACGAGGTCGTCGCCCAGGTTCCCGGCGAGAAGCAGTTCGAGCCCGGGGCCGAGGTCTCGGTCACGATCGACATGGACCGCATCCACCTGTTCGCCGAGGACGGCGAGACCGTCCACAACCCCCCCGTCTTCACGAAACAGCCCGCGGCCGCGGAGTGACCGCGTCGCGGCTGTGACGGCGGTGACCGGCCACCCCGTTCGCTCGCCGATCGCAGTGACCGAAAATGAGTTGCGGGGACTACTCCGTGTCTCCGTTCGTCGACGGCCGTTCTGTCTGCTCGACCGCTCAGGCGTCGACCGCCGCGTCGATGCGCTCCCACTGCTCGTCGGAGAGCGAGACGTCGACAGCGCCGAAGTTCTCGTCGAGCTGGTCGACCGTGCGCGCGCCGACGATAGGCACGCAGGTGAACCGGTCGTGGTCCATCAACCAGCGCAGCGACACCTGTGCGGGCGACGCGCCGACCTCCTCGGCGACCGAACGGACCTCCTCGAGGACGTTCCACGCCGCGTCGGCCACGTAGTCGGATTCGAACTGCTCGTCGATCTCGGCCCGGGAACCGTCCGGCGCCCGGATCTCGCCGTCGACCCGTTCGTACTTCCCGGTGAGGAAGCCACCGTGCAGCGGTGAATAGGGACATACCGCCAGGTTCTGGTCCTCGCAGACGTCGAGATACTCCGCGATCGGTTCCTTGTGTTCCGGCGGCTGGTCCAGGTCGTCGACGATCGGGTCCCGGTACACCGCCGAATACTCCGGCTGGGTGACGGTGAAGGCCTCGTAGTTGTTCACGTCGGCCTTCCAGAGACCTTTGACGAGTTTCCAGGCGTCACACGTCGAGATGCCGACGTAGTGGACTTTCCCCTCACTGACGAGGTCGTCGACCGCCCGCAGTGTGCGTTCGATCGGCGTCTGGTCGTCGAAGCGGTGCAGGTAGAGGACGTCGAGGTAGTCGGTGCCGAGTCGGTCGAGCGAGCCCTCGACCTCCGCCTTGACGTTCTTTTTCGAGAGGTTCTCTTGGAAGCGCGAGTTCGTCGACCAGAAGCACTTCGAGGCGAGCACGTAGTCCTCGCGGTCGCGGTCGTCGAGCCACTCGCCGATCCAGCGTTCGGAGTCGCCGCCGCCGTAGCTGTTGGCGGTGTCGATGAAGTTCCCACCGTGCTCCTCGACGGCGTCGAGGAGTTCGTGCGCGTCCTCGCGGCCCGTCTCGACGACGCCGCTCTCTTTGTGTTCCAGCCCGAACCGCCACGTGCCGAAACAGATTGGCGATACTTCTAGTCCGGTCGTACCGAGTCTAACGGATTCCACGCTTGGAGACACGCAGCCGAGATAATTAATGCGTCGGGTTCCGCGGCGCGAATACGGAATCGCGCCGTCGGTTCGACTCCGACCGAACGGCCGTCCTACGATCTGGGTGGCCAGACCGTCATCGATCCGGACTCGCGGTTGTCCCACGCGTAGTAGGGGACGGCCGTCACGTCGATTTCGGTGCGGTCGACGCCGTCGAGGGACCGGTAGAGCGCGTCCGACCACGCGTCCACGTCGAGCGCCGTCCCCGACCCCCGGAGCACGGTCACACCGCCGAGCAGGTCCGACTCGTGGACCGGGTCGAACGATTCGGCACCCGAGACGGTCACGGTCTCGACGGGAACGGAGTGGTCCGCGTCTTCCAGACAGTAGACGAGCGGTCCGCGACGGAGCGCGAGTCGACCGGCGTCCGCCCGTACGCGGGGGTCCGCGCCGACCGCGTCGACCGGTAGATCGAACGAGAGCGAGACCGTATCGCCGGCCGCCCACTGACGATCGACGGAGACGTACCCGTCCGCCGCCGGTTCCGAGACGGCGTCACCGCCGACGGTGAGTTCGGCGTTCGTAGCCCACTCGGGGACGCGGAGGCGGAGATCGAACGACACCGGGTCGTCGTGTGTGAACTCGATCGTCGTCTCACCCTCCCACGGGTACTCCGTTCGCTGCGCGAACGAGACCCGCTCGCCGCCGATAGTGGTCTCGACCGTGCTCCCGACGTACTGGTTGACGTACAGCGCGTCCTCCTCGGTGGACCGGGCGTAGACGTACCGTTCGAGCGACGCGAGGAGGCGCGCCGCGTTCGGCGGGCAACAGGCCACGTAGAACCACTCCTTGCGGTGGTGGTCGCCGTCCGTCTCCAGCGGGTTCACGTAGAAGAAGTGCTCGCCGTCGGCGCCGATCCCGGACAGGAATCCGTTGTACAGCGTCCGCTCGATCAGGTCCGCGTACTTGCGCTCGGTCGTCAGTTCGAAGAGGCGTCGGTTCCAGAAGATGCTGCCGATGGCGGCGCAGGTCTCGGCGTAGGCGCTCTCGTTGGGCAGGTCGTAGTCCTCGGTGAACCCCTCGTGTTCGTGCTCCGAGCCGATCCCGCCCGTGACGTACATCCGGCTCGTCACCATGTTCTCCCACAGCCGCTCCATCGCGGTCCGCAGCTCCTCGTCGTCGACCTCCTGTAGCAGGGACGCCACGCCGGTGTAGCAGTACATCGCGCGGACCGAGTGTCCCTCGACCGTCTCCTGTTCGCGGATCGGGCGGTGGTCCTGCGCGTAGCTCCCGTCGTAGGCGCCCTCTCGCAGGAAGTGGTTCCGGGCCTCCTCCAGCGCCGTGTTCCCGTGGTGGATGAACTCCGCACCGCCGATGGCGTCAGAGCGCTCGAATTCGTCGGCCAAGGGGGAGGGATCCTGCCCTCTGGCGTCGAGGAAGTGTTGCGCCAGGTCGAGATAGCGCTCCTCGTCGGTCACCCGATACAACTTGACGAGCGCGAGTTCGATCTCCTCGTGACCGGGGACGCCGTTGCGGCCGTCGGGACCGAACTCGTCGTCGATACGGTCGGCGAACGCCGTCGCGACCTCGACCAGCGAGTCCTCGCCAGTGGCCTCGTAGTGTGCGACCGCCGCCTCGACGAGGTGGCCGGCGCAGTACAGCTCGTGCATGAAGCTCAGGCTCGTCCATCGCTTTTCGGGCTCGACGAGCTGGAAGTACGTGTTTAGATAGCCGTCGTCGGCCTGGGCGTCGGCGACGAGGTCGATCACGTCGTCGACGCGCTCGCGCAGGTCGGGATCCTCGTGATTCGCGAGGACGTAACTGGCGGCCTCGAGCCACTTGTACGCGTCCGAGTCGATGAACATCGGCCCCTGGAAGTCACCGGTCTCCCCGTCGGCCGCGCGACGGAGGTTCTCCAGACAGCCGTTGGCTTCGAGCTGGTCGTACTGGTGCGCGATCGTCACGTCGCGGTTGGTCTCGACGCGGTCACTCCAGAACGCATCGTCGATGTCGACGTCGGCGATCGGGAGCGATTCGGCTCTGGCCAGTGGTCCTGCTGGCATGTATCGCCAGTCGAACGGGACCGGCTAATAGCTTCCGTCCGAGCCGGCCGACGTCACTCGGGACGGTCGTGTTCGCCCGACTCCGCGTCGAGCCAGATGCGCATCTCGTCGGGGCCGCGGTTCGCCCAGCCGTAGTACGGGACGGCGCGGACGGTCGTCGGCTCCACGTCGGTCTCCGAGACCGGGCGGTAGAGCGCCCCGTCGTCCCACCGGGACTCGTCGGG